>Ga0131853_10014320_pt1:0-12500 | contig 14535 bp, 11 predicted proteins | sample TergutLab28metaG_FD_92764 | JGI IMG/M metagenome (GOLD analysis project Ga0131853, IMG submission 92764) | Labiotermes labralis P1 segment gut microbial communities from Petit-Saut dam, French Guiana - Lab288 P1 (version 2) (version 2) | ecosystem: Host-associated > Arthropoda: Insects... | reverse complement strand
CAAAAGGGACTCTGCTCTATGGATTCAGTTACTTGTTACACGTAGGGCAATTTTATTTTAACCCTGTAAATCATGAGGACTCTTCTTTCTTGGTGGTCACTTCCTAACGAGTATTCCTGGATGGTTGGCAGGTTAACTCACTTTTGTACTTTTGTCAAGGACAGGTTTAAAAATAAAGATGAATACGGAACATTGGTGGAATTATAACAACAGAGAATACATGAGTAACCCGAAGATAAACCCTGTACCATTACCACTTCATTACAAACCCCACACGATTAGTCACGGTTTGACCCCGTGTTTCGGTGGTAACAAGTAAACAAATAACTGCATGTTGGAAATGGTATCACTTAAGGCGTATCTAGTGGCTATACTGGACAACTACATGTTTCGGCCTATGATGTTCATCTTCAGGTTTTCTTAAGGGAACTTAAGGTCCTACTACATTCATTGAGTGTGCACGTATGTAGAGATCTCTTCACCACGTGCGCGCTCAATGTATATAGTAGGATCTTAAGTTAAGTTCTCTTAAGACAACTTGAAGATGGCCAGTATAGGCCGAAACATGTAGTTGTCCAGTATAGCCATTAAATACACCTTAAATGATATAGTTGTGTTTGACTGCATATCATTTCCAATTCTCACACACACACAACGAGAATGACACACTTCCTAGAATTACTGCATGTACCAGGTTGCGACCCTAAGCATAACGTTCTGCTCAATTACATGTTCCTCACGTGGATCACATAGTGTCTCGAATACAGTGACCGCCCTTGTAACGATTCTGACGAAAGTAACCGCTGATTACGAAGGAAATTATGTGAAACACCTGTACACGGTTTGTGGAAAAATCCCAATATTCTTAACGTTATTATATGTGGGACAACACATTAACCAGTAGGTTTCGAACACCCAGCACTTGCAAACACATTCTAACTTTATGTGTCATATTATTAACGCCCAAAGTGTATCCTTTAACTTAGTTACAATTTTACATTCATTTATTCTTAAACTCGGAACCGCCCAGGGGCAAAGTATTCGAGGTAACAGGGTAAGTGTTTTATTTACGATACATTCTGCTCAGATTTAACTATGGCTGCATTCCACTCGGACTGTTTTAGCCACCACGTATGTTTGTATAGTATTAAATAAATTTGGGTATCACTTTATAAACACTCACAATTATGATAAATTTAAAGGCTACTTATGCCTATAAAATTATTTTGATTAGATCATGTCGTCATTGTTTAGTCAAGTCACTCCGTACCTGCACATTTATTAGTTGAAGACTTGGACATAATTCTATATGACAGTCTTCGCCATGTTGCGTCAGCTTACTCCATAATACACCAAATATCATGTTCATTTCACAAAACCAATAACCCACAGTGATTGTCACTTGCATAAGCATTTGTTTTGTATTATATTGTGCCACCTCTAACAATTTAAACGCATGTTTCACGGAAACCAGACTTTTGTGTTTGCAGATATATTTGCACACTGTTCCTGCTATTACATCGTCAACTATCGATCGATGCCTGCCCTCAAGCGGCCTAGCAACATGATGAAACTGTCGTAGCTCGAGCTCGATCGATATTCTAAGAAATTTTCTTATTGGCTTGCGTAAGAGTGACGTAGTACCGCACTACTACACCTACATGTGGTTGGTTAACAAATCTCCCTCTAGCATAGGATTAAAATTTATGCGCCCCAGGCTTAACCACTGACGTCTTAACATATTCTTTTCGCCCGCAGTTCCACACTAAAATACAGCCGTAATCGCTACAGCCTATCGCCCTTTTAGTGAACAGTCAGCAAATAACATAGCAACTGAATTTTAAACGTCGGAAACACTTTGAGCAGTCACACAGTTAACAGCTAATGCGAATTTGTCTCAATGCAATTTTTAGTTTATTCCTCTAACCACAAATCAAGATTTCGACTTCTACAATACGATTATCACAAAATATAGAGAATTTTTCTGAAAGCAATACCCTGTTGGTCTTTCTAACAGAGATGTAATATCTTATTTGAGCTTAAAACTGAATTTATAAATATTGTATCGTCAGTTTCCAGCTCTGTTCCAGCCCATACCCTACCATATACACCAACTGTTTTACGCTAGACCAAATAGAAAACCTGAATTAACAGAAACTACCATCAACAAGAAAATGACAGTATGATATGATACTTTGTTAACTCTATGAGCAAACAGCTTCTTCAGATACTCATAGTCTCTCAATGTGACGTTTAAAATGTCACAGATATTCCCTGGTCTAAAAAGCTTAAGAGGGTGTGCTGATAAGTCGTTAGCCCGACCGGGAAGGAAACAAGCTACAGCGACCAAATTCGGGATTTATTCAACATACTCCTCACGAAGCTCAATATACGTCTTAGCCCATTGCTCTAACTTTTGCAAGCCACTTAAAAACACCAGAAAATTGTCCGTCCAACCAGGTCTCCGCGACAGCAATGACCTCCGCGTCAGACGAAAAATGGCGACCTTTCAATTGTTTTTTTTTTCAGTCCAGGGAACAGGTGGTAGTCCGATGGGGTCAGATCCGGAGAATAGGGTGGGTGATCAAGACACTGGAAGCCCAGTTAGGCCAGTTTCTTCTGGGTTGCAAGTGCCCGATGAGCAGGGACATTGTCGTGCAAGAACAAGACCCCCTTGGTGACCTTCCCGCGGTCGGCATTTTTTCCTTCAAAATGTCCTTCAATTGCACCAGCAGAGATGAGTAATACTCGGCGTTGATAGTCTGGCCCTTTGGAAGATAATCAATGAGGAGGATGCCGTCTTGATCCCAAAAAACTGAGGCGAGAACTTTTCCAGCGGATTTTTGCTCCCGGAATTTTTTTGGGGCGGGGTGAGCCGCTATGCCGCACTCCATTGATTGTTGCTTTGTCTCCGGGTCATAGAGATATAACCAGGTTTCGTCCATGGTCACCAATCGCGACAGCGCCGAAAAAGTTCCAGAAGTTGCTCAGACGACTGGCACCGTTGATGTTTTTTATCTGCGTTCAGGCATTTCGGGACCCACTTCGCGGAGAGCTTCCGCATGTCCAATTCTTAATGAATGATGGAACAAACCCCCTCACGTGAGATGCCCAGTTGCTCAACTATCAATTTAGCCGAAATCCGGCGGTCTTCCGAGATTATCTCGTGAATTTGATCAATAATCTCCGGGGTGGTCACTGTTAGGGGTCGTCCTGGACGAGGCGCATCACAGATGGAGAAATTACCACTTTAAACTGGGCCACCCTTTTTTTCACAGTGGCATACGATGGTGTATGTTCCCCTAATGTTTCTGTCAGAATGGCGTGAATTTCCTTCGGCGTCTTGACTTGCAGGAAACAAAAAAAGTGATGACAGTTCTCGTCTCCATGTTGTTGAAATCTCGCGCGTCGCCTGACAAGCTTAATTTCAGCCTCTGTAACACGAAAAGAGTTACAATTCGGCACATGAACAGATCCCTCTTTCCAACGACACTATCGATTCCGTCCTACGACATCGGGAAGTAGGTCGGGCTAAGGACTTATCAGCACCCCCTCGTATGACTACAAGTTAGGTAAAAATTGATTGCATAGGTACAACATGATCTTTACCCTTCCCTTCTATATATCGCTTAAACATTCGTTCCACATCCAAAAGAATGCATCTGATACTATCAACCCTAACATAATTTTGTAAAAGAAAAAATTCTTTGTCATGATGGCGTATGTGGGACTGTAGGTACAATTTCACCCAATTTTGGTCTCGACGCCAAGGGCCCTGCGGATTATTTGAATAGGCCGTTGGGTGTGCCCTATGGCCGGTCTGGGCGATGTGGATGAGAAAAAATGCCTTGACGTGCAATGGATCGAACCACAACTCATCGGTCGCTCCGGGTGTGTCGTATTCACTGTACCGACTAGATCGTCAGGCCTTCTTACAAAATCTCTGTACGTTCAAAACAAGGCAATATCATGTACAAGCGTTCATTTTCACGTAATATAAATGCTGAACTTCGGTCCAATAATCACGCATTGCTATCGTCTTGCGACCGACCAATTCGAGGAAGATTTAACGTGATTTTCCTGATTTCTAAAAACCCTGGTGTTAAAATCCAAGTTTGCTGTGGATAATTTTCATGTAGCTTTTTCAATATTAACATACAAACTCAGTCATTATACACACAGGTGCTGTTAAATTTCTCACTTTCTGCACACCACGTCACAGACATCTTTTTGCCTTCTTCATTTTCAAAAGCTTTGCTTTCAAGTTTAACTACGTATATGAAAAGGATGAACAGACACTGCATAAAATGTTTAATCCCCAAGTTTTAAATTTTGTATAAATTTTCTCATAATAAATATAAAACTTTGCTAACCGTCAAGCAACTCGCTTCCTCTAATTCACTGAAGCGTTAAAAGAAACTCCCGGTGCATGTTCATATAATGAATCAGGCGATGTCACAGAAATTCAGAAGCCCAGTGAAATGTTGTTAGAAGACCAAACGTTCCAGCGCTAACAAAACGAGGTAGGAACACTTGCAATCCCCAGTCCACGACATCCAACCAGCAGCTCCCCGGAGCGCAGTAACCACTAATGTGTGGCCTCCGACAGAAGAAATACCGGTTAATGTTTCTTACGATCACACAAGAAGAAAATTCTATTTCTTCTTACTCCCTGCACCAATAACAACAGTTCATTCCATGTAATACAAGAAGTTATGGTCGAAACAATACGTGGCTAAGCCCGACAGTCTCGCACGATCCTCAGTTCCCATTTATATGACGTCATATATATATATATCGAACACCCCCCCCCTCGGTAATATTTTTGCTGAGTAATTGTTTCGACAAAGACCAGTATGAAATGTGTACTCCACAAGAGATACATTATATCTCAAATGCGTTTGTGTGAGTGTGTGTGTGTGTGTGAAAATGTAACATAAGTATGGAAAAATTACACAATTGGGCAGTAACGACGGCACTGTAGAAAGGTCGGTGGTCAACATCACCCCCCCCCCCAGTCACTTTATCACTGGACGAGAACCCTGGTACCTAGTTAATAGGCCACTGCCAGGATTCGAATCCGGACTGTCCATCCCGTAGCCCAGAGACTTTAGTACGTTATCCTTTCATTACAAGCACATAGCATTTCAACAACACCCGCTGTAGCAGAATCGTCCAAACGTTTTAGAAGCACTTTCGTCACAAAATATATAATTACAAGCTCAGTAACTCTGTGTCATTATTTACGTTGTGGCCGATCCCGGTGGCCGCGCGATCTACGGCGTAGGAGTGCAGCCGCTAATTTGCTGGGATTGCGGGTTCGAATATCCCCTGGGGCATGACTGTCTGTCTCTTGTGAATGTTGTGTGTCGTCAGTTAGAATTCTCTGCGACGGGCCGATTCCTCGTCCAGAGGATTCGCACCGATTGTGTGTGTGCGCGTGTTTGTGTATGTGTGTGTGTGAGAGAGAGAGAGAGAGAGAGAGATCAGGTGCAACAATAACCTTCTACACCTAAAATATATAGGAAGAAATGGTGAGACAAAGAAGAAAGAATAAAGTAATGTCTGCAATGCCAGAACCAGCCAGTGACTGGAGTCGTCAGGAATGTAATGCCGTGTAGCCTGGTAGCTATTCTCCAGTATTTTGAAAGGACCTGCTGCCATCTATATTCGGGATATAAGAAGCTGCATATTGGACGTTTCACCCAAACTTTGCTAGCAGACGACATGACGTAATGTTCCAGAAGACAGCAAGCCATCTTCATAGTAAGATATAGTCTACCTGTAACGTCCGACATCAGAGATGGCAAAAAAACTTCGCCGAAATGAGGGAAACCGGAAGGACATCTAGCGGGCAGTTGATGTTAGCGAGTCCTTCAGTCTAAATGTAGTGCAGGCTACAGTAATAGATTAAAAACGTCCAATGTTTACGTCAGAATTCGCCAGGTGTCCAAGTTCGTCACTGCTGCCAGTCTGAGTCAACCACTAGCACTGCCTCACACACGCGGACAGGTGCATTAGCTCCTTAGAGCGCGCTGAATTGTCCTTCACACGCGGATCGCACACTCACATATAGTACATTTAAAACGTACTGTCATTTATGTCGAATTGGCAACATCCTGCCAGTGCTTGGCACCAGCTGGCAGAAGTACAGACATGAGACCTAGGCACATGCCGGACAAATTTTTTGGATGGTGGAAACATTTATATCGCAGGTACGTGGGTGAAGGGGTATAAAATTTAAATCTGAAACAAATGTGTATTTGATGGACATTCTGTCCCTGAATTAATAAATGAGTGAATGAAAGAATTAGATAACGAACGATTTTGGGCAACTTCAGATTGACAAATGAAGTGTAGACATTCATGAGAACTTAGTAACGTAGCTTCAGGGCAGTTTTCGCGGGGGGAAAAAAAACACGTTTTGAAGGATCATACTCCGTTGGGCAGAATTATTCTTAACACAACAAGTCTTGGAAATTTTCTGTGATCTGAATATTAGATAAGGTAAAGTTTTCCCTTTACAGACCCGGTGTGGCCCAGAGGGTGGGTAGAGGTATAGCTCTACTCTTCCATGACCGCGGCACTAGAAGGGTGTGAGTGGTCAGCAGCACGCCCCGGCCGCACTTTACCTCGGGGAAAGACCCGGTACCCATTTTTCATGAGGCTGGGTGGGCCCCAGGGTCGGTCTGGACGGGCGGAAAATCTCGTCCCACCGGGATTCGATCCCGGACCGTCCAGCCCGTAGGCAGTCGCTATACCGACTGAGCTACCCGGCCCACTCCGAATATTAGATACAGTCTTTTAAAGACATCACTAACATTCTGGGCGAGATGGGTGCAGTCTACACCACGTTTTTAAAGATATATTTTAATATTATCATCCCATCTCTGTTTATGTCTCCCTAGTGGCCTCCTCTCTTTAGGTTCTTCTACTGAAGTTGCATGTGTATCTCGTCTTTCCCATGCCTGCAGCATCCAGCTGATTTAATCACCTAAAAATATCTAGCAAGCATTACGAATTACTAAGTTATATATATATATATATGTGTGGTATATTAATGAAAGAGGCAAAGGTCACGCGGTAACATGCCATAAACGCACGAGGGGGAGGGGCGGCCAACTCCACGCCACGGCCGATTTACTACCGGTAAAGAGCCTCGGTACGCTTTGTACAGGGGGTTGTGTAGTCCCCAAGGCCGGTCTGGACGGGTATGGAGAAAAGAAAATCCCCTGTTCCCTCAGGGGCTCGAAACCCAAATCATCCAGCACGTAGCGAGTCGCTATACCGACTACGCAATACCGGCCCCGTATAAAGTTAATACGAGAGTATCTCTGAATAAGAAAATAAGTTTATATTTGTAGAAGACGGCATAGATAACAGAGGGTCTGTGTTGAATGTCAGGAATGCAGAGAGTCGAATTTTGTTCTACCTGAGATTTATGAGAAAGTATTTCTTGAATATTCGAGTAACTATTAGCTATTCAAGAAGGACTCTGACGAATGCAGTTGGTTAATAAACTAATAAACACTACCATAAAATTCTTCTTGAAATTAAGTAGCAGCCATACCTAATAGAATTTATTTTGAATCGGAAAATTACACCCTACTTGTAGGTCTCAGGATTCATTGTCGTGTCCAGCTGAAATAATTCCCTGCATGGTGGCACGGTGAAATACGTCCCGGCAGACCGCCTAGACTCCCTGCAGTGACAAATTGACTAACGGTTATCTCATCTTCACAGCGTTTCCCAGGACAACCTGTTGATACTGAGACCACAGACCCGCCGACACGACTGTTATATCGCCGCTTTATAGCGAACAGTGTCACTCTAGACCCTGGGTTCGGATCCAGCTCAGTGAACTCACGTTTATATACGTTCTTCTTCAGCATCGGCAATAATGCTCGCTACATTACAAGATTGCAGGTGGCTTCTAAAGAAGGTTCACGTACAAGTATGTGAATTTGCTACTTCCGCCCTTACGGTACATGTTTGAATATTCAACTTTTAGCACATAACGCACTACAGAGGGTTTATATTCATACACAATAATCTGAAGATAGAAAGCAATTAGACATTCTCCGTGCAGCTTCGTATAATATAGCTTCATGCTCACATCCATCTGCCTACAGCGTCCTTAAATCTTGTTCGTCAGTTTGCTTAACGATCCTGTATCACTTATCAAGCAGCATGAAATAAAATATGGCATAAGGAAGGTACTCGTGCCCTATCATAGAATTCTGTATGAAGAAGGGCAGAAAGCCAATAGCAACCTTAATCATAACAGACAACGGATGGATAGAATTCAAACAGGGTACGTCCAGCATGAAATTCATATGGCGGTAAAGTGTGTGGTTCAAAAGTACAAAGACCTCTTTAATACGGAACTGAGTACTGCTGTGCAGACGGCGTCATTGGTCTCCATGTGTCAATTTATGTCGTCCGCTCTACGGCGAGAAGTCCCGCGTTAACCCGGAAGTCTCGGGACTTAGTACTGCAGAGCGGAAGGTATCATGGTCTGCAATGTAGCTACAAGCGGGTTACGCTTGTAGATTTACCCTTTTACACGACAGGCTTACTCATCCTACAATACTTCACTTTGCTTCTGCAAACTTTGCCAAAATCTTCTGTCCAGTTTCGTGTTTTCTCTACACGAAGTGACCGACTTGAACACGCAGTGATGGGTTTCCTCTGTCAGTCCATAATATGCTAAAGAATGTGTTGAATTCGATATTCGGAATTTAAGTGAAATGCTGCCCTGCGAAGTTTTGGCCCGTGTCACTCGATAAAATCCCATATCGTACACGAAACTGAGATCGATGGATAAAAGCATAGCCACCTCAGAAAGCTTCACCGCATGCTACACAAAAAATGATTACGTAATATTAAACATAACAGCAAAGAGAAACAGCTAACACCGATAAATTTTTTCTTACAATATTTGTCGAAAATATTAACGTAATTTTAATGAAACACAGATAGAAAATAATTAAACATTATGAACAAAGATGTTAGTGCTACAACAATGAATTTGAAATGAAATGAAAGAACATCAATAAAAATTAATAATGAACGTTGAAGGAAACAGAAGCAGGTACATACAATTCAAACCGGAGAAGACTTTTTGCTGTTGTTTTCTTGTGGTTTTGCAGACACATTTAACACTTTTCCTGCATCACAGTTCATGATCCTTCCTAAAAATTCTATTGTGACAAAAAGTATCAGAGGGCCAGAAACATCGTCCCTTAGAATCCTACTTTCGTCAAACGTATGCCATTTGCTTTGAAACTTCTCAGGGAAGTAGAAGCAATTGTTTAAGAAAACAGGGAATAAAATGAAGGTGCGCCGTTAACAGCGAAAAGCTTTCACATGTATATAGTATATACGTATGGTCATATATAAATAGAGAGAGAGAGAGAGAGGCGAAGCAGCAGTGGGATATGAATGCAGGAGTGAACAATAAATCGCGTTGGTTGTTAACCTGACTGTGGTAAATCAAGAATGAATAATGTCCTGACGGAGACAGGGCGCACACCGTGTCGTGAAGGAGGGCTGTTGAACAGATAAGGCGCACTGCGTATGGCATTACCATTTTAATTACAAATACTGATGCTATCATCTGGTACTCATCTAAGGCACTGCGTTAAAGGGAATATCATATTCCACAAGACTTCTAAATTATTGGACTATTTCATTAGAGAAGTATTTCCCTAACAATTAACAATATGGATCTTAAGCCTCACTGATTTTAAGTCGCTTGTGTTTTAAGTACAAAATGTAAAGGCTTTAACGTGAACAATCTTAATACAATACAAGTTGACTGACATTACAATACTGTGGTGTGAAAAAGAAAGTTAAAAAAGGAATATTTTGGGCGAATTAAGGGCAAAAAAGCGAAACGAAACAGGCATAAACAAGAAGCGAAAGCCAATACGTAAATGCACACTAAAGAAGCAAGAGAAGGACAAGCTCTAAATAAGTGTAAAGAGGGCAGGAAGGAGACGAAGAAAAATGTGGTAAGAGTTAGACAAAAGGGGAAAGATTATGTTGGTAAACCAGGAGAACAATTAATATTGGATATAATGTTAACACAGATTTTGGATATGGCTGTAACTGACTCGATACTGGTTGACGACGGTACTATTTGGTACTGGGAATTACTACATTCGAGATTTCTGATCAAACAGTCAACAAAAACAAATTTAAACATTTTCTGAGAGTGTTCGGAAAAGAACTTCTGAGGAGAATATTCTGGAAAAGTTAAAGGTAGCCTGGAGAAATGCATGCAGTTAGAAGCTTCAAGATTTGCACTCAACAGATAACTTTAGATCATGCAGACCAAACAGGATGAAGTTGACAGGGCACACAAAACAAAACTGGGAAGATGAGAAATGAAACTAATGATTATGCGGAAGACTTGCAAGACAGTTGTAACTGTAGAAACGTTGGCACAATTAAGTAGAACAGACTTATCTCAGAGAAGCAGGCTTTAAACATAATGGGCTGGAGGATGAGGGCTCGGGGTAATGTAGAACATGAACACGGCAATGGGCTTGCGGGCTGCGAATATTATTGACCAACTGAGCCATTATCAGATTCTCATGAGAGACACTTCCAAAGATTTATACACATGTTCTGTTGGCCTACATTTTTAATATTATAAAGAAAACAGGGTCCGTCAATTGCAGTTGCACTCTATAATCTTTCATGAAATGCACACAATAAATAATACTGTGAGACAGAAAGCCTTTAATTCTCACAACTACCCTTGAACTCAATTAGCTACAGCGGTATGAAATCGTTGTACTAAAATCGAAAGAAAATTGACATTTTAAAGTCTTTTAATGTTTCAACTGCATATCCCGAGTGGTAAAGCTCCAAATAACAGCATGAAATATATTCTTAATGCATATACAAATAACATCAGTCGGATATATATATATATATATATATATATATTCGTATAATGGAAGCCAACAAGATGCAAAATTTCTCAACTTTCTTTTGATTAAAAAATCTACACATTTCGGACAGACTTTCTGTCCATCATCAGGAGTTTGGTATTTGTCATACTAGTATGTTGACTGTGTGCTAGATACAGAAAACCCTTATTTGCACAGATTGGAGTTCCTTTTTTACCTCCCAGCTCATACTTGTGTAATTCATTAAAGCGCGTATGCAATAAACACGCCACAGTAATTTAATTCATTCCATATTCTGTCTTATATCAGGTCCATAGCCTCTTCCAAAGCGAGTTCTCTGCAGAGTACGATCTAGTGCTTCCTCGCAATTTCCAGTCTCCTGTCTTTTTCTTAAGGTCATCCACTAGCTTGTAAAGTCTTCTTCTTCGTCTTCCCGTCACTTCTATTTTTCTTTCTATCTTTCCTTCAATAACGTGTTTTAAATTGGCAGTTCCTACGCAAGTTATATAACAAAATATTCACTATAATGTTCTCATATATACAATTTGAATTATAATTGTGTCCGAGTGTAGGTTTCCTTTTATTTAATATTTCATAAGCATTTGTCTTTCCCCAAGTTGCCTACAAACCTGTCAAAACTTCAAAATGACATACATAGTCCGATCTTAGAAAACCTTCCTGTAACAGCAACAAAATGAGTCTGGTACATGCAAACAACAGGAAAGGCGCGTGTAAGAAACTAAACTTGACACATTAAAGTGATCCCGTTACAGGCCCGGTGTGGCCCAGAGGGTGGGTAGAGGTTTAGCTCTACTCTTCATGACCGCGGCACTAGAAGGAGGTGAGTGATCAGCAGCACGCCCCGGCCGCACTTTATCCCCGGGAAAGACCCGGTACCCATTTTACAGGAGGCTGGGTAGGTCCCAGGGCCGGTCTGGGCGGGCGGAAAATCTCGTCCCCACCGGGATTCGATCCCGGACCGTCCAGCCCGTAGGCAGTCGCTACACCGACTGAGCTACCGGGCTCACAAACTTGACATATTGGGTATAAAAATTGCAGCGACGGTACTGCAGAAAGTGCGCTCCGGTTAATTGAGCATGCTTGCTAAATGCACTTTCCTTACGCCAGCTGTCTCGATTCATGTACCATTCATTGTCACAAGTATCGTCCCGCAAAGCTAACGAAATTGCAGATGGGACTGTATTACAGCAGAGGTGTAAAAATTTATCTTTTTCAATTTAAACATTTGCCATTTCGAAAAAAATTTTCTAGTGGAAGGTTGTAGAGTTTCGTGACGCTGTACAATTTATCAACAGCGATTTTGATAAACCGGCCGTGAGAAAGTTCGTTTTCGTTTATTTGTCTGACTGCGGTTTATTTAGCGACGCCGTCCTTATCTCGGAAATATGCAAAGTCAAATGGCAAAGCAACTGGTGAGTAACGAACGGGAATAGACACGTATGGAAGTGGTCATGGCCTAATTTATATACCAATTCTGCGCTTTCACAGACGGTCTGAGAATAAGTAAATCTTCGGGCGGGATAATCAGTGCCCCTGCTCGAAATAAAAACTGGGTGT
>Ga0131853_10014319_pt1 | contig 14535 bp, 5 predicted proteins | sample TergutLab28metaG_FD_92764 | JGI IMG/M metagenome (GOLD analysis project Ga0131853, IMG submission 92764) | Labiotermes labralis P1 segment gut microbial communities from Petit-Saut dam, French Guiana - Lab288 P1 (version 2) (version 2) | ecosystem: Host-associated > Arthropoda: Insects >... | reverse complement strand
GATGGGCTGGGCATGTGGCGCGTATGGGTGAGGAGAGGGGGGTGTATAGGGTCTTGCTGGGGAAACCGGAGGGAAAGAGACCACTGGGGAGACCTAGGCGTAGATGGGTGGATAATATTAGGACGGATCTCCAGGAGTTGAGATGTGGGTATATGGACTGGATTGGGCTGGCCCAGGATAGAGACAGTTGGCGGACGCTTGTGAGTGCGGTAATGAACCTTCGGGTTCAGTGAAATGCGGGGAATATCTTGACTAGCCGCAAACCAGTTAGCTTCTCAAGAAGGACTCTGCAATTTGGAGTAAGTAAGTAAGTAAAGGTAATAGAAGTCCGTATCTAGATACGTAATTGAAGGAGTAAGTAAGTAAGATAGTCACAATTTGAACAGCAGAAACGTTACAATCTGTGCTGCTTTACAATAAATAATTTTCAGTTTTTACTCTTAAATAAACAAGTATTGACCCAATTGTTTCAGGAATGAGCCCCACTTTCTAACTTTCTCACAGACCTTTCCCTCGTTTGATGTTTTATGCATCGGTTATACGTTACACATTAAGAAAAAAAGTGCAGAAGACACGCACTCTTCTGTCAATAACGAATCAAAGTATAACACATTACTGTACGTTCTTACTGCAAATTAAAATTGAGTACCATCACCATAATGGTTGAAACAATGGGAAAGCCAAATCCTTCAATGCTCTTCGATCCGTAAGACCCGTTCCGTACGTATCCGCAGTCTCACAACCTAACCCACTATATTCCATTACGATATGCTTGTTGCAGTCGGGAAGATTTCATTTCCTTGCAGTAGTTTGGTAAACTAACGTCTGTACTGTGAACAGGAATGGCTGTTCCCGCATCTCAAGACCCTAGACCAGTTAAAATCATAACTAATAATCTGTACTTTTAAACTGGAAAAACCCCCAGCAAATATATTTATTAAACTTCAGAAAAATTGTAGTTGCTTGGTGAACAGATATTTTGTGATCTAGGAAGTGAGTCATCCCCGTTGTGTGTGTGAAACTAGGAAAAGGTATGTAGTCAAACACAACTATGTCACTGAGGTGTATTTAATGACTATTCGTTTCGCTCCAGTTCGCTAATAAGGCCCGTATGTAGGGATCTCTACACCACGTGCGCGCGCATGCATATAGCTAGTTCTTAAGTTCCCTAAGACAACCTGAAGATGGCCAATACAGGCCAAAACATGTAGTTGTTCCATCACAGTCATTAAATAAACCTCAGTGACGTAGTTGTGTTTGACTACATACCATTTCCTAGATATTTGTGATGCTCATGTATTACCAAACTCGGACTTGCCATGTGTAATTCTTGTAAAAAACCAACTTGACGCACAATTCTGTTTTCTTATAATTATTTATTCCAATTCTGTACATGTTTCGAGCAACCAAGTACTCATCATTAGGAGAGTCAATTGTATCAATACAACCTCTGTTATATGTCAGTCTATGTAGGTGACCGTGTGGTATGCTTACCATACCATCACACCTATAGGTGTGATGATACCAGAGGCTGTGTAATGAAATTTTGACCTCGTGATGATGAGCAAATATGCTCGAAACATGTAGAGGCATGAAATAAAACATATTGTGAAACAAATTTTGTGCATCAAGTTGGTTAAATACTGAGATAAATATACTGAGGTTGTTTCAGAACAGACTGCTGTGTCTACTATTTGGACTTTGGAGGTGGGGATGAATAGGGTGGTTGTTGAAACCGTATAATGAGAGTCTTCATTAATTGTGCGCCCATTGTTCGCCTTAGATTATTAAGACAATCGAGTAAAAGATAAGTTGGTCAGAATATGTCACGTGTACAGGACAAATGAGAAGCCTAGAAATATATAAAATTTCGTCATGAACCTGAATATGGAATATTTGTTCAGTTACAGAACGGTGATGTGCCTGCTAATGCCACGTTTTCTGCAGTGCACATCGCCGGGTAGCTCAGTCGGTATAGCGACTGGCTACGGGCTGGACCGTCCGGGGTTCGAAACCCTGTGGGGGCGAGATTTTCCGCACCTGTCCAGACCGGCCCTGGTGTCCACCCAGTCTCCTGTACAAAGGGTACCGGGTCTTTCCCGGGGTTAAAGAGCGGCCGGTGCGTGACGCTGACCCCTCACCCCCTTCTAGTGCCGTGGTCAAGAAAGAGTATAAGTAAACTTTTTCTCCCCCTATGGGCCGTAGGGCCTGTACAGTGCCTCAGTGCCTGTACAAGGGTGCACCTTTACCTTACCTTACATCAGTTACATTAATACTAAGTTGTGTACGGTTAATTAAATACTAATTTTAAATTCCATGTTATTGGCCGCACGTTTATTTTACTTTTCAGCTCTCACTGTTGGTTTTGTTTTTTAGGTCTAAGCTATGATGTTCTTTCTCTTTTCCTCTCACGTAATGTCCTACCAAATACGTTTTATTCTGCTTCCAATCTCGGTTCTGTTCCTTTTTCAGCTATTTTGCCCATTTATGTTTTATCTTACATTGTGTGGATGTTTAGAGAAAATTGGAGATAGTTGTTGTTCAAGGTACGGAGTCATGTTCGATGTGGAAGGTTGAATTCATCTGGCTGCTGGGAGTTAAAATATTTATATAAAATTACGAAAGTGACCTACGACAACATCTAAACTACTGTAATTATATTCCCACATGTAATTTTCCTTCTTCCCAGGACTTATTTTCATTTTGTCTGTGGTTTTCATGCTGGAAGGAAGGGGAGAAAATTTGAAAAATTTGAGGTTATAATGGGAATACCTCAAAATAAGAAGGTTCAGTACGAGTCAGTACGTAGTTAGTACCACACAATGCACATTTTGGTGTTCGTCACTTTTTTTTTCGTTTGTGATTGTCTTCCTTTTGTCGGTAAGAATATGAATGTTTCCACGTTGCATATTTGTGTGTGTGTGTGTGTGTGTAATCATATCTCAGCATTAATCGGATATTCATCCAATTTCATCTTTTCGACATTCAGAGTAGTCTGTAAGTTACTTCAGTTGAAGTTTCTCTGTCAGTGTTCTTTCAAAATTAAACCTCTAAACCCTCTTGCCGAAACTGTATTTCAGTCTTGCACATTTATACGTTTCTCTGTAGGATAACAGATTCACACTGTGAACGGTATAAGCAATTCCATTATGCTAAATGGCAAGTCTCTTTAATCTCGTCTTTGGTGTTCGAGTTTTGTCGGAAACTTCCTTCGCGCTACATAAGGCATGCTACTTTATAAACCATATTCTTTACATTTCCATTTTCTAAATTTTAACACACTTTTGATTAGCGGCATCATGAATGAGGAGTATAGAAACGTAATGGGAATGTTTAGTGTGTTAGCAAGTGTAGAGCATGCATGTATCGGCCTAGTAATGCTATTAGGCATCATACAAACAAATATTGTCTTTGTTATCATTTAAGAGTGTTATTCGAAATGATTGTCGGGGTTTCAACAACTTTTCATACACATTACACTTGAGATAGGAGCAACCCCATGTGATTTCTTTCTATGGGGTTACGTCACGGATCAGCTTTATGTTCCTCCTCTTCCCGCAAGTATCTAGGAACTGAAGGTACGAATCAGAACCGTCATTGAAACCATCACCGCTGACATGCTACAAACAGTTTGGAACGAACTCGATTATCGTGTTAATGTTTGTAGAATCACAAAGGGTACACATATAGAGCACCTGTAAGCTATGTAACAAAAACTTGGAGTGTTGTTCTATTAAATAAAAAAACACATATACTGCTATCTCAAGTGTATTATGTATGACAGGTTGTTAAAACCCCGACAATCAATTTGAATAACCCTGTATAATCAGTATATTCATAGAGAGGCGATACAAATACCGCGTAAAAATTCCCCAAACAGCGATTATTTTTTGAAAGTTAAGTAAAAAATAGTGTACAAACTGTGCCTTTTGACGGCCGATCCCTGTGGCCACGCGGTCTAAGGCGTGGGTCTGCTGCCGCTCGCTGCTGGAATTGCGGATTCGAATACCACCAGGGACATAGGTGTCTGTCTGTTGTGAGTGTTGTGTGTGGTCAGGTATAGGACTCTGCGACAGGCTGATCTCGTCCAGAGGAGTCCTACCGACTGTGGTGCGTCGTTGTGTGCGATCTAGCAATCTCGTGAATGAGGAGGCCCTGGCCCACTGGGGGGGGGGGGTGCTGTACTGCCATTAAAGTATGCCTTAAGACGACCACATTTTTTAGAAGCGTTTGCCCGTCAATTGGAGCGGGATGGAAAATTATTTTGAAAGATTGGTGAATCGTACTTACAGCACGTCGTACAAGCTGCCTCGATCCACTTCAAGCCTAACGGCAGTGCGACGCTTGGCATTCTCTTAAACTCGCCATAGGACGCTTGTATCGACCACTTTGCACGGCTTCCTACTTTCTTTCCACTTTCAGTGTCATTTGCCGGGAAGGGACTGTAAACTTGATCCTTCACCTGTTCCCAGACGAAGAATCCATCTGATATAGATCCGACGACCAAAGAGTCCATGATATCGGCCCTTCCTGTCCATTCTAAACATCCTTGGATGTTTTTGATGTTTTGCTGATCGTGCATCTCAGTATAATCTTAGTAATTAATCAACTTAATGCAAAAATTCTTGTTTTATAATAAGTTCATTATATGCCTCTACATGTTTCGAGCACTATGTGCTCATCATCAGGAGGTCAAAATTGTATTATACAGCATCTGGTATCATCAAACCTGTAGGTGTCCGTCCCGTCACGAGACGGCCACCTACAGAGTGTGATGATACCAGATGCTGTATAATACAATTTTGACCACCTGATGATGAGCACATAGTGCTCGAAACATGTAGAGGCATATTATAAACTTATTATTAAACAAGAATTTTTGCATTAAGTTGATATGCTACTAAGATTCCTTGGATGAGTCGCGATTAATTCTAGTCCGACGCAAATTGTGATATTATCAAACTTTGGTAATACTATCAAATGCACACCTCTACAATCCATGTGGTCTTTCTGTTACATAGAAACTACATGTTTCGGTGTTGTGGCCATCCTCAGGGAGCTTAGGCCGAGATTCAATCCAAAACTACAGCAATATAAAATTATGTACTCCATGATAATTCTGTCTTAGATGGATCCAGCTGCGCGTTATGTGTCTCGAGCACACGCAACAACGTGTGTCAACGTAGTTAAAACTACATCTTTAAACGGTGCGTTACACCATCTAACAGGCACGTGCTTCTTGAAAACGTACCGTTTCGGCGATTTTCATCATCATAATCATCATCATATATCTTCCATGGAGTTGGGCCACTTGTTGACCCGTTCCGGTCTCACGTATCCAGAAGTCTCTTCAAAGGTCTACCATGATTCCTTCTGCCAGTTGGGGAGTAGTATTTCGTTACCTTGGGTAATCTGTTTCGAGGCATTCTATTTACATGTTGTATCCAGCTTCTCTTGTATTCCAGTAATTTGTCCAAAATTGGTGTTATTTTTAACTCCTTCGTAATTTGCGCATTTGTTTTGTAATCTGTCCAAGTATATCCTGCTGTTCTTCTCATGTATTTCATCTCTGCTGCTGTTATTCTTCTGGCGTCACTTACTTTAATAGTCCAAGTTTCGCTGCCATATATACATTGTACAATACTCTCGACTTTATATTTAATAGGAACTCATTCTTTGGAGAGCTTGTGCGCAAATTTGTTTCAATATCCATACTTTGAGAGTATAATAATTTAACCCAAATATAACGAAGGGGACATCATATCTGGTTGAAAAATGTTGCGGGGCAAATAGAAGGTGAAGCAATACTTGTACAGGCTCAGATAGGCCATGAGGACGTCAGGGGATCGATACTATCAGATATCAAGACATTCGGCACATGAAGGTGGTAAGGTCGTCAGCCATACTCACCAGTCGACTTTACCCGCAAGGAAATACTCCTTCCTTCTATAGAATGAGTCGATCGACGGTCAAATTGCGGCCGGAAGTTTTTTGGCAAAGAGTTACAAGCCGAAGGGCTTCATAATTTATGCTATTTACCTCGAATTATTAGGTTGACAAATTGCAGGAAAGTGAGGCGGATGTAAATATTTATCACGCGTTTAGGGCGATTAAAAATACAAATTCAAATTCTTATTGCGAACAGATTGGTCGAAATACTACGCGTGGTTTATTCTTGAGTGATAATATTCAGTGGTGGGCCCTTTTGAGCCACAGCGGTGAATCTCTAGGGCTTCTTTAAGAGCTGAACGTGTCTTTACCTTTGGCGAAACAATCATATTTTCAGTGGGAAGTCGTGCGCCATTTTGTTATTTATACGAAACTGTAATGAAACGCTACAGGAGGGTACGTTAACGGACTTCCCGACAGTTAATTAGAGTAATGGGGTGTGGTTCTTACAATTTACCCCACAAAAAAAAATCAGTAATTCCATTAGCGGGTCCATTTCACAATTTTATGATCTTCACTCCCAAGAGACGTATATAACAATGTCACGCCTTTGAACACGAGAGCCGCCAAAGGTACAACAGAGGAAGTATAATTGGCTACAACAAAGTATTGACTTAACCTTTAGGCACCATGCATCCTATATATAGGACAGACGTATCGCTCCTCCCCAGTCTACGCTCTATATATATTTAGTCAACAAATATATTTAATTATTTTTTTTAGACTTTCTCTCACCATCTTTGTTTATTCCTCCACAAAATATCGTGTATTTCCTAATGTTATTCTTCTTGGTTCATAAAATATTCAAATTTTACTTAAACGATGTGCTAAACTGTAAATGTCCAGCTCCAGGGTCAAAGGGTTAATCCATCGAGCAGGATCCTTTTGGAGAAGCTGTTAGCTCTCCAGCTGTTTAAGAATTCTACGAATTTTATGGAACCTGAGGATTCGTTTTCGTTTTTACAAAAAGGCCACCCATTTTCTCCACATCCGTCAAAAACAAAGTATCAACAAAATTTTATAAAAATTTCTGAACCGATGCTTTGAACAGAATCTAAGATCTGTCATTCACTGAATAATGTGTTCAAGGCCTGAAGACTGAGATATTGATTACGTGACATTTAGCTCTTGCAAAGCTCTAGTGCAGGGGTGAGCAAATCTTGGGTACCGTTCCGGCCGAGTGACTAAAAAAATACTGTATTGCCTAGTATTTGTGTTATGAAACTCTCTTCATATCACTCTTCTCGCACATAGAATTTTGGTGTGGATCCTAGTTCTACAACCCTGCTTTAGTGCATATGTGAATTGTTATTGTCACAAGTGTTTGTCGCAACAATTTTAATTCACTTCTTCAAGTACATTACACGTACAATTTCCCTACCTTACTGCCCAGTCCTTTCTCCAAAAAGTGTTTCAGTCGATTTCACTTGGTATATGTAATTGGAATCCATACAATGTTACTATGCCAGACGTCATTTCGGTGAATACTGTAAGAAAAGTCCCGTCTTGTCTCCGCACTACTGCCGAAACCTTACAACTTTAATTGGGACAATCGTCAGAAATCACAGAGCGCAACTGCTTTCCCGAAAAACTCGGTAACGATCCACTGACGTTCCACATCTCAAGAAGAAATAACTATATATGTCAGTTATATATCGATGCGTGGAATGATTGTGTGGTATCAGGAGGCTGTCATTGTAGGATAGCTGTATGAGTCTCACGGGGGGATGCTGATAAATCCTTAGCCCCGACATACTTCCCGATTTCATAGGACGGAATCAACAGTGTCGTTGGAAAGAGAAGTCTGTTCATGTGCTGAATTGCAAGTCTTTTCTTGTTACAGGGGGTTGAAAGGAAGAAGGTCAGGCGACGCGCGCAATTTCAACAACATGGAGACGCGAGCTGTCATCAAGAAACAGGAATAGCGCAGTCCGGGTGGTGATTAGGCTACTGGCTGGTCTACCGAGGAGTTTGTTTGGTCCTGGCGAAAGGAAGGAAATTATTCTGTTCTCTAAACATACAGCCCGAGACTGGAGGCCGCTCAGCTTCGTATTCGGTGCTTAATGGGGGTTATTTAGAAGGGTCAATACAGCCGGCGCGTAAGCCTTGCCATCCGCTTCAGTCTTGTGCAAAATGATATGAGTTATACCTCCCCTCGTCTACGTGCTTCGGTAGTGCGCCGATAGACAATTTCAGCTTTACTCAGTGCCGGTATTATCCCCTGCTCTCGGATAGAAGTTTTGAAAATGCATATTTGATGTTATGTTAGGAATTTTATTAGTCCCTTTTTTAAAGCTGAAAAGTAATAATATATCTTTTTTTTTTGACATACTAGATTCACTAATTTCTCAAATCTATTTTTGGAATAAAACTCTACATATTTCGGACAGTTCCTCTGTCCATCATCAGGAGTTTTTCAATGTACACGTACACACAGCAATACATACAGGTTTGCTGACAGCTTAGGAACAGAATGCTGCTCGCAGGCTGTCAGCAGACCTGTATGACATATACCATTGCTGTATGTGTACAGTGAAAAACTCCTGATGATGGACAGAGGAACTGTCCGAAACATGTACAGTTTTATTCCCAAAATAAATTTGAGAAACTGGTGCATCTAGTTGGTTTTATTAAACGAATTTAATAATATATCAGAAGAGTACAAATTTGGCCAGAGGGTGTAATTACATGTCTCATCTACTTCTTGCTACTGACAGCTGTATTTCTCTGTACGGGATGAGCCAGTTGGTCTTTGAAAGCGAGACACACTGTGTTGTCTGTGAGGTACAAATTGAATATGCGTGTAAAATATATAATGATTGTATCTTCGAAGCATTAAGAATAATATTAAATTACGCTAATCTGAAATAATTTAATGTTATCATCCGAAATGAATTTATAACGTAGGATAGCTGGATTACGTTAAAGTGATAGGCATGTTTTCAAATTAAATGCTTAAAATACTTTATATTATAATGCATCATTCGTTTTCAAGTATTCCAGTGGCACATAAATGTATGGAACTGCGTAATGTGTGAGCTACATCTTTACCCTACATTACAATCTAAAAATCTTAGTCCTCAAGTGGAACGTAATTATATTTTAACAAATAGGGTAGATTTGACATTTTGCTGACCGTGCATCTCAGAATATATCTCAGTATTTAAACAACTTGATGCACAAAATTTGTTTCACAATAAGATTTTATTTCATGCCTCTACATGTTTCGAGCACATGTGCTCATCATCAGGAGGTCAAAATTGCATTACACAGCCTCTGGTATCATCACACTTATAGGTGTGATGATGCCAGAGGCTGTGTAATGCAATTTTGACCTTCTGATGATGAGAACATTTGCTCGAAACATGTAGAGGCATGAAATAAAACATATTGTGATACAAATTTGTGCATCAAGTTGTTTAAATACTGATATAGGGTAGGCTTATATACGATTGCCAATTTTTGTATTCCTTGTATCTCATATACCATAAGATTACGTTAGAAAACTGCATATTATCTTTGTCATGTACGTCCGTCCATCTGTCCGCGCGTATCAGCGCCACTCCTACTGGGCGGATATATGCGAAATTTGATATTCGTGTCTTTTATAAAAATAGATCAAGAAATTCATTTTTTTTAAGTAGGCCAAAAATATTGGGCACTGTACGTGAAAACCTAAGTGCTTTTTATTGCCGCTGGCAACTTGATATTGCTATAAAATGGGTCTTTTTTTCGATTTCCGTGGTATCAAGTTGTTAGAGTAGCTGTGGAACTGTACACAGTTCTCAAACACGCCACCATGTTGCGCTATGCCTACCGTATACTATCTATCTCGCTGAGTAGAAAGCATGCTGTCTCCCCAACTTCGTGCTTACGGTACTTAGAAGGGACTTTTCACCACGCGTACATTTTCTACGACACTGTTTAAATAACCTCAAGAATATTCATGTCTTTCCTTTCATTTTTAAATGGACAACCTGTTTATACACGTGCATAAATTCAAGCACGCACACACATATGGTAGTGTTCTGTGTGTGAATGAGGCTAGCCCTTTTTAACATAAGAATTTAGAATCATTTTTCATTTACTTATCATATTTGGTTAGGCTATTAGCTACACATATAAGAACATTAATATAAAGTCGTATAATTCTGAACGTATCACATGCTTATATAATGTGATGTAGTTACAGTTGCATTTGCTACAGAGTGTAATTAATCATATAGTTCATTTGCCACAACAGTGTCACAACTCAAAATTAGTGATTTTTCAGGAGAAACTTTCAAAGGTTTTGAAGTGCTATATTTTTCTATGAGTGCAACGACGACAAAACTGCCCTCCAGCGGCGAGTTTTACAAACTGCGTTATGACACTATACCTGTTAAAATTGCATCTGCAAACGTTTCTTTCTATACCAATAACTCAAAATTACCAAATTTTGAGTTGTGACACTCTTGTCGCAAATGAGCGATATGCAACACATAGCACAGTCTATTTATATGCATTTTTCACTGTTCTGATAATTCCGTACACCACCATGTATGTGGACTTAGGAAGTGAGAGTGAGTTATTCTTGCATTTGAATAACACCCTCAAGTGTCTGTTTAATGATTTATTACTACCTGTTTTGACAATCAAAACTAATATTTTGCTGTACGTAAAGGTGCTGCCTCTTGAAACGGTCGTTGTTCAAACAAAGTGGGTCTTTGTGTTGATATTTTACTGAAATTACTGTTTGCTTGTGATATCCGACAGTTTCACTAAATACGTTAAAGGAAGAACTTAATCGGCTTTTCTTCAAATATTGTATTAAGAAAAGTTTCCTGTTTGTTGCTATCAACATTAAACATCTTCTTATTATACAATTTGACGTATTTCACATCAAAACACAGCATTTATTTACTGAGTATCAAAAACATATTTCCAAGAGCTTTGACAACCGTAACTATATTTTCTGCAGTAGATGTTTCTTATGGTCTGTGTTACTTACAGTAAATTATACAAATTATAATCTGTCATGTAGCTGTCCCTGTTTACAATAATTATTGATTCTCTCTCTCAAAAGTGTGGGTAATTTTTAAGTTTAAAATTCATAGGTCAGTCCATCGCTAATATATTCGTTGAGTATAACCAACAAAATGTATCGTTTCACAATTTCCTTATTTCTGTAAGACGCTTTACATGTTTCAAACGGGTTTTTCCGTCCATCATCAGGAGCTCAAAACTGCACATACAGCGTCAGGGTTTTTTCAGACCATTACTGCTACCTGCTGCCAGCCAGGCTAACAGCAGGTGGCTATATTGTGAAACGTTGCATTGTTTGGTTTTACTCTGCGTGTACGTTTGGGTTATTTTATCAATTGATTTTCCAGTTTGTATTTTATCTAATCTGAAATTTCCTGGGTTAATCAGCTCTGTGATCTGGATAAAATTTGTTAATTTAATAAAATTATTTCTTTATTTATCCCAAACCATTTATTATTCGGAAGTTTTTCTGCCCGATATTTTTGTTCTCGTACACACTTTTCATATTATTATATTCTTCTGTACATAAGTACCTTAATATTTTAAGTTACCATACCATCTTTCGCACGACTGAGTATTTTAAAATTGTTTATTTTCCCTGTTTGGGCCGCTTTAGGAAAATTTAGAGAACTATAGTTGAAAACAAAAGACCAACTTGATGTCACTTGCTATTTTTATTTCAGTTCTTATGTGTTCAACATGTTTCGGACATTAATGTATCCATCACCAGGAGCTTGCGACTATTCTGTTGCATTACCACATTGGTCGTGTGTTCTTGGTTCGATGTGTGTTGGTGTTTCGGTGTGGTTGGGTTTGAGTGGTATCCGTGTTGCAGGCTGAAGCACCAGTGAAGCTCCTGGTGATGGATACATTAATGTCCGAAACATGTTGAACACATAAGAACTGAAATAAAAATAGCAAGTGACATCAAGTTGGTCTTTTGTTTTCAACTATTACAATGATGCACGATCCAATAAATATAAGATTAGATAATTATATTCACTGTGCCTTTTGCTATTGAGATTTTAACTTCCCTTTTTCCTTATAATTCACTTACTTTACGTTTTGAGATACTCTTCACAACACTTATGTTGCTTGCGAAATTTATTATCTGTTTAGTAAATACGGTTGTCGCAGTGTGTGTAAATATTTCAGTCGTTTTGCTAAGAAGAAATTTTGAAGAAAAAAAATTATAACTGTGTTATGCTTGTCCATCTGACAGTAACAGCACCATAACTGCTTGAGTGATTACAGTTAGACTTATTACGGCCAAATTGCATTCAGTTTGATTTACTGCGTTTCTTTACAAGTTTTTTATACTCAGGCGGCCGAATGTATATTTGTGTGTAAATTCTCTAAGGAGACGAATGACATTAATATTATTAAAATATTGCAATTCTTGAGGAAGTCAGCTATTTCGTTTTAAGTGTTATATTCCAAGACTTATATTCTTGGCTGTGCCTCGCTTAGTGTTTTTCCCAGAGAAATGGCAACATGAAATACAAGTCCCATCATATTACACAGTTACTTTCCTGAAAAGCGTGTCGAAATATGCAGCTGAACGAACATCTTGCCACTGGGATCCTTGTTAGCAGCCCTCCATGGACATCGAATCTGACAGCTTTCGATTACTTCTTCATAAAAGATGATTATTTGTAATGACCCGAATTAACCTTTTGGTACCGGAATTATTTTTTTAATTTTAGCACACACTGTATATAAAATATGAATAATACAGGAACCAAATACATTAGAATTATGAAACAAACTGCATTTTGAAGAGAAAAAAACGGAGGGTATATACCATGTTAAAAATATTCAGTACATATATTTGTTGAATAAATATATAAAATGCAACTTTAGAGGTTAGCGGTGCGGTACGACCACTATAGTTGATATTAGGCTTCAAAAGGTTAAGAATCCTGTAGAGAAAGCGCTGCTTAATGCAACATTTACAAAGAACTGGATGTAGCCTTTTACGGAAAGCAGAAAGACATCATGCAACGTAACGTAATCATTTCATAATGCTACACCAGAAAGTGCTGTTTCCCATTGTTTATTAGGTAACCATTTATTACGTTAGCAGCAACATTTCTGTGGTTAATGTGTTTCTGATTGCATCTACAGCACACGCCTTGAACTCTTCACACCACCCAAGGTTAATTTTTCCATATCACATCTCAGACCTCAATGTACCCGCTAAATTACTTCTTTACGTGCAGAAAGGCAGCTTTTCTTTCGCAAATTGTTCCCTTTTTTTTCCGAAAGGCCATAATTTCGTTATCTGCAAACATGAGTTTATACTATGAATTTTGCTGCATTTCTGAAACTCCATGTGGGTGACTGTGATTGGCTCAGACCCTACACTTTCACACAGAACGTAACAATTATATTTGATCTTGTAAATAAAGCAACTTGGTGCGCGTTTTATTCTTAGTATATTTATTCTTAGTATATCATTCTCTACATGTTTCGATCGACTATGTGCCCGTCATCAGGAGAAACAACTGTGTTTATGCGACTCTTGGTACTTGTATGCAGGAGTATATGCCCGTACATACCAGAGAGTTATCCACACAGAATAACAAGTACCAAGAGTCGCATAAACACAGTTGTTTGTCCTGATGATGGGCACATAGTCGATCGAAACATGTAGAGATTGATATACTAAGAATAAACATATTAAGAATAAATTGTGCACCAAGTTGGCGTTATTTGAAATATTATACAGGGGATGCTCGGTCAACTAAACTTAAAAAATTATATTTTAATCACACTTTTTGTCCTCTTTCAATACACATGTATTATGAGGTCAAAATGTATTGCAGTTTGGAAATATTATGTACTTTATGTTTAATGTAAACGTAAATTATAATTTAAAGAAAGCTGTTTTTTTGTTATGTTCGAGTGTTGCTGGCAGTTTTACAAAATTAATTTACCTGACAAGCTATTGGACTGCAAACAGAGTCTTGATACAGGGAGTCTATAATGAATTTATCTCGAAATATTATGTAACAATGACATGCAAATTTAAATCACGAAAACAAGAGGACATAATCTGAAATCTATTTATAACTAAAATTTGTTATACCATCAGTAGCAGCAAATTTACTCCCGAGACATATCGGGCGGTAAAAACATTACACATTAAGTACTGATCCGTGACTTTGTGGCTTATTTTCAGATTATAAACAAGTATTGCACGCAATTCGGATGAAAATGTTATATCTAAGAGAACATAATTGAACGGCACCACAGAATACAAGAAGGCCGGAGGAACAACGAAAATATTTTTTGACCGGCAGAAGTTAATTTTTAGAGTGTGTTTTAAATTTTAAATTTTAAATTGGGCCATCCCCGTTGTGTATATATAAACAATAGGTGTGGGGTCAGTCTATAACACAACATTATTTAAAGGTGTTTAATAATGATAAAATTAAACTACATGTTTCGACCTAAGTGGCCATCATCAGGTTTACGTTCGAAAGCATAGTGGTATTTCTTTACAGGGTTGGAGTGGATACGTCACGATGGTGAGATCTCAGCATCTGTGATGTTTGT
>Ga0131853_10014318_pt1 | contig 14536 bp, 11 predicted proteins | sample TergutLab28metaG_FD_92764 | JGI IMG/M metagenome (GOLD analysis project Ga0131853, IMG submission 92764) | Labiotermes labralis P1 segment gut microbial communities from Petit-Saut dam, French Guiana - Lab288 P1 (version 2) (version 2) | ecosystem: Host-associated > Arthropoda: Insects >... | reverse complement strand
ATCCCGTAGGTAACCACTTCAGAAGCACCTTGTATGTTTCAAATTTTATAAGCCTGAGGATGACCCCAAGGGGTTGAAACATGTAGCTACTTTAATTGTTTACAGCTTAACTTTACATCACATTGTTGTGTAATACGGACAATAAACAACATTGATGTTTTTAGTCTGCGTGTTGCAGTAGAACGGTCTTTCTTCCTGCCAACAGCAGTCCAGTATTCCATCAGAAGTTTCCCGCACCGCACCAGACACGCCTACCTTTGGACCGCATGTAGTGTTGACAGCAGAGTGTTTGGGTGAATGATGGGTTGGAAACGATATGAGAGGAAACCGCTGTGGCATAATCGAGGTATTATCCAGGCATACGTGGAGAGAGGGTGGAAAATCATGGAGAAAACATAGTCATGATAATCGCGGTGTACCGGCAGAGGTTCAAATCGCGTACCTTTAGAATATGTGTCTACGGCTGCTCTGTGCCTGCGACAGTGAAAAAATGTTCATATTGTGGGGCGTATTTATGGAGTTATATTGGACTACAACGGTTGAACGTACGGTCGTGTTTCGGTGGATACGAGCTGCAGGTGATGCGGTGAGCAGTCCCAAGGTTGCATGAACATTAAGTTAGATCACTGGTAATTTTACCGCGCAAGTTTAATACTGGGTCTTGAGAAACATGTTGAAGGGTAACGGAAATTGAGACAGCTATTTTTGTTCCTTAGCGACTTAGAAGGATGTTTGTACGGCGCACTGCACACAACATCTCTGACAGCCACTGTGTACAAACTGCGCATTTTTATGTGGGTGATATGAAACAAGGAAGGCAGTCAATTTATGAACATTTACAGTCGTAAAATGGCTGTGCACGCCGGCGACTGCTGTCAGCTTCATGTCGAAGCTCGGGCGTTTCTAATGCTCACTAATTTCAGTGCAGTTTAGACGACACGAACCGTTTGCCTGTGCATACTTTTTAATATTATCGTGTCCTTGGTAGATGCCATTGATGTTTCTAGTTAAGGAAACTATTCTATATCGATGAGAAGTAGAGGCGAAGTTGTCCCTGAAGGCGTATGGGGAGGGGAGGTAAAGCTCCAGTCATTCTTAACCTCTACATGACACAGAAGTCAATGATCAACCTTACGCACCAGCCGCTTTACCTCTGGGGAGATTGCCACCGATGCCTGACGAGGAGTAACTCGGGTGGGCCCCAGTGCCGGTCTGGACTATTTTTGGAGAACATAAAATCTGTTACCCCCTGCCGGGAATCGAGCCACGATTCCTCGGTCGTCCAGCCCGTAATATAGTCAATATACCGACTAATTAATATACTCACTACGCTCTTGCAGCTTCTGTGTATAGGTTAATTTATAATAAAAATTCGCTGTATCTTGGCCCACGTGCACTGTGGCGATTCTCTACAGTTTCTCAAGATATTTGTATGCGTATTCCTTGTTCCCCCTTCAAAGCCATTCTGTAGCTCGTTGAAACATCATTTACCCATTACGTACTTACTCCATGGTGCAGAGTCCTTCTTGAGCAGCTAACTGGTTTGCAGCTAGTCAAGAAATTCCCCGCATTTCACGGAACCCGAAGGTTCATTACCGCACTCACAAGCGTCAGCTCATTTACCCATACTTAAACCAATTAGAATACTGAACACATCTGTGTGGGTCAGGACGCAGAAGATAATATAGAAGACAGAGAAACCGAGGGACGGAAAAAAGGGTAGGGAAATTGAAGAATTAGGAGGAATAAATGGAGTTTTGGGGCTGGTCAGAATAGAAATGATTGGTGAATGAGAGGAGGAGGAGGAGGAGGAGCAATACAAACACAGAATTAGGAATATGTAGTAGAGCTGGAGGATGCGATGAATAGGAAAATAAAGAGAAGTTGAGGGAGAATGTGAGGATAGAGCAAAACACTCGTGTATTGCTACATATGTCGTGTGCATGAGTGTACTGTTCGGTAAACCGTCACATTACAAGAACACTTTATCCCTTGTTACAAATGAAGGAACTTCACACCGAGGAAGAGTACGTGGTTGGTTGCCTTCGTCTACGTTCTTATTTGCACTTTACTTTCAAATCCGGGATTTATGAGGAATTGGCAGGACGAGAAGCTAACATAAACCTAGCGATCTGCGACGCGGCCATGTTGTGTATTAATGCACTATCAACCCAGCAAACAAGTCTGTGACGTCACTTGACATTGGTTCACAGATTCACTGGTTAGGATGTTACTAGCGTTTTCCGACATTAACCTTTTAAAGCCTGCCCGGTTACTATACGTACTAACAAGATGAACATTAAAAAATTCTCATTACATTACATTACATTACATTTATGTGTTTTGTGTGGCTCTCAGAACAAACAGTAACTCTTGCCTTACACACCATTAACAGATTGGTTTTTATAACCAAAGCGGAGTTTGTTTACTGCGCGGTACGGACTGAGTTATATAACACACACTTTTCGTTCTTAAGGGGTTCAATGGTAAATTGGATTTTACGGTGTTGAGAGGGCAATAATGGCTGCGAAATGCGTCGTTTCGGGCGACAGTTGGAGCTGCAGGCTTTCAGACTGCATTGTAAGTCGGGCGGGCAGCATGTGGACGGCAGGAAAAGCAGTGTGAAGAACAGTTTGGGTGACACACAGGTCACTTTTTGTTATTGCGAGTATTATTATTAGTAGTAGTAGTAGTAGTAGTAGTAGTCTCCTATTAGCACAAAATATTCTCCGTAAGCACTTTATTTACCACATAAAGCCACTGCCCACTTTGCCACATGTAGTGCTGTTGAATTGTGATGGACATTTGACAGCTCGTTTCCACACACCAGTATCTGTATGTAAGCAGCATAGCTTGCTCTATTGTCGCTATAGGGTGTCCAGGAAATTTTTGAAATATGGGCCTGTTTCTTAAAAAACTGTTTGAGGAGAGTTTGGATTTTTCTTGATATATTGATCCTTTTTGTTAAGCACTCATATAACACCTGTCACTCTACTTGTATGGACATCACCTGTACGTTCAGCACCTTTATCTTGCATATTAAAGGTAATCATGGGTTCCATAATTTTGTTTCGAAGAGAAACTTGGGTTGTCGATTGGTTGGGTTTTGGGGGTCAGTCCGCTGTGTTATGTTGTTCCATAAACAGCGGTTTGGGTGCCGAGCAGATGGACTGTACAACTTCTCTTCTCCGCAGGGGTGGGTATTTTTTTCATGGCAGGTCTCTTTGGCCTCGAAAAATTGATGATAATGAATTGGAAGGGATATGGAAGGAAGGGACGGTGACCTAACTTAGTGTACTGTCCCACCACTTGACGAGCAACTGGACAAAATCATGAAGAGTTTCAGTTACGGATAGTCTGTTTCCTGCCTGGTCGTAGGCATAATTTGTACACAACATGTAATGTGGGAGGATACGGTAACCGTTTGATACCCCTGCTTGTGTTTTCTGAACTATGTAGACATTGCACCTTCAACTGAAACCTTCAAGTTTCCTGTGTAAAGGCGAGGTTCAGCTGCATGTGCAAGCGGTGTATACAAATTCGTTTCTGACGATACAAGCAACGCATTTCGTAGCAGCTGTGACAACGGGTCGGTTACTTGGGGGTAGTGAAATAACAGCTGTGTATGTATAGTGGGAGATTCTTACGAAATGCTGGAGGGTGTGGAAAAGATGCAACTTCTTAGTGTCAAAAGCAGGTGGAATTGAAGTCACCGATGTGCTTCAATGCTTGACACTGGAAGAAGCCGAGAGCGTAATTCGTCTTGTTGTTGGTGGTGGTTGTGGGGGTGGGGGTGGTAGTGGGGGTGAGGGTGAGGGTGGTGGTGGTGAGGTTTGGGTGGTGGTGATGGTGGTGGTGGCGGTGGTGGTGGTGGCGGTGGTGGAGGAGAAGGTGGTGGTGGTGGTGGTGAGGTTTGGGTCGTAGTGGAGGTGAGGGTTCGGGTGGTGGTGGTGGTGACGATTGTGGTGGTGTCGATGATGTCATGATGATTTATCATAGTCAGCGACGGCTGATTCACCTACCCCCTGACGATATATATGTTCCTGACGTCATCAACCACCGACCAAGTTCCCTACAGCGGCGTTTCTTGGTTGTATTCGGTTGGTTCTTGATTCAAGTCTGCCGGAACAACGATCTTCCTAACACGGGGCCTTCTGTGGGTTTCATTTCAGCTCCTTTAGGCGAATGCAGGTGTAGGATTACAAATCAGGCAAAAACCGTTTCCTACCACTTCCTTTCAAATGCGCAATTTTCTAAAGATGCTGCCAGTCGACGCTTGTATTCTCCGAGCTACTGAGAGCGTAATTTAAGAAAACACAAATAAGTGAGTAATCAGATCATATTCTTCCCCATGGCGCAACAGTCCCTAGTGGACCAGGGCCTATTATCGTCATTTCACGATCACACTCAGACACACAACACTCAGTAGGCTTCCTCTGGACGAGTGATCAGCCCGACGCAGAGACCTATAACCGCCCCCCCCCCCACACACACACACAAGAAACAAAAATCTATGCTTCCTGTTGGATTCGAAACTGCAAACTGTAGTGTTTAGCAGTACAGTCAGTGCTGCCATGACCGCTGTCAGCTCGGTAGCAGTAGACTGCAGTTTCCTATTGGTTTTGTACGGTAACTAACTACACGTAATTCTGTTGAGAAGAGAAAAGAACTTACAACGGATCGAACAACTTCGCAAGTTTGCTGTCTTTCGGGTATGCGAAAGCAATGCCATGTGCCAGGAAGGATTTTGGCGTCACTACGTAGGTGCATCGCTCATTCTCTGGAACGCCGTTCTCTGTCTTTGTTATGTAGTCACGGAACATCCAGTACTCTACAAGGCGTCTTTCCCGGAGCAGGGGTGACTTCTCTGGAAAAACAAAGATTGCACTCCGTGTCACTGCCATGTGAGCATTAAGCGAGCAATACATTTCATTCTAATTTATGAAATACCTATGAACACAGTGACTGAGCAAACTGACCCAAGCGGCAGTGTTTCTAAGGGAGGTCAGTGGTTCAGTTCTTGGGCCAGAAACCCGACTATATTGCCAGACGTTTTCCTGGTTGCTTGCAGTTTGTGCAACCTAGTAACGCGACTGTACGTTTAATTACTCCACGACCAATCCCGTGTATTTTCTGTCTAATTTGTAATTCGCTGTCACATTGACATTCGATGCTGGAGTGCCTGCATCAATGACAGCGTAATGAAATAAACTACAAGTGAATTAACCAGCGTACTACAAGATAACAAAACAGAATACAGACATTTGAGGCATAGACGTTCATGAACATGTAGACTGCGGGCACCACTTTTTCCCATTGGCCCTTTTCCTGTTCTCAGTTTTCCCCTTCTCAGTTCCTGCCCCTTCTCCGCAGTTCTTTCCCCCTCCTTTCCATTCATTTCCCCTACTTTCCAGGTCTTTCCTCTTCTTTCCAGTTCTTTCCCCCTCCTTTCCAGTTCTTTCCCGTCCTTTCCAGTTTTTTCCTCCCCTTTCCAATTCTTTCCCCATCCTTTCTAGTTCTTTCCCCTCCTTTCCAGTTCTTTCCCCCTTCTTTCCAATTCTTCCCCCTCCTTTCCAGTTCTTTCCCCTCCTTTCCAGTTCTTTCCCCTCCTTTCCAGTTATTTCCCACTCCTTTCCAGTTCTTTCCCCCTACTTTCCAATTCTTTCCCCCTCCTTTCCAGTTCTTTCCCCCTCCTTTCCAGTTCTTTCCCCTCCTTTCCAGTTCTTTCCTCCTCCCTTCCAGTTCTTTCCCCCTCCTTTCCAATTCTTTCCCCGTCATTTCCAGTTCTTTCCCCCTCATTTCCATTTCATTCCCCCTCCTTTCCAGTTCTTTCCCCCTCCTTTCCATTTCCTTCCCCAACCTTTCCAGTCCTTTCCCCCTCCTTTCCCATTCTTTCCCCCTCCTTTCCAGTTCTTTCCCCCTCCTTTCCAATTCTTTCCCCCTCCTTTCCAGTTCTTTACCCCTCTTTTCCTGTTCTTTCACCCTCCTTTCCAATTCTTTCCCCCTCCTTTCCAATTCTTTCCCCCTGCTTTCCAGTTCTGTCCCTCTCCTTTCCAGTTATTTCCCCTCCTTTCCAGTTCTTTCCTCTCCTTTCCAGTTCTTTCCCCCTCCTTTCCAGTTCTTCCCCCTCCTTTCCAGTTAATTCCCCCTCCTTTCCATTTCTTTCCCCTCCTTTCCAGTTCTTTCCCCCTCCTTTCCAGTTCTTGTCCCCTTCTCCCCAGCTCTTGCCCATTCTCTCACAATTTCTTTCCTCCCTCAATTTCACTTTTCGCCCGTTTTTTCCCATTGACAAACAACCCTCTATACGGTCAGCCGTTAATTAGCAAATTGTTTTTAATTATTTATTCTTCACATCTCTTTCTCATTGTGTCCTGTAACAAACACATTGAAATGTCGACATTAACAGCGCTAGTCTGAGGGTGACACTGTCGCCGAAACTTGTGGCCAGTTCCACTGTGCTGTCTGACAAGAATACACACAAAGACAGTATTGGGAACCCTCACACAGCGCTGCTATACGTACCAGATTGTTTAATATGGACTGATTCAGTTGATACGACAGTATATTCTACAGCGTAAAATAAAGAAGTGGTCACAGTCGTGTATATAAGTGATGCAGATAAGTGTCACTTAACTGTTCCGGACGATGTTGAACATGTCCAGATCCTTCATCTCCAGGAACCGCCCCCGTCCCTCCCTGACTGTTTTGTTCAGGTACTCATAGCCGGCGTCGTTCTGCAAACAAAACGGCCTCTCTTTAGAATCTGTTTACCTCGTCTGTCCTAAACATCTGACTAGCTGCACTTCTGCCACATTACAGTGTTTGTCTTGCACTGTACATTGCATGGCGCGTCTGCATAATCGGAGAGCTTCGAATGACGCTCCTTGGACTGCCTGACGCTGCACATGAATGCAGTACGATCCTTCCAAACTTGGATACTGTTTACAAATCGACACTGTATAGCGTGCCAAAAGACTTGAATTTTAAATCTAATATTGAACTACGCATTCACGAAGTTCTCTGTCTTCAACAGTCCAGGTTTTCATTCATAAGCCTGTTCGCAAAATTGAGACAAGCGAATGCTGGATTCTTAATGGTTTGTCTGTACATCCGTCCTTCTGTCCGCATTGAACAACTCGGTTCCCGCCGGACGAATTTTCATGAAATTTGGTATTGAATATTATTCGAAAATCTGTCAGAAAATTCAAGGTTCATTAAAATCTGACAACAATAACGGTACTGTACCTGCAGACCGATATACAGTTTTGATCTTATCTCACTCATTTCTTCTTAGAATGAGAAATGTTTCAGACAAATGTTGTAGAGCAAATCAAAACAAATATTTTATGTTCAATAACTTTTTTCTAACTTCGTGAAGTTTATGAGATAATGTGGCAAAATATTGTGGAGCGGGGCAGGACACAGATGGCGATATGACGCAGGCACATTCCGTGCTGGATACCTGGGGCTGCAGTTACACTGTGTGTGTAATGTTTAATAGTTTTCCACTGCCAAGATTGTTGCACGAACATCCCTCCATGTTACGTTACTACGTACAGTGCCTCCCTTGTGTACACTCTAAATATCTTATGTGCTAAACTAATTCTGTTGTGCAGTGTATTCCTTTCTGCATGAATCTTATGTGTGGTTGACCGTGCATCGTAATTCAGTGTGGATAAGAAACCAACTAGATGTCACTTTTGTGTTATCCTTTATTTCTCCTTTACAAGTTGCTCAACATGTTTCGGGCAGCCATGTGCCCATCTTCAGGAGTTGACGACTGCGTAGTGTTATCGCCACGTGTTGGTATTGTGCCGTAGCTGCAGGAAGGCTGTCAAAACCGGTTAGCAGGTAGTGTGTCCAATGGACACACTACCTGCTAACCTGCACATGGCTGCCCGAAACATGTTGAGCAACTTGTAAAGGAGAAATAAAAGATAACTCAAAAGTGACATATACTTGGTTTCTTATCCACACTCATTTCTACATGTTTAGGTGGTATAGTGAGAAGACAGTGATTATAACCGGAGTGACATGAAGCATTCGCCGAACTTCGTATGTCCTCAGTTACTTCCTGAATGTAGTCTTGATCTGTAAGCTATTGTTTGCCAGTGTTTTGACTTTCGTTTTCGAGATATTTGAAAGCAGCTGGTTTTATAGTGTGGTTTGTTCTGCGTTTTGGGAGCCGAGGGCAGTCGGTCGGTATAGACACTAGACAACGGGCGGCAGGACCGGGGAGTCGTAGCACAGTTCCCGCCAGCGACAATATATCGTTCCTTTGCAGTGTGTTCGTAGCGTCCCTGATTTCTTCCCAGCCTTCTGTCCAGTGGATTTCGGCGTTCACTTCGAAATGTGGCTGAGTGCCAAACAAAACTTTGAGAGTTTTTCGTTATAATACGCAAATCTTTTTACATACGGAGGTGACTCTTTTAAAAAGTTGATAAACCAATGAAATGGGGCTTTGCGCCCTTTGAATGTTAGTCTGTACCTTACGGTTGTGACTGTCTGGGTTAGAGAGTAAGTAGAAACCTGAATGCAGCATATCATAGTTAAGGCCTACTGATGTGTTCCTCTGTATCACTGTGTGTGAGCGGTTCGCTTTTTAAAGCTTGTGCAGACACAAAAGTGTGTCGAGATTATAAATTAGTATGAAACAAAACAGTGTCACACGTGGCACATACATAACACGTGGCCTTCACTTTTTGACAATGGATTGGCGTAAATTATAGATAGATTGTAGCGTTCTGCCACTGAGTCGTCGGCTAAGAGATAATAAAACAGCTCATGGTCTATGGAAAGTGCAAAGTGATAATTTTCCGTTATTACACGTCACAAATTTCCAACATGTGCGCATGCGATATGTTTGTTAACACAGCTCGATCAATATGCAATTTGGTGTCAGAGCGTGATTCTATTCTGTGCGTAGACCGACGTGACCTACTGACATAAAATTGATAAAAAGACGCAGAACGTTAGAGGCACCGTGTACATTAAGAACACAATTGAAAACTACGTCACAAAATTTTGAGCCCTCAAATGCTACTTTTCCGTAAAATTTAGAAATATAAACTGCATCATTGACTGTTCAGTGAGTTATATTCGGATTGTAACCAGCAAGTGCCTGGTTTCGAATTCCACCGCTGTCGGATGCTGTGACTGGTTGGGAGGTTTACTGGTTTCGTCGGTCTGTCTGTTCGCGATAAGGGCCATATCATAGCTCCTAGCTCCCAATTTTATTATTTATATAGCAATTTACTACCTCGCCTCACCCAGTGGGCACGTCACACACACACACACACCACACTCACACACACAAACACTCACACACACACATACACACACTTACACACACCACACACACACACACACACACTCACACACACCCTCACACACACTCACACACACACACACACCACAAACACACACCACACGCACACACACACACGCACACCACACACACACACACTTACACACACACACACACACACCACACACACACACACACACACACACACACGTGTTTGGTATTAAACAGTTTCCTGAATATATCAGACTTTCGGATGGCGATCGCAGAATTGACTTTCTTGTCGTTGTTTGACAAATGAGAGTTTGGTTACTGTAGTTATTGCCACTTGAAGGTGACTGACTGACTGCAGAGTTGAGAAACACGACGTGTTTGTGCGTGTAGGTTGTTCTGTAGCTTGTGACTCGTCACGAGCTACAGAACACTGAAACACAACGTGATGTCTTCGACTAAAAAGAAACTGCATTGTAATTTTTGGGAAACGTTTTGTTATGCGCTTATACAAGCACAGAGAGAAGACTGTGCTTCAGCCTTCTGCGTAAGTTGGTCCAAGTGAATTCGACCACATGCGTGATATCGTCCAAAACAGTGGACTATCGTTTCTGGTTTTAAGCCACGGTACAAACCAAACTACAAGGCGTCACGTACCAGATGACGGCCGACATAGTTACCGTCGTGATGACGTTTACAATGTAAACTGTGAAACTTGTGCTGCCTGTATCCTCGTCACAAATGCCACGCTTCATAACACTCGCCTGAACAAGGTACTCCAACGCCGATCCTTTGTGCGCTATCCATCCTGTCTTCGTCTCGACAAGATCTTTGGGACCCACTATAGGCAGGGTGAAGCGCGACAGAGTAAGGAAAGCTGTTAGGTTGGCCGTGTAGAAGGATGTGAGTATCGTGATGAAAATCCACCATGTCGCAAATAGCAGACGGGTCGAGTCTGCAACAAAACAAAAGAGGGTAGCGTTAAAGCTTTCAGTTTATCTGAATAATACTACAAATTCAGTTTCTGCACGCAGAACACACAACTGAGGGAAGAAATCGGTGTTGACTGAGCGAACTGTACAGAACTTGAGTACACTGCGCGGCAAAACACGGTTTGTGGGCGTTTTTCGCAAAATTGCGAAAAGCGACTATTAGCTTCGTCATGTCTGTCTCTCTGTCTGTCCGTCCGCGTGGAACTGCTCACCCCCCCCCCACGGGACGGATTTTCATGAAATTTGGTATTTAAGTATTTTTAGAAAATATGACAAGAATAACGGGTTCTTTACGTGAAGACCAACATACATTTTGATCATATCTCGCTCAGTTCTGCTTAGAATTAGAAGTATTTCGGACCAAATTTGTAGAGAAAATTGAAACACATCACTTATGTTCAACAGCCTCCTTCGAAAATCGTGCCGTTTATGTGACAGTTTGGGAAAATACTCTAGAGCCTGAGAAGCCACAGATGACTGTAATGGCGCATGCGCATTGCATGCTGCACGACTAGTCTACAAACACACACTCAGAGTATGTTATGTAAGACTTACTGCTTTTCCACAGCTACAGTGTTTGCACGAACGGTTAACACGTGGATTTTTTGTGAACGCGACGTGGCTAGGAGAGTTGTGGCCATGTTGCCACAGCACGTGGAAAAACACTATGGGCCATACATATACACGTATATTGCAGTGTCCGTTCAGACTGCCCATCGTGGCTGTTCACGGTAACACCTGCTCTGTCCGCGTCGTGAAGACAGGCTGGGAAGAAGACGCATAGCTGCACTCATTCTTGAATTTCGGCACAATATGGAGGGGGGGGGGGTGATCAGCTTTTTGCTTTTTTTTCCTTTTACACCCGAGGGAAAGAGCCTCCAAGGAGGCTGGATAGGCCCCAGAGCCAGTCTGGACACCTTGCCCGGAATCGAAATTATGATTTCGTTGTTGTCCAGCCCCTAGCCTAGTGACTGTGGCAATTTATACAAATTATGTGATATGGGATAATACTAACTTCAGTACAACAGGGCTAGATGAGCGTGAAGTACAAAGGAATAAACAAAACAGACGTACAGTAAGAAGGGAAGCATGCAGGACTTTGTAGTATCGAAATGTTTAATTACTTTGAGATATTACTTGGTAAAAATGTAATTAGATCATGCTGATATTGTGACTCCTTTGAAGATGTCTGGAAGTAGCCGAAATAGGTGAGAACATAATTACTTGTGTCTGAGGTTCCTGTGGCAGTAATTCCGGTACTGTGTTATGTTTCTTGTGCTGTCAGAGCGCGCGCGCACGGTTTGTGACTGCTAAGCGGTTACGGGCTTTTAACCGCCTCGAATAAAACAACGTTAAGGCAAGCGAGTTTTGGGCACGAGCGGCCAAGTTACCGGCCAAGTTATCGGTCAAGTTACCGGCCAAGTTATCGGTCAAGTTACCGCGGCGGTACTAAAGACACAACCTGCGGAACGGTCGCCGCTGTGGCGAGTGAAACAAATGTGATCACGTGGCTGGGCGAACACGAGTTGGGTGTTTTCAGTGGTGCATTCTACTTCAACTATCAGATCCAGCCCATCGTCTTCTTCTGGCTCTCAACATGACTGACAGTAGTGAAAAGGACTGATGTAACACAGAGAACTCGATTATTGAGGTGGGGAAAAAAAACATCGATGTTGTGTTACAGAGTTGTTAATTAATAGTTAATGAATGGCTACTGAAAGAATGGACGCACAGCTGCATTCTTCGCAAGTTTTCGAAAATGCACCAGTAATGCACGAATTACACCCTACTGCTCAAAAGCCATTGACATTAGCATATAATTTTTATCAAAGACTAACATTCGCTGGGGCACGCGGTGGAGCAGTTTGTTGAGGCACTGCGCTACAAGCCGAAATGTCGCGGGTTCGATTCCCGATGGTGTCACTGGAATTTTTCATTGACATAATCCTTCCGGCCACACCATGGCCCTGGGGTCGAGTCAGTTTCTAACAGAAATGAGTACCAGGGATATTTCCTGGGGGCTAAAGGTGGCCGGTACATAGGGCTGACAACCTTACCACCTTCATTTGCCAATTGTCTTCATATCTGGAAGCCTCAGACTCTTGGAACCCTCAGGGCCTGTCCTGCCCTGTACTGGGATTGCTTTACCCTCTACAAACATTCGCTAGCTCTTTCCTCCGCTCGTGCGCTCACTCAATAAATTTTCTCCACCGCGGCCGAACTTCCGCGCGCCCGGAAACCCACCCGTGCGCGCTCGCCCTTCGCAGTAGAGCAGAAGAAACTCAGTTCAGCTGCGTCAGTCTGTAAGTCTATATTGTGGTCCGGTTACATGTGCCAGGTTGCTGCTCATAAACTTACAATGGCGTGAGTGAAGCCGGGTTAGCTCAGTCGGTATAGTGACTAGACTCTTCTCTCGATGCTCGGCAGGGGACAGGAGACCTTCCACTTCTCCGCAGTGGGTAGAATGTCTGCGGACCCCACCCAGTCTCCAATTCCATGGTTAACGGCTACTCTTTTCTCTAGAATGGGGTAGACCGGCCGGAATGTGAAGCTAACAACTCATATCCATTTAATGCCGACATTAGGCTTTATAAAACAAGTACACCTACACCGCTGAATGCGTCTGTATGGCGTCGCATGCACTAATTGTAACAATTTGTAAGTAATTGTGGTCGCGTAATTCCAGATTTTCGCCGCGAGGTACATAAGAACTGCGTTCTGCTGGGTTATTTCGCAGCGAGTAGTGGCAATTCCTTACCGACGTTTCGGGAGGATATATCCTTCCCTTCTTCAAGGGATTGATCTTTGAACTTGGGACCAATAAGTTGTCCCGCAACGTCGATAGGAGTTACCACTACCCGCTGCACAATAACCCAGCACAGCGCAGTTCTGTTCAGCCTGTAACAGCTCTAATATTCTCATAACGTGCCTCAGTGCCGCTGTCAGTAATTTGATGTAGCAAAATTCTTGTCTTGCCTCACAGTGAGAACTTGCCAGCAGTTTGTATGAAGCGCAGAGACTCTGTACTGCAGTCTCAGACTCCCTGATCAGTTCACCTCATTGCAACCACAATACGGTAATAGCAAAATTGTATTTTATGTAGTGTATTTTACTGCAGGTTTCGGCTAACTTTAGTCATCTTCACGGAGATATCAACACAACGGAATTCCCATTTTGATGTAGGAACATATCTTGGTTATCTGTGTGCAGAAAATTGCAAAACCTACCTTTTAGAACGGGGACCGCGGTAGCACAGTGGCTAAGGTGCTGTGCTACAAATCGGAAGGTCGCTGGTTCGATCCCAGCTGTTGTCAATGGATTCTTCATTGACATAAAATCCTTCCGATCGCACTATGGCCCTGGGGTCGACTCAGCCTCTAACAGAAATGAGTACCAGGAGTATTTCTTGGGGGTAAAAGCGGCCGGTGCGTAAGGCTAACAACCTACCACCATCGTGTGCCGTTGTCACGAAATCTGGGAGCCTTAACTTCCTTAGAACCCTCAGGGCCTGTCCAGGCCTGTAATGGGACTGCTTTACCTTTATCTTTACGTTTTAGAACAGTAACCAGTTTTTTATATTAGGGGAAGCTACAATCGGGTTGCACTGTATAGGTTAGGAGTATGCAGTTCTTATTAAGAACCATTTCTTCTACGCGTTATGATGTTTATGTTTATCTTTCAATCAAATTACTGTATACGTAAGTAATTTTCGATCGCATATTGATCGGAGTCCGTATGCCGACTGGCGGTGTGCAGTCCGTACCGTCCTGGACTCATCTGTCAATGTCGCACTATGTAGAAGCTGAAATTAGGTTAAAAGTGTATAATTTGAGAGTATTCAGTTCTTACTGGGGAATTGGTTTGCATGGTGATGTTAATATTTGATAGAGCAATTTACTGGCCGCCGGTGAGTGCGGCGTTTTGCTGCACCACACTGACAATTCGCTTGTGTTGATATCTCCCTGAAGACGGCCAAAGTTAGCCGAAACATGCAGGGGGATAAACTGTAGAGTGATACAGTTGTACTGTGCTATTGTTATTATGCAGTTTGTTGGAACAAAAGTTAATTTATATGTCCATTGCGTGGAATATTCATGTATATATGAACAATATTCATGTATATATTAACAATATTCATGTATATATTAACAATATTCATGTATATATGAACAATATTCATGTATATATTAACAATATTCATGTATATATTAACAATATTCATGTATATATGAACAATATTCATGTATAT
>Ga0131853_10014316_pt1 | contig 14536 bp, 7 predicted proteins | sample TergutLab28metaG_FD_92764 | JGI IMG/M metagenome (GOLD analysis project Ga0131853, IMG submission 92764) | Labiotermes labralis P1 segment gut microbial communities from Petit-Saut dam, French Guiana - Lab288 P1 (version 2) (version 2) | ecosystem: Host-associated > Arthropoda: Insects >... | reverse complement strand
CTACTTGAATGAAAAAAGTAGCGGCTCCAGGTCTAGAAAACAGAGATTAACGGCTGTGGGGACCCGTTGCGCTGACCACGTGACACCCCTCTATCCGCAAAAGTTTGCACTAACTTCGCCGACAGGCGGCGGCCGCTCTGTCGGTATAGTTCGCGTGCGGACTAAGGCCACGGAGTTTATATATATATATATTTATTTATTAATCTTATACACACTCGTAACTGCTCCAGTATCTGTAAATTAAATATATATATATATATATATATATATACACGTATATATTTATTTATTTGGAATAGTGGTCATTCGCACGCAACCTGCGTAAACACAGTTCACACCCATATATGGTAATTAAAGTAATCTTCTCTTGCGGAAAACTGAAGTTATTTAAACGAGAAAACCAAATAAGCTCTTAACATCTTATTAACAACGTAGAGAATTAAAAAAGTATGTGCCACACAATAAGCACAGTGCGTCTCCATATCAAAGCTTAACCCTGGGTCGGTTATTAAGGGTTCATTGCGAGAATTGTACGCAGTACATAAGTACAGCGTGTGGACAGACTGCAGGGTTTTTAACGTTCAGAAAGGCGGTGCACTTTACTTTCAAGTAGTGGCCCCCAGCTGCTGCGCTTAGCTCTTGAAATCACTGTGATTAGGGGATCCGCGGAAACCATTTGTTATGACGAATTGTAATTTTACAGAATTTCAAAATAATAGTTTGCCTTTAAGAAAAATAGAAAGTTGCTTTAATGTATGGATTGGAACTGCCACCATTAAGCTGTATTTACAAACTCTATTGGAGATTTAAGAAACAGAAACAGGGGAATTTGCCAAGTATCGACAGTGCATAAAGGCCAGGATCAAAGACAACCGTGACAGCTACTCTCCTCGGCTTTATGATGACAGTGACATTCTGTGTAATCAAATAACACAGCTAGTGTCGCTAAAGCCGAGGAAGCCAGTTCGACAAGTTCCAGTATGTTCAATTAGATTTTACTTGGATTTTAAAATACCAGAAACGCGTGCCGTCGTATTTATATTGAATACATGCTTTTTGTTGGCATGAGGGTCCGTCGTGGTTTTATTTTTCAGATTAAACACCAGGCAGCCCAGCACTGCTCTTTGAATGGTTGTTAATTGTAAAGCCGCTAGTGTGACGAATTGGACCGTGTAGTTTTTCTGCCACGCTTCTTGCGCAGTCTGTGTCAGGCACAGCATTGCGTACGTGTGTGTGGGTGTGCGCGTGTCTGCTTATGTCAGCCTGTTCTTCACTTATAAGCATAACAACAAAGTATCTTGAAACTGAGCAGAGCAGTTTCTGGTAACATGGTCTGTCTCATGGCGATGATACCTTCTTCCATGGAACGCGAATAATTAGTGTTATGTTAAGAAGAGCCTACCTGTGGGCCCTTTCTTTCGTTCAAGGTTTCTTTGACCAAAACTTTGTTAATGTAGGTTTAGTTTCGTGCATGCTACATGTCTTGGCCATATCATATTTCCTGTTTTAATCGCTCAAAGATTATGTAGGTTTCGTTTCATGCATGCTGTTTGTCTTGTTCATCTCAATTCCTCTTTAATCGTTCTGATATTACTTGTTGAACTGTGCAAACTGTGACGCTCCTCATGCAGTTTTCCTATCGTCCTATCACCTCCTCCTCCTCCTCCTTGTGAGATCCCAATAATCTCAGCACTGTTTTCAAACGCCTTGAAAGTCCGTTTTTCGTTTACGATGATATAATTTTTACGCTGCGTAAAATCATACAGATTAACTCCTCTGTGCAGGGTCGTTCTGGAGAAGCTAAGAGTTGCGTAAGTATACAAGATCGTTTGAGTAACACGGAATGTTCTTTACATTCCGCTAATTTTCCCTGTCCTGGGCTAGATTATCCAGTCCACACCCTCCCATCGTGTTTCTGTAAGATCCATTTCAGTATTATCCATCCACACATGTAGGCGTAATGTTTTTTGTGTGGTCAGTTTCATCTTTTCCCACAGAACTCTATAAAACTTTAAGTTTCTTCTTGTGTTTGCCCCAAGTTCCTCCCATCTCATCCTTGACTCGATAACCCGAATAGTATTTGGTAGGTAGTACAGATCATGAAGGTCCTCATTTTCCGGTTTTCTGCAGTCTCATATGCCAGTTTTGCAAAGTACCCTTACTCAAACACCCTCGGCTTGTGTACTGTCCATGCGAGACAGAACAAATACATTTAGACTTTTGTAAACAGACCCGACCTGCTTCTGTTTCCTGATGTTCACTCAATAAATCAGCGAACCCTTCATCAAGCCATATGTCAAAATTAGGCGGTAATTCTGATAATCAACGACAGTGCTGTCCCCCCACGTTTTCGGGTACAGAGGTGAATGGCGAATGAATAGGTGGCAATTTCTAGCGCTTTTCTGGTCTGCCGTGAACATTCGCTTCTGTGCACTGTCCTGTACAACGCCAGACCAAGGTGCGGGTCTGCTGCTATATTCACGTACTTCGAAAGGTGGATGCTCTTCAGGCAAACTCGTCCTCCGGAATCCTTTGGCTAGTCATACCGTAGACCAGAATTTGAGATCTTGAAAAGATACATGTAAAATTGTACCTGGCAAAGCAGGCATATAAGATGAATGGATCTAATATCTATGAAGCTCCATGATGCGCAACTGGTCACGAAGGTAATTTCCTTCTATGTAACCGATTCACTGCTGTGTCCAAAAGAGTCCACCTCCAGGCCCTTTCCAGAGCCGGGTTAATCCAATCCACACATTCATATCCAGTTTCTGTAAAATCATTTTTCCTCTTATTCTCGTACAGACTGAAGTTTTTTTTACACCTCATTCATTCATTCATTCTACATCTTGTCTGCATCACACCCATTTTATTGCCTAAATATTTTGTAAAATGTACAAACTCTCTTGTTCCTCATTTTGACTTTCCTCACGCTTGTTGTTTCCTGCTTGTTCTGTTAAGCCCAGAGATGGCATTATGTAAGCTAAAATAAAACGTGTCTTTGACAACTTCGCCGCAGTTCTAGAGGGAGTGTTCATATGTAATACAGTAATAAACTGAATAGTTTAACCCACGGGATCTCTGCTAACCACGTGGATAGGTTACAGAGTTTTACTACCTCCTATTTTTATGTGGCAGTTTACAACTATACGCTCAGAGGTGTCATTGTAAATTTAGCAGTTCCCTTACCACCAGTTCATCTTTTTCAGCTGTAAAGCTGTCCAGTGCCTCAGAGCGGCTCCACTTTACACAAAAACTGAGCCTTGTGATAAGGCAGTGAAATGTATTTGGAATACTTATATTGAAAATGTACAATTTATAATGCTTTCAGTCTACAGGATGATTAAAAACTTAAACATTTTGGTATACTTGTAACGGCGAGTGAAATTCGTAGTATTTTATTGACCACCAAGAAATGATCATACATTTGCTCCAGTTTAATACGTAAGTTGTGTACGGCAAGTACAGATTGTAGGTATCGCTGTTTGCCTAAAAATGGTTGAAAGATGTTTAGATATCAATCCGCATGTAGGTCTAAGTACTAACTTTGTGACAGTTTTTACAGACGACGATTTCAGTATCCTGGTGGATGTATTTTCATGGACTCATCTGTTGCTGTGAGGTTGAAGTCTACTGACTAAATTCAGTGGTGGACAACAAAATTTGCATTTGTGTGGTATTACTGTTCGTTTGTGAAATTTCTGTACGAAACGTCCGTAACGCAATCCGCATTCCCACTCCAGGATATAGAAACAAGTGCAATATATAGGTAACAATTCATTAGTCAATAACACAACATATATTAATCAGTAACTTCTGAAAGTTAAAGACTTGGGAACATGTTTCAGCTACAGTGAGCCATAATCAGGCCAAAAACGGAACATATTTTTGCTACATTCAGTGACTGTGCACTCTATGGGATCCAGTATCGTTTACATTTTATATTATAGGTCATATATGGCTGAAAGTTAAAATAGAGAATAAAATCTGAAATGCCAAAATATTAACGTTCTATAACTGTCAGTGTTGTGAGATATAATAGATAACTTAATGAGTTAATGGACACATCCTGTAAAGCAGATAAAAAAGCGGTGAAGCATCGTGGAATATATATGGCGGATTATAGCCAGAGTCTATACATGAAAGATCAGTTTCGCAGATAAACATTGATTGCACTAAATGCACATATCGAAAAGTATCTGGAGCCTATATTATGTTTGCGAAAGATCAGGTTCAGGAGTGAAACACACGCTAGATGAAAGTAGTGAACCTTAGTTACGTTACCTCAGCTTTTCTAGCGCTTTTGCTGTTTCACTTCCTTTCGTTGCGCCGGTTGTAACCTCAGACGCCGTCGTGTCACTTTTGTAAATACGCGAGACTCCAGTGTAAAACATGATGTAAATCAGATGAAATATTTTGGAGTTACCAAAAGGAACAGCACATAAATAGCACCTGTTTATCCCTAAAACCGCAGTACTTGCCAATTAAGTTTATAAGAAGTAAAATTTATATCTTCTTCTTGTCTACGGTGTCGTTTCAAAACATTTGTTTGCTCCGATAGATATTTAACGCGTTACACTCGAGATGCGCATAGGAATACCTGTAGGGTTTCTTGGAACGTGTCTGTTTACTGTTACCCTATTTTAAGGTAACTTGGAATTTGACGTGAAGGATTTCACTAAGCCCTGTCGTCAAACCCCTGCACGTCGAGTTGTTAGAAATGAGCTTGGGGACTGAGAGTCAAGACGTAGCTGAGGGGTACTTGTACCAAACGTCACCGGGAGAGCGGCAAAAATGAAGAGATCAGAAAAGGAGGGAGGTGTCGAAATCGTGTGAATGGGAGTTGAGTACCTGCCATAGGAAACAGGGTGGGAAGTGTGTACCCTGTTAAACTCTGAAGTGGTAGTGTAGATTGGGTGTGCAATGAATGTCTACCCTGATAAACCGAGTGTTGAGTGTCTGCCATGCGAAACTGCGAAAATAATAATAAAAATACAATTTAATGGAAAATTTCCAGGAAGTTTATAATACGAATTTCCAAAATCCACTGTTATATGAAAGTGATGATTTGCCTTGAGGACGACAGAAACACGTATAAACAGGAGTGTTATGTAGCCTACTTGTATACCCTCGTCTTTGACAGCTCAGACTCCTGTTACACTGCATCATAAGGAGACTTGTTACTAGCGCTGTACCTGACCTCGGGCCCTTCTCAAATAAGGTAGTAGTATGGTCGCTTGTGCTTTTAGACATATACCGGTCCCAGCCTTCTGTTTCTTACATTGTTTTACAAAATCTGTGTATAATTATGAAGCCAAGAGAGAGGAGTGCACACAGATCGCTTTTACACAAAACCATTTAGGGTCGCCTAGCAGCCTGACCAGAGACTGAGAAAAGGAAACGGTGGTTGTATACATTTTTTAGGTCTGTTATAAGAGCCAGTTTCCTCTGAATTCAGACGTTGCAGTAACTAGTGAGTTTTCGCTCTTCTACAAAGAGCCCGACCAGGCTCTTGAGTCCATCCAGCTTTTTGTTGAGTGGGTACCATAAGCGCCTTCTTAGAATGCAAAGCGGCCAGGCCGTGAATCTGGCCACTGAACTGAACCTGTTAACGAGGCTAAATTGTCTGTAGTTTTACCTCCATCCCCTGTTATGTATTCCTGGCTTGGCGCTTAATTAAGCCACACCCACACTGGCTTTAGGCCAATGTAACGTCTGCTTTATTACCATCCGACGTTTTCAGAAATAACAAAGATTGAAATGATAAATATTCATACAGTGTTCTGCTGGTGGTGGATTATCATTAATGTTAATTGCGATGTTTTCGTTTTCTGTGCGTTGTACTGTGCTCGTTTCTGCTGCAGTCGTGTTTCAGAGAGCAGCCAACGGTTTTAACGTCGTCATCCATCATTGTGATTGCAGACTTAACCCGAATACTTGTTCATTCCTTTTCCTTACCACTGAATGTAACTGATCCACTTCCGTTTGTATATCGTGGCGTCTGGATTGTTTGAAACGCATTACAAATGGATCAGTCAGAACGGAGATGGACGTTACAACATTCGTGACTGTATTGCAACATTTTGTTACGCAATTCTACAAAATTCTTTTCTCTTGATTCTTTTCAAGTGTTGTCTTATCTTCTGTCTTCTTGTGGCATCTCATCACTTATAAACTCCTCTCCCCACCGTTTCCTCTTCTCTTCCGTCCTCTTCTCTCCCCGAATTTCCGCATGTTATTTATTAATCTTGTTTTCGAATGTTATATCTGAGTTGCTTTGATAATGTAAGAATCGTTACTTCTGCATTTTTCTTATACTAGCTGACATACTTATTCTCTGAACGGGCCACTATTACTTCATCTCGGTGCCCAGCATCAGTTGCGCCAGTGTAATGTAGTTACATCGTAAGGAACCCACTAAATAAAACGCGTTGCTGTTGCATTTTGTGTGTATCCGGTTATTGTGCGTGTTTCTTGTGCGTTGTTGTGTTGCTTCGGCAAGTCTGTGTTGCTCATGAGCGTTTTTGTGAACGTGATGAGTCTGCATGTTGCTCATTCATGTTTATATTCACCCAGTCTGCGTGCCGCTCGTGTAGACTAGTGGTGTCTGTCACCCGTTAAGTTTACCTGCTGCTCATAATACCATGCCCCACACTGTTCCGACAGCTTTCCACGCTGGCCGGTTGGTAACATGCGTAGTACACTCACTGTTGCGTGAGCTAACGTGAAGAACAAAGTAACCAATCGAGGAAACAAGCATGTAACCTCACTCTATAGATCTGGCCTGCTGAACCTTTTGTTTGGTGCCGGCAGCTTCCCCAAAATTTGACCTGCATGCGGGCAACATAAAATTCAATACAAAAAGGCCCCCCCCCCAAAAAAAAGAAAGTATACGTAAAAAATTATATCTAATTTTACCTGTGTAGTATGCCACGCGCGCTAAAAATACACTGATAATAGGAAAAATGTGTATATTGCGTGCAATTGACAGTGTCGTTTTTTGGCGCATTTTTACAAAACGAATTAGTTGTGAGATACAGCGTCGGTACGTAATGAGCCCATTTTTTTTTCAAAATTGTTTCTGCGTCATAACTCGGCTTTGCCCGGGAACATTATAATAGACATGTTCTCATTTCAAAATGTCCCCGCGGGCAGAGGTAGGGGTTAAGCAGGCCTGCTGTAGATTGTTCACCCGTAAAACGTCGGGAGATCGAAATCTACATGAAACTATATACTTGTGAAACTACGTCTGGTAAAGAGTGTGAATGATGTGTAGACACTACCTGGACACGTGAATATGAACGTGACGTGAGAATGCGGAAGTGTAGTGGAAAGATATCGGTAACACTTTGTTATATTCATTGAGTAATTTAGTGGAGAACGTTGAGAGTAGAAAAAGAAATCCGTGGCTTACACAGGAAATGATCAGTTAAAATGAATGAACGAGGGAAGTGGGAAAGTGTGAAAAATGGAGAAGGAAGGAAGAACTACAGTAGACTGAAGAACGAAAGAACGAAGGAGAATGAAAACTGTAATAGACAAGGCCAAGACGGTGTACCTTGAGGGCAGATGTGACGAGATCATGAAACTTCAAGGAACGGGACTTGATGGTTTAATGCACATATCGACAACAGAAAGAGGTTATAAAGAGAATCACGAGATCCGAACAACTGGCATCGAAGACACTCAAGGGCATGTAAAAGCAAATGTGAGGCAAATACTGAAAATCTGGCAGAATTATGCACAGTGAAGTGGAAAAGCTATCAAGCGTATGAAGGACAAGAAGGCTACATGAGGGAATGATGCTGTGGAGGATGTACTGAAATTGTTGGGAGAAGATCGTCTCAAACTAACGAAACTACTGATAGCGTCGCATGATATGAAACTGGAGAGACGCACAAGGAGTCTATTTGAATTCCAGTGGTCCCCTTAAAGAAGAAACCAGAGGCAGAGATGATAGCACAGCCAGCCGTTATCTCACACACAGCAAAGGTAATAGCGGGGATAATAAGGAGGATCGAAAGGAAAAGATCAGTTTGTATTTAGATGAGTGAGGGGAACTGGAGATGCCTTTGGGATGCTGAGGTAAATTTGAGACGAATTTTCGACACAGATGAAGTTTTGTGTGGATTAGATTGCTAATGATTAACTAGCACAGCGGGATAATGTTGCCAAAACTAGAAGAAGGGTGTGCTTGCCTCACAGACTAGCAGAAGGCTTTTGACCGAGTAAACTGCATTTCTTAACGAACATCTGTATCGAATGGCGTGAAATAAGAGTGTTTAGCAAACTGCACAAGGATCAGAGTGCTGAAGTACAACTGGATCAAGGAGACATTAGAAGTGTCAGACTAGAATAGGACACTGGTTGTTAAAAAAAAAGTACAGCAATCCCATTACAGGCCCTGAGGGCTCCAGGAGGTTGAGGCTCCCCGATAGCAAGACATTCGGCACTTGAAGGTGGTAAGGTTGTCAACCCTACGCACCGGCCGCCTTTACCCCCCAGGACATAATCCTGGTAATCGTTTCTGTTAGAAGCTGAGTCAACCCCAGGGCCATAGTGCGGCCGGAAGGATTATGTAAATGAAGAATTCCAATGACGTCGGGAATCGAACCCGCGACCTTCCGGCTTGTAGCGCAGTGTCTCAACCAACTGCGCCACCGTGTGCCCCCAGGACACTCGGTTATTACCCATTTTATGTAACTTATACAGCGAATAACTTACCAAGTAAGCTCTTGCTGGGTTTGCAGGCTTCAAAATAGAAGGGTAAGTAATTCGCCCTGTGAAATATTGGGATCTTGTGCTACTGGCTAAGGGAGAAACGATACTACAGGGCATGACTGATATACCAATTTAAACTGGAAGATGCTGTAGAATGGAAATGAGTGTGGAAAAAACTAAGGTAATGGTAATCTCAAGGCAGCCGTCCGCAGTACAGACTATGGTAGATCAAAAACAACCGGACAGTGTGGAATGTACCACCAACGTGGATTTCCTGATAACATGCGATGCAAGATGTGCACATGCAATCAAATGCAGCATTGCCATGGCACAAGCAATATTCAACAACAGGAAGACTCTAGTCACTAGCAAACTGAACTTCAAAACAAGAAAGAAACTAGCGAAATGCTACACATGAAACGTAGATTTATATGCTGCTGAAACTTTGACGCTTCGTAAGATATATCAGAAATGCCTTGAAAGTTGTGCAATGAAGAAGAATGGAAACGGTCAGTTGGACTGGACGCACTAGATCGCACCGTTTTGAGTACGTGGTTTGGAAGAGGCCATGGACGGGAAACTGATTGGACCTTTCGAAAACCGATTTGGATTGTGTGGCGTCGAATAAGGGAAAGATTGTGCATTATGTGAAATATGGCTTCTGTTTTGATGTTCTTGTATTTTCCCATGTCAGGCGAGGGACGTAGGGAAACTTGTCATTTTGTCTGTTCTCTCGATGAAGAATCGATTTCGGATCACGTATCTTAAGAAATAAAATTAAAATACAATTAATAATATTAAACTGTAAGTGACAAGCAATTTGATTTCTGTTTTTGATCTGTCATCTAAGAAGTAAAAGGTACAGTTCATCCAAGACCAGGCCAAGAAGACCCAGAGAGGGAGTAGATGTATAGCTCTGCTCTTTCTTTAACCTCGGCGATGGATGGAGGTGAGTGGTCAAGCCCACGCCCCCGCCACTTTTGCCTCTGGAAAGAGCCTCGGTATCCATTTTACGGGAGGCTGGATGGGCCCCGCGACCCCTCTAAACGGGTGCGGAAAATCTCTCCTTCACCGTGATTCGATCCCCGGACCGTCCAGCCCGTAGCGAGTCGTTATACCGACTACGGTCTGCCGGCCCCTGATCTGTCATCCAGAATCGGAATTCTTCAGTTCACAGTTTGACCCTTTGACTCATGCGTTTCATCTGAACGGTATCAAAAATTCAGTTCCAGCCACACCGAGAACACAGTCCGTCCCCATTATAAAGAGCAACCAGGTAATTCTGTACGGCAAATAATAGCTGTTTGTTGTGACAATAGTACGGAACACAAATACACTGAGCAAAATGTATAGTTTTCAGTGTTGCAGCAGGCGGTGCATGCTGTTAACTGCTGTGCTTTGTAGGGTTAAGAACAATTGTAGATTTATAATTAATTCTCCCCACTGAACCCGGAGTGCCGGTATGTTAGCTAACAGTGATGACTTTTGTCGTTGCTTCTCTAACTTGCGGTTCATAAGCCTACATTCAGTCAACAGGCTCGTGTGATAAAACAAACATTTAGTCTGAGTTAACGAAACCTTCTTGGTGCTTGAGAGCAGTTTGCGTTAGTCTAATTGGTTTTGAACGCAGGGCCTCTGGTTTCATGCTGCGCGATGCGGAGATCTGCGGATTGCTTCAGGGAAGTCCAGTGCTGTTAACTTTCTGAAGCTCAGTTTTCGATAAATGTACCACTTGATCAAAATTCGAAAACTGTTACTTCTCTGCCGCAAGGTTTCTTTGTGTGATTCGCGAAATAAATATAAACTGGCCTGTCTGTCTGTCTACATCATTCAACACTTCTTCTGCCGTCGAGACAGTGTGTTCTCTGTGTGGTACGAACTGAATTTTGGTTATTTAATTTACGTGAACTTGTGCTTGAACGCGTTCAGGACCTTACCACGGTTCAGGCGATTAGTCTGTCACCGCGGAGGCCCGGTTTCGATCTCAGGCCGTTCTGTGTGGGCTTTATGGTGGGCAGAATGGCGCTAGGACGAGTCGTTCTCCGCGTGCTTCCACCAGTTTCCCATACTCATCCTTTCAGCTATATTATCTAATCTCGCCAGTTGATAGGGTTGCTAAATGATTCACTTAAAAATCTGTGACGGTAAGGTTGTGTTTGATTAATTTAAGACGGTATACAGACTTGCGAAGTTACACAGCAGTAAAGTAGGTGGATTTGTGAGAGATGCATTCTTGCAGATATCAGAGAGAATGGCTGTGCGATGTTTGGAGACGCGCTGGTGTGACATCTGCCATAGACAATGAGAAACCAATAAAGGCTGCCGTTAGAAGAGCAGGACCATGGTCTAAAGACATGCCTTAGTGCTCTACTGACCGGCTTGTTGAGTTTAATGGCAAGAGACCCATCATAATGTGTATGTGTGTGTGTGTGTCATTTCCCGTGTTTATCTTCCTTAATGCCACATGTTGTAGAACTCTGTACTCTTACCCAGATGTTAAACTGGCTAGGTTTATCAAATAAATAAGGATAAGATTGACGGGACAATAAACTACATTCATAATATGAATGGTACAGCCAACCTGGAAGTCTTCGGCGTAGATGAGAGGATCGTATTAAAATGTATCTTAACGAAGTACGAGATATTCATGTGGTCTGGATATGTCGGACTCAGGACAGGATGAATTGGCAGCTGTTATGTGCACGGTAATGAACCTTCGGTTTTTAGAAAAGGCTAGTCATTGGCCGAGTGACTACGAGATTCTTGTCACTTCTTGTCACTGTTAGCGCCATGCGAACGAACGGTATACCCATCCTGCCTGTCTTCTTTGGATCACCCCATAATGTTAATATTTGGTGAAATATACGAAGTGTGATGGTCCAGAGCACCACAACGTTTATCATGAAGGTAGATTATGAAACGCCTCTTATCATTCATTCATTCGTTCGTTCGTTCGTTCGTTCGTTCGTTCGTTCATTCATTCATTCATTCCGTAGTCTGTATTGCGACAGATCCATAGCCTGTTCCAAAGCCAATTCTCCACAGAGTGCGATCTAGTGTTTACTATTTCAGTTTCCATTACCCTCTCGTTTCCTTAAGATCATCAAGTGGCTGATTACATCTTCTTCCTCGTCTTCCCGGCACTTCTATCGTTCTATATTTCTTTCAATAACGAGTTTTAGAAGGCAGTTCCTACGCAAGATTGACCAATCCAGTTAGCGGTCCTTCTTTTTATTGTACAGTACGAGCATATCGGATTCCCTTTCCACCTGGACTGCACGCAGTACTTCGCTTTTCACACGATCGGTCCAGCTGATCTTGTCCATACTTCTCCAGCACCACATTTAAAAACTTTCCAGGTATTTCTGATCTACTTTCCGAAATGTCCTAGTTTCGGTACCCAACAGCGCTGTGCTCCAAAAGTAGCAATTTACTCGTTTATTGCTTAAATTTAGGCTCCATCTGTTGGTTAGAACAGCCCTCTTCTTGCTGACTGCCGCACCTGCCATCGCAGTCCTGCATTTAAATTCAGTCGTGCGTGTTGCATCACCTGCTATCAGACCGCCCGCATAGCTGAAATATTCCACATTCTCCAGTTGCTTTTGATCTATCATGATGTGTATTGCGCCTGTTTTCCTTGAGATCTCGTCACCTTAATTTTTCCACATTCATTTCCATTCCACACCATCCTCCAATTTCAATTAGTTTATCAGTCATGTCCTGTAGCACCGTTTCTTTCTTAGGCAGCAGCACAAGGTCGTCTGCATATTACACAGTGCGAATTGCTCCCACTATAATGACCTAAAATATGTATAATTAGTTGTTTTGCATCAAGTACTTACGTTCATGTTAATTATGAATACAGATGGCAGTATGCACAGTTAAATAGTATGACAGTTGCACGGAAAGTAATTATATTGCCTTCGCAGTTTTATATTAGACATATGTTGAGAGAGGTTGACCAGATTGAAATGCATTAGGCAAGTGTGTGAATGGCTGACAATTAGGACATCTGGGCGGTGAGGGAGCAGTTTTACAGCAGTAGTTGGAAGGAAATAGACTAGGCGCCTACCGGGTAACAAGAGGGACTTGATAGATGTTCCAGTTTGTCAGTGTCAAGATTAATGGGTTTCGAACATCATGGAGAAGTTGAAATTTTAGACTGACAGTTTTTGGACCTCTTCAATCTTGCGGGGGAGGATACAGTGTCAGTCTTGTTTATACATTCAGAAACACCGGTAGGGCACTTGTATGGGGTTCAACGAAGTTACAGCATGGGGGGCAATATTCAGTCATTAGTAGCGAATGACGAGAGAGAATTCAAAATCTTAACTCTTCGGATCTTCTGGAAAATACTAAAATTAACAGATAATTGAATACTGTGAGAAAATTGAAGTAGTGAGATGAATTTTGAACGGAATACTAGCTACCGTGTGTTGACGGCAACGAGGAGAAGCCGTTTGGACTTGGCTAGTGAAGACGAATTTTGGGTCACTTCGATTTGGGGAGTTATAGTTAAAAATTTTATAATTAGAGACTTGTAAGTGTGTTACTTAAAAAGGATAATAGTGACTTTGAAAGTTTCTAAAGTGACACATTTTATTATTAGACACAAGCGTGAGGAGTACTTAATAGTAATACACCGGTGAAGTGACACAATTATTTGATACCACGACCATCAGTAACAGGAACGACTGTATAATCATTCTGGACATTTTACAATAATAAATTAAAAAACAGTTGCTATCGAGACATTTGACTGAATTACTAGATATTTTTGTGGATCATTTACACAAGTGTTCCTAAACTTCCGAGGAACCACTGAGATTCCCTGAAACCAAGATGACTTCTACCGGCTAAGAGCTAAGAATGAGTACAAACGTCTCGGTAGACACGAACCAACATCATTCTGCTCCTCAAAGGAGCGACTGCGTTTCGAACTCCTGTTCTGTAAGCTGTAAGTATTTCTAAAACAATTGAATTTTGCGGTAATATGTATTCCTTAGTAGCAGACTTCTCTATTCGGAGGTTTGCGATACGTCCCTCCAGTTTCCTGTGTATCCAGACAGACAATAATCCCGGTAATGCCCTATCCAGTACACGATTCAATTCCTCACTCCAGTTTCCTTTCCCTAGTTACCAAATCGAATGAGGTTCTTAAATAAATTGATTTTAGAAAGTGTTGGTTCAGAACTTCACAAGCTGTACGTTACAAGACATATGGTAATAAAACCATTATCGCATCTAGTAACCGGTTCACAGTCTTGTTCTGCTTAACCCCTTCTTCGTATCACGTGTTGGCCTGAACACGCGAATTAATAAACTGAAATGTATTAATGCAACTGAAAAAAAATTGGGGGTGATTCGAATACCATAAAAAAAAAATTGAACTCAACATTTTCATATTTGTTTAACAGACGTGGTAGATATACTTAATGACATGAATTATTTTTTTAAATATATTTCAGTGCTATATGTTTCTTTGGTCCTCGGTACGAAACAAGAGAGCTTGTGCATAGGCTGTTTTAGACACGGACATTCTAACGTTATCAAAATGTTGTCATAATGCAGCGACCCAAACAAAAATGCTCAACTTCTATCCTCTGCTGCATACTCAAAGGGCCCACTTCCCGTCGCTTTACCTTCTTCACTAGCAACACTGTAATGTGCCCTCAGCCAACCCGTACCAGACGGACACATCCTGGGAGCCTTTAGAGTAGTGCTTTTCACAGTGGGGCCCAGAGGACCCGCGAGATCATATTTTTCTTTCTGTTAGGCCTGTAAGTTAAAAGTAAATAATATTGTATTTAATATG
>Ga0131853_10014315_pt1 | contig 14539 bp, 10 predicted proteins | sample TergutLab28metaG_FD_92764 | JGI IMG/M metagenome (GOLD analysis project Ga0131853, IMG submission 92764) | Labiotermes labralis P1 segment gut microbial communities from Petit-Saut dam, French Guiana - Lab288 P1 (version 2) (version 2) | ecosystem: Host-associated > Arthropoda: Insects >... | reverse complement strand
TCAACATGTTTCGGATGTTAATACATCCATCCTCAGGAGCTTGCGACTTATTTGATGAGTTATTTCATGGGTTGTATTGTTCTGGTTCGATGTGTGTTGGTGTTACGTTGTGGTTTGGCTGGGTTGGTGTGGTATCCGTATGCGGGCTGAAGCAGTGCTTCGAACATCGAACCAGAACAATACAACCCATGAAATAACTAATCAAATAAGTCGCAAGCTCCTGAGGATAGATGTACTAACATCCGAAACATGTTGAGCAGTAAATAATGAAATAATAAAGCAAGTGACATCAAGTTTGTCTCTATTTATTCAACTATCAAGATGATGCACGGTCCAATAAACATAAGAGGCACAGCAGAGTTTTGGGAAGCAACAGTGGGTCAAGACTGTCGTAACTTCAATGAGTGAAAACTTCAATAATTCAGCTCTTATCGTCACCTTTGTGGGTCGGAGACAGAGATGTGGGATTTAAAACTGTGATTCTTCGAGAGGGACTGCACAATAGAATTATAAAATGGACAATAATGGACACCGTAACAGCCAGGTGCAATAAGGTGAGAAGTCTCACATAGGTTTCTCCAGTACGCAAGTAAACGAAACCTAAATTCTGCCTTTGCACTCTATAAAGACATGCGGAGTGGAAGCAGAGATCCACTCATTCTTAATGTATAGTCTAGACGGAGATGAGTGGCCAGGTTCATGCCAGGCGGATTTACTCCCGAGGAAGGGCCCAAGGTACCTTCTGAATCTCTTGCCTCTTCCGAAAATCGAAACAGGTTTCCTCGGTTGTCTATCACTAGCCCTGTCACCATACCCCCTCTACAACCAATCCGTTTAATTAAGTTGTTATTATTATTAGAATTATTTGTATTCATTGGCAGTAGAATGTCTGATCTCCAGAGACATAGAAGTGGCAAGAATGCGGAAGGAAATAAATACCGGTAATTACATCGCTAGTGAGCCAGGTAGTTCAGTCGGTATAGCGACTGAGCTACGGGCTGGATGGTCCGGGATCGAATCACGGTAGGGACGAGATTTTCCGCCTTTCCAAACCGGCCTTGGGGCCCATCCAGCCTCCTATACAATAGGTACCGGTTCTTTCCCGGGGGTAGAGGCGGCCGGGGCGTGGGACTGACCCCCCACCCCATCTAGTGACGAGGTCCTAGAAATAGTGGAGCCAGACTTCTACTCACTCTAAGGGCCTTCGTGGCCTACAAAAAGGGTGACAACCTACCAATTACAACGCTAAAGATCTCAGCGCAGAGACTGGAACTCAGGGTTTATAGAAACCGGTTACATAAATTGAGGTGTTCTCGTGATTTTCTTCGGTGCTCCAAGTAATTTCTCGGAGAGTAGGCTATTCTAAATTGAATCAACACCCCATTTTCATTTCTTTCTGTAATCATAACTATATTCATCTCTTGTTTTAAGGCGTTTAACCTATGAATATGATGAAGATTCCTTACTTAAAATAAAAAAGGAAATGTAACACTACCGAATATCTTATATTCGTCCACATTTTGTACAATTTTTAACCTCAAGCAAAGGTATACGAAATGCAAAATTAGCAGTACAGGAATAACATAATTTCGCGTAGTTCAAGTAACAGATTATGACAGCAGTCTTAATCAGTCATTACTCTTCGAGTATTTGTAAGCAGAATTTTTGGACGGAGCAGTTGTGTCAGATGGAAGGCGACGCACGCTGTATGTATGCCACAAAGGACATAAGAAAAATCTGCCTGCTCTAACATGCGTCTGTGGTCGTAACCCCAGATGCCAGCGGGTAATTTCTGAATTTATCAGCCGAGCAGTATCATGAAATTCACATATTTCTGATAATCGTGGTTTGTCAACCGCTAAGTACAAGCTGTCACTAAACAGCAGCACACTTTCTTTAGTACATAGATGAATATGCTACATGCGTCAGACGTTAGTCTCATCGGTCTGCACTCTGTCGGCACACAGACGAAACCGTCATTATGCGTTAGGGGAAATATTTTTTTTGTCCAGTGCCACCACATGTCCTTGTGGACTTCGTGGTCCTCCCTCCTGGGCATGGCAGGAGTGTAACCGACTTCTGAGGTTGGGACGCCCATGAGGCGCAATTACGTTGTCCCGATGATGTGAGTGGTGATATAGGAGGATGTAGTGCCAGGAAGGCCCTTAAACCTAAATTCTACTAACCTACCCAGACCATGGTAACCGCGGGAATCCTCCCCTTCAGGGAAAATTCTCACGGTAGAGCCGGGAATCGAAGCCGGAATCTCATGATTAGTAGTCAGAGACTCTGACCACTAGACCACGAGGCTGGTCGCGTTATGGGAAAATAAAATATATGATAAGTTACTGGAACCCTCTTGTTCGCGGTACAGAATTCCAGTCATTTCAAATGCGTATTAAAAACAGAAACAACTGATTTTTTTGTCACGAAGGAGAAGCAATTAATTTTTGGTTTGGGGGGAACAAAACCGGCCAGACTCCATTCAAATTTTATTACGTGTTGACATTTGAAATAACTTTAAAAGGCCGGGAGAGCAGAAAACGCTGTACTGTAGATAGTGCAGTGAGTCGTCACGTCACAGGAACTGCCTCTAAATTTCCCTTATTTCATGCCACATTTAACTCCGGTGGTACGAATGAGCAGGCTACTCACTAGATAGCTGGGCGGATCTAAACGTCTCACGGAAGCTTTGTTAACATGAGGAGAGCCGATGGTCTCAAAAAGACTAAGCAACATGTAGTAGGAGTATATGAACGCATGTGTGACAGTGATTCGGAGGCCATTCATGATGCTCACTCTGTATTTTGTGTTCATTCACATGTGTAACAGGTAAGTTTGTGCAAACTTAACCACCCGATCTACCCAGGAGGAACATGAAACTTCTTTCAAGCAGCAGCACTTCAATCCCAGTACCAGATTCCAGACACTTTCTTTGTGAATAACCAATTGATGCACAATTTTTCATGTAGGTTTTTTTCTATTCTCTACGTGTTTCGGGCAGCCATGTGCCCATCATTAGGAGAATTATTGTATCAATGCGACATCTGGTTTATGTCACTCTGTGTAGATGACCGTCTGGTATGCAGGTTACCTGCATACCAGACGGTCATCTACACAGAGTTACATAAACCAGGTGTCGCACTGATACAATAATTCTCCTGATGATGGGCACATGGCTGCCGGAAACATGTAGAGAATAGAAATAAACGTACATGAAAATTTGTGCGTCAAGTTGGTTATTTACAAGGATCATACCGGAATGCACGGTAAACGAAACATAAAATCCAGACACGTGGTTTAACTGATTTCTTTTTACCCACCGTCCAAGTAAAATGACCAGTGATCTTGCTTCGCAATAAGTAAATCCCGTGTTAGTATTTTGGAGGTTTTCCTTCGTTCCCCTCCGTAGTTTAACCTTTTGGCGCCGGAATTATTTTTTTTAATTTTAGCACATCCTGTATGTAAAATGTGAATAACACAGGAACCAAATAAGTTAGAATTATGAAACAAACTGCATTTTGAAGAGAAACACCTGAGAGTATATACCGTGTTTAAAATATTCAGTACCTATATTTGTTGAATAAATATATAAAATGCAACTTTAGAGGTTAGCGGTGCTTTACGACCACTATAGTTGACATTAGGCGTCTAAAGGTTAAAATCTCGTAATTAGTATTGTTAATACTGACTGGATCACATGGGAAAACGATACAATTGTTGTCATTTTTAAATGGATGGGAGATCCTCTCTACATCCGTACATCGGTATTTCAGAGAAAGAATACAGCTGGTGCAAGATGAGCGCAGAAGGTAAAGAAACAATAAAAAGTTTTCCTCCTCGACAGATCTCGGATTCAGCGAAGCGCAACAGATCTGACATCTGGCAGCGACGACCACAGGTTCTCAGGGACTCGTGGGACCAAACTTCCGATCTCCGACACAGCGCCATGTTGCATCTTAACCCCAGAACTGCGCCCTCTCACTGTCGCTGCCCTGCCATAACGTGAGCAGTGCTCTAATCCGTCGGTGAAATATTCTGCTCTGAGGTTTCATCCCGTATCTCCGTCTGCCGCCTCCTTCTCACATTCCTTACCGTAGCCTGTCTCATTCGTAATGTGTCAAATGCTTTGAACAGTACGAAAATTACGGGACAGGCAATGCGGCACTGGTGACAGTCGACTCCAATAAAGAATGTATTGGAAATAGGACAGAATCCCAATATATAATCGACATCTCGACCCATGAAATGCAACCAATGATAAAGTCCCATTTATTTACAGTCATACGTCAGGCGGCGGAATATGCCTGTTGCTATAACAACCAATGTGTCGATACATAACTGTAAAATTTATTTGATGGTGTGGCATCGTCCAATAGTGACGACTGTTACATCATTCTAAACTTTTTATATACTTTTGCTAACACCCTTCGATATTGATAAGCCGTACTTCAAGAGATACTGTCTGTCGTATAACTAGTCTAATTACGAATTCATGTGAGGCGCCACTACAAAAGCTGGTCGGTTTCGGTCATTTTACTGCCATAATAACAGGAGAAAGAAAAATCAGAGATGGGAGCCACACTAAAGAGGCACAGAGATAAGGTGCACGTTCTTGTGTCGCGGTTAAGGCGCTGTGCTACAAATCGGAAGGTCTCTGGTTCGATCCCAGCTAGTGTCAGTGGATCTTTCGTTGACATAAAATCCTTCCAATCGCACTATGGCCCTGAGGTCGACTCAGCCTCTAACAGAAATGTGTACCAGGACTATTTCCTGGGGGTAAATGCGGCCGGTGCGTAAGGCTGACAATCTTACCACCATCCTGTACCGTTGTCACGAAATCTGGGAACCTTAACTTCCTGGAACCCTCTGGGCCACTCCAGGCCTGTAATGGGACTGCTTTACATTTACCTTTGCGTTCTTGTATCAAACGTGGTGACTTGTAACAGATGTACCAGCTGATTCTTCACAGCCGTGAATTAACATCATAATCAGCCTTAAACAATGAGTACGATACACCCGCATGTGACGTTCGTTATTATGATTAAACAACCTAAAATTTAGGACCACAACATCAAACATCCGGAAGTAAAAGGTACTGGTATCCGGTAACCGAGGTCGCTGGGATTCGCAGAAATGTACGACAGTTTCAGAGGAATACAGAACCTGCATCTTCAGGGTATCTCAGATCTCATAATGTAAAAATAATTACGGATATTTCACCGATCCCAGTAGCCGAATGCTCTAAGGCGTGGGTTTTCGGCTGCTCACATGTTGGAATTGTAGGTTCGAATACCCGCGTGTGCACGGATGTCTGTCTCGTGTGAGTGTTGTGTGTTGTTGTCAGGTAGAGGTCGGGGCTGCTAACTCGCCCTATCGAGTGCGGTGTGTTTAACAGACTGTGATCGCGAACGACAATGACAGGCCCTGGGTCCACCAAGGGCAGTTGCACCACGTAAAAAACAATATTAGTTATACGTTTTAGTCACAAACTCAGGACCTTCCGACAGATCTAAACTGTTACTTCTGTACAGCCCCACTAATATGCAAATACTAGGCGTGAGAAATAACACGTACTTTTCAGGTTTATTTTTAAAGCGAAGGTACAGTCAATGTCGGACTACTAAAATACTGGGCACCTGTTCTAATAACAAAAGCTACTACTGTTACTAGGCAGACAGAGGGAGACCGTGATGAAATACTGAACGAGAAAAGGTCGAGAGAGGCTGCCATTGTAATAATTAGGCCAAGCAACAGTCGGAACTCTTTGGGGAATCGTAATTCATAAAGCAGCTAAAAGAAGAAACGCTACGAACGAAAAGGGGACTTATTACAGAAAAAAAAGAAAGAAAAGGGAAAAATAACCAATTTTGTTCTCCCGGCTTTTTTTTTATGAAAGTTTGTTGTGTGTAAATCAAGTCGTTGACATATTGTTTTGTACAGTCAGTAGCCAATTATACAAGACAGATTTTCGTCCACGTTATGAGGACTGGGAACATAGTAAGAAAATCCGTTTATATTCAACCATTTTAGACCAAAATTTACAGTTTGTTAATAGTGAGATAAATATCAGTCATGAAACCACAACTATGGTAGTATGGATTTATGATGGTATTTAATAGCAAAAAATAACTACATGTTTCGGCCAATAGTGGCCATCATAAATCCACACTACCATAGTTGTGGTTTCATGACTGATATTTTCCTCACTATTCGTCTTTTCTACACACAACGGGGATGACACACCTGAGAATTACGGTTTGTTATTTGTTATTTCCATAACCTATCATTCACGAAATTTTGCAACCTCCGAAGTACCTTTACCAGGAATGTGTCACCCTCCAGTTCGGCAGACGAGTATCAGGATGCTAAGCAACCAGCTGCCCTCACCTTTAGGCTAGTGGATTAACTATGAGAGCGTACAGTATCTGCAATTAAACAGATTTTAAGTGTGTTATTTAACACCGCACTCCCCCCCCCGCACCCACATGGTGCAACAGCCTCCACTATGCCAGGGCTTTCTCATTATCGAGGCATCACAATCACACGCAGTTCGACAGCCCACACTCGGTAGAACTCCCCTGGACAAGGGATCAGCCCGACTCATAGACCGCTACCGGACAATTCACAACACTCTCATGAGACAGAAATCCATGTCCCCCGGTAGGATTCAAACCCGCAATCCCACAGCAAGCGAGGGATCGCAGATCCACGCCTTATGCCACGCAACTGCTCGGACCGGCATGCAGTCTTTCACTGAACTTGAATAAAGGTGATGATAAATAAATACACACGCAATTGTGGTGGAATAAAACCACCAAGAAAACAGTACGACGTGGAGGAAAATTGAACCAGCATCACTCTGTTCACCATAAATCCCATATGTACTGGCCTGAGATTGATCCCGGACCTTGGCGTTACAGGACGGTCACTAACCCCCCAGGCAATGGCACAGCCTCTTAAAATGAGAAAGAAACGAAGAGCCGTGGATTATAACAAGTTTCTTTTCTCCCCAAACCCTAACTTTTTTGGATGGAAAGGACATACTCTGTGACGTAGCCCGGGTAACGCAATTTCAGTTTCTGAGCCTATACTGCGATGGCAACTATGCTAGATCACTTGAGGGTTGTTTGAACGTGCAACTTCCTCATGAAATAACTTCAAATGCCAACTTGATGCAACAAGGTAATTTTATTGATGTATTCTTAGCTCGACATGTTTCGGGTACATACGCCCATCATCAGGAGCATTAGATGTTAAGTTGCAGCGTATGGTTTTTTGCACCGAGTTTTTGGATGGGTGGTGGTCTTGAGAGCCGCTGCCGTAGACGGCACCATCCGCACCGTACACACGACCTACTTAGCGGCTCTCAAGACAACCACCCATCCAAAAACTCGGTGCAGAAAACCATATGCTGCAACTTAACATCTAATGCTCCTGATGATGGGCGTATGTACCCGAAACATGTCGAGCTAAGAATACATTAATGCAATTACCTAGTTGCATCAAGTTGGCATTTCAAGTTATTTTATGTTAGATCAAATAGGGTGTTCCGAAATGTATAACACGTCGACAGTACTGACAATAGGTACAGGTAAATATGCATTCTCCTTACACTACCATGTACATATATTGCTTTCGGTAACATACAATACTACTGGCAGGTTATATGAACAGAGTCCGAGTAGATGGAGATGTGGCTAGGCTATTCTTGACTACAGCAGAACACGAAATACATTCATAACACTATTTTTGTGTTATTTTTGTGTTATTCGTGTTGCGAATATTCTTATAATAAATATATCAACCAAGAAACGCACTTAATAAAAACAATTTTGTGACGAATTATACAAACATTAATCTCCTTCATGTTTCGGCAACAGGATGCCATCCGCGAGACATCTTACAGGTCAAACACAACATGCTAATCTAGGTACGAATATTTAGATTATCTAGGTAAGAATACCTAGATTATAGTGTGTTGGGACTGAACTCCTTTGATCTGAGAGCCTCCCAAAGGATAGCAACCTTGTATTATTGTATTAAGTGCACATCTTGATTGGTTTATTAACTTTTGTCAAGTTTTTTGGCTTTTCGTAGAACGTGTAAATTAAATTCTCTGTAGACGATACTGTGGCACTGAAACCGATTACTCTCCTTCATGTTAAGTCCTACGTCATTATCGAGTTAACTGCTTCCGAAATATCTGCAGAATTCTCGTTTAAATTACGTAATGATACTTCCTTGAAAGCATTCTATAAGATGTATAGTGTCTTTACAAGCCAGAAGAGGCACCACGAACCGCTGCAAGGTTTAAACAGGCGTCAAAATCAGACGAATATTAGTACAGCACCGTCCATTTGCCGACCGATTCAGGGCACGGGTAATGACAAAGAGGTTGTGACTACTTTCGGCAGCAGATGGCAGCATTATCCTTGTGGCGCAGTTAGTTCTCATGGTTGCCCATTAGAGTGTGCTGATGTACTATTTATAGTACGGGGTCGAGTGCTGTGATAACAGGTCTCCCTTTCGATCAAAGAAAAATGCCGGTACGCTAGACGCAAAATGGGATGATTCTTGGCCATCTTGCTATCACAAAGTCGCCCTTGAACATTTATCATACCACAGTCTTACACAATGCGTAGACAATATTTCTAGGTATCTAGTTCCGGCTTAGTTAACAAGCCATCATCAGATATTTTTCTTTTTGAAGACCAACCAGTAAAATATATCTCTGCATATCGGTATCAAATAAACAACAACACCTGCAACCACGTGTAATTAAATCGCTACTGTATTAACACGATACGTAACTGCAACATGTTTCAGCCCTTAAAGGGGCCATTCATTGATACAATGTAGCAGGGCGCGAATATTAACAAGATAACGTTTGTATTTTTGCAAGTAAGACTGCGATCTAATTCCACAATATGCGTCATAAAATTCATTAAAATAAAAAAAATATGAAAGTGGGAAAAATAGGGAGTGTGGAAAGGTTTTTATAGACAGAATGGAGGAGGATAGGATACCTAAAAAAGATCTTCACTCAAGAATTGGAAGGGACGAGAAGAAGGGGAAGACGCAGGAAAATATGGAAAGAGGAAGTAGAAAGAGATCTTCAAGTGCTGGGAGTGAGAAGATGGAGAGAGTTGGTGGCAGATAGGAAAAAAATGGAAGGACATTTTTCGAAAGGCCAAAGCCCACAGTGGGCTGTAGTGCCAATGGAAGAAGAAGAAGAAGAAGAAGAAGAAGAAGAAGTAGAAGAAGAGAAAGGTTTTTACTATTATATTTATAGACATAAATAAAATTCGCAGAGTAGAACCAACAAGATGCAACGTTTCACAAATGATTTATTTCTGTAAGACGCTTTACATGTTTCAGTCGGTTTTTCCGCCCATCATCAGGAGCTCAAAGCTCCTGATGATGGGCGGAAAAAACGTCTGAAACATGTAGAGCGTCTTACAGAAATAAATAATTTGTGAAACGTTGCATCTTGTTGGTTGTCTTCTTCTTCAGGCGCTGAACCTCCTTTAATTGGAGGTTTTGGCCTTCTCAACGACATCCCTCCACTTTGCTCTCTCCTGGACACAGGTTAACCAATTTTTGATCTTCATTTGACCAAGGTCCTGTATGATGTTGTCCTCCCATCTATATTTGGGTCTTTCTCTTGGTCTCGTGGTTAAGGGATTCCATTTAAATATCTTCTTATTTGCCCTGGCTTCAGGCATTCATTGTATTTCGCTTTCGAACCAGCTTAGTCTTTGAGCTTCTTGTTGGTTGTACTTTGCGAATATATTAGCGATGCACGGGACCTATGAATGTTAAACATAAACAAAAATAAAACCAAATAAATAAACTTAATAGGCATCCCAGCTGATGTGGTGAATCACGTCTACGTTTACCTTCTAAGGCACTATGAATGTCCAGTTATATGGAAGTCAGTTACTCCAGCCTCATAATAATTCCTGTTGTAATGCGTGAATACCCCTTTAAGGTTCCGTCATATGGTATTTGTCCTCGTGATATTCGTACTTACGCCTACTGAGTTATGTTACTCAATGCCTGTTTTTCACTTCGCGTTTGCCGCTGTGGAGGTCAATGGAATGTTCGAGGTGCCAGATAAACTGCAATTCATTTTAATAAAAAACGCCGCTGGAAATTCTTCGTTCTATCTTCTGGAATTTCATCATTTAAAAATAATTAATGTCTTGTGTTTTTTGAAGTACTACTACTACTCCATGGCTCTACAGTCCTTAGAGGACCTCGGCCTTCTTCACGACCATCTTCCAGTCGTCTCTTCTGTGTGTTTTATGAAGACGTGCCTATAAACCGCGCCGCTACGTAAATATTTTAATAACAATATTTGTTGTGAACAACAGGATATAAGGTCATGGACTGGATTAATGTGAATTATGATAAGTACGTACAAGTGGCCATCTTTTGGGAATACAACCGTGAATTTTCGTGTCTCATAAAATTCGCGGAATATCTAGACTGGGCGAGAAACAATTAGTTTCCCATTACGCATTCTGGTGCAGGAAATTCGATGTTTTCAAAGCGAATTACTTATACTAAGAATGACAACGCGACATTCGAATACCGACTGGGATTACATTAGGAGTTTGCATCTCTTTTAAGATCCACCTCTCCTTCCGTCCGTGCGCACGTTAACAACTCCATAACCGGTGAACGCATTTCCATGAAATTTAATTTTGGAAAACGTCACAGAACGTTATCAAACCATTTCACTAGCAGTTAGAACAGCACAAGTATAACAAATATTTCACACTAGACCGTAGACGCATTGAAAAGGCGTATTTTTATTGTAAATCGACAAATATTGGCAGGAATAATTTTTTTCGAACAGAATTCATAGAGAAGGAAAAACCTGCATCTCATGTGCAGCAATTATTTCTCTAATTTTCCGACGTAACTAAAATTGACTCGCTCATATTTCCGCAAGCAGCCGGGCAATACGTTCCGCAACATAACGTGTCTACCCATCTTCCCAAGCGAACAATAAAACAAGTTCTGACGGCGTTTAGACCGCATTTATGCGACGTCCGTTCTATGTTTTGTGAAGTACCCTAATAAAGTCTCTTTTACAAGCCGAAAAGGCGCGGGTTCGATCCACGAGGGGTCACTAAAATTTTTCATTGTTATAATCCTTCAGGCTGCACTGTGGACCTGGGGTCGACTCAGCCTCTAACAAAAATGGAGTACCAGGGATATTTCCTGGGGGTAAAAGCGGCCTGTGCGTAGGGCTGCCAACCTTGATACCTTTATATGCCAACTGTCATGAAATCTGGGGGCCTCAACCTCAAGGAACCCTCAGGGCCTGCCCAGGCCTGTACGGGAGTTGGTCTCCGTTTTCACCTTCGCCCTATTACAGGATGAATCTCAGAATTAACAATAAAAATAAAACACACAAACATGAATAAATAAATAGACCTACATACAATATATATATATATATATATATAATTTTATATACATGGGTCCGTGCAACGTAAATCAAATTGAAAAACTGTCCAAAAAGATGCGACTGTATTCAGTTTATTACACATTCTGTAGAGAACTCTACGTGTGTCAGGTGTTGACACCCATCATCAGGAGCTCGTACAGCTGTAATTACAGCTTTTGGCACTGGTGAACCGGGTCTCCTACCATCCGCTCTCGTTTTTGAGTTACAACAACGAGACCGGATGGTAGTAGACCCGGTTGAACAGTGCCAAAAAATGTAATTACAGTTGTACGAGCTGCTGATGATGGGTGTCAACACCCGAAACATGTAGAGCTACCTACAGAAATATAATAAACTGAATACGAGTACAGTCGCTTCTAGTTGGGACAATTTTTCAATTCAATATATATGTAAAATTGTAATTTGATATATGAAACAACAACAAAAAAATGACTACCCCCATGTTGTTTGATAATTAAACCAATGGTTATGTTTTTGTGTTTACTTTAATTTTAACGTTTGTACTACCAATGACCCTTGGGTGTAGACTTAATATTTTTGAACTCTACGCGAAGGATTTATCTTAACCTAATTACTTATTCATAGGTAACTTGATTTCAGCCACCATGCATTCGTTGCATAAGAACTGGAAACACGTGTTTAAAAAACACTCGCATTCGCCAGTGTACGTGTATTTCTAATTATAATCGGTATTACTCTGTTTATAAAAGCATCAGTCATTAGCAATTACAAATTAAAATCGACAGTAAAGGAGACAACAGGGAGAAGACGTCGGAACTGCTGCAGTCACGCAGTAACATCGTAGCTGTTTATGTTTCTCCCTGATTTTCTTATATTTATCATCTTCGAAAGAGACAAGACGCTTTGTTCGAGACCGCACGACTTTAACAGGCCAAACCGAGTCATAAAGTAATTGAAAACATATCTGCAATCAGAATATTAAGATTCAAAAAAATATAATTTTGCCTATTGTTGTGCTCGGTGTAAACTTAGTTTATTATCTGTACGAAGAATAACGTAGGCTGGAATCTATTCAGTATTCAGACCACCACAGTGCTGTTTAACGAGACAGACAATGTACGTACAAACATAATTTTGAGGCCCGTTCGCATGACCACTGTTGCAGTGGGAAGTATTACTCTCGTGTGTGTGTTTTTGTAGTCTTTGTTTTGTAGGCTGCCAATGCGCAAGCGCCATATTGTCATCTGTGATCTGTCCAGCTCCACTGTATTTTTCCACATTATCTCACAAACGTCACGATTTAAAAAAGAAGAAAAACTAACTGAACATAAAATGTATATTTTGAATCTCTCTACAATTTTCGTCTGACATAATTCTCATTCTAAGACCAACTCAGCGGGATGTTACAAATGTACATCGGTCTTCAACTAAAGTTCCCATTATATTTATCGGATTTTAATGAAACTTGAATTTTCTCTATAGGTTTTCAAAAAATAGTCAAATATGAAATCCGATTTAAATCTGCCCAGTGGGAGCCGAACTGTTGCATGCGGACGGAGATACACGGACAGACAGACATAAAGAAGCTAATAGTCGTTATTCGCAATTTTGCAAAAAGGTCTAAAAAGCGTAACACTTTTCATTTGCAATGCAACATCCTACACGTGTATACCAGTCAGCACTGCAGCGTCGCTTGTGTTTCTTTCAGAAGAATGCGTGTCATTCATGTTTGACCTTAGCGAAACTTGCTACCAGCAAAGTGTTAAACTTCTAGATGTGAATGTACAGTAACCACGGCTGCGTAAAAGAGAATATTGCAACACCGCATCTCTCTTATGCAATGATCATGCTTTCAACTCCAAATTATCTCCAAATTATCCCACATTTCGCCAATGATTTGCAACCTGTCATTTTGATAAGCTTCAATATTGATACTGTTCAAAAGCTTTTGAGTTTCCCTTTGAAAATCTGAAGTATGACACACGCAATTCAACGTATAGAGTGCATATTTTACTGTCCACAAAAATTTAATGCATATTAATTAGTTCGGGCTGCGTCATTTATTTTAACATTTAATGTTTTGCGTTGGCTGCTGTCCTGTTGCTATTGGCGCAATTCACGGCCATTGTAATGTGTCATGCCATATGAATTCTGCTACAACATTCACATCAGAACGAATATTTTGACTACAGTTGAATGCAACAACTGAAATAAACAACGTTTACCGGAGTGAAAGTAGTGTCAATTGTGTGTATGTGTGTACAAATGTGTGGGCATCATTTCATGAGCTCTTTATCTCAGTGTATTAAGTATTTATCTGTGAAAATGGCCCAAGTGTATAAAGTAGAACGCAATGCATGCGTTTACATTTTGTCTATCATGTCAGGCCAAATATATACATTTCTGACGTAAACGTTCCCTTACTAAAATGCATGAATGGTGGCAGAAGAAATGCTGGACACAACTGGTTATAATACATGCATGCGAACACGTCAGGTATATGGATTATTTTCATTTGCAGACACATTACATAAATACTTAACATTTCCCGTACTGATACTTAATCTCAGAAAGCATGTAAAGAAAAGAATAAATTTCATATTAGCGCTCCAGGCTAAACAATGTTGGGTAGATTTCATTACGCGATTCAGCTCAAAATTCACACGCAGGCTAAATGGAAATGGAAGGATTTAATACAAGATGGCTTTAAGCAGAACATAAACAGCTACTAGGCAAGACAGGCACAGGTCTGACTGAGACCTACAAGTTTCACTACAGACAGATTTGACATAATTAATGTTTTACGCAGAATTATAATTCTTAATGTCACGAAGCGCGGCACTTGCAATGAGACACATTGTGACAGCTGATTTGTAACTTAAAATTACAGAAAATGGACCTATACTAATACTAACACTAATAATAATAAAATAATATTAATAAAAATAAGTACATTAGTGGCAGCTCAAAACCAAGCAATTAGTACAAACTATTTTAAGAATAAAATTTTGAAGCAAGAAATTGAGAGTAAATGCCGGTTATTTAAGCAACATGAAGAAACTATTGACCACTTAACTTCGGGATGTCCCATTT
>Ga0131853_10014313_pt1 | contig 14539 bp, 10 predicted proteins | sample TergutLab28metaG_FD_92764 | JGI IMG/M metagenome (GOLD analysis project Ga0131853, IMG submission 92764) | Labiotermes labralis P1 segment gut microbial communities from Petit-Saut dam, French Guiana - Lab288 P1 (version 2) (version 2) | ecosystem: Host-associated > Arthropoda: Insects >... | reverse complement strand
CTGGAGACTCCACTTCTGTAGGTGTTTCTCCGGCAGTAGAACTGTTGGTAGTTATGTCACTAGATTCAATATGTGCCTCATTCACTTCAACATGATTAATATTGCCATTGTTAAGTGATTCAATTCCATTATTCTGTACTGCTGTGGCCATCCTATCAACACACTTGCCTGCAATGATACATACGTGTCAATAAAATTACATGTCAGTGTTCATAATAAAGCTACAGGTTCTACTCTCTGTTATTCATTTCAGGAGAAAGATGCTTGCTGTATAAGCATGTCTGTATCGAGAGGTGATGATAAATCTTTGGTTTTCACCACTTCTTGCATTTCTAGAAGAATGACACCTACATCACACGACAGTAGTTATTTTTATGGATCTGGTTCTAAATTTCACCTGTTGGTTACTTACAGCTTTTGTTTTTCAGATCTGAACTGTAGATGGCAGCCTCTGATATAGAGTTTACAACAAAACAGTGCAAACCAGTGATGAAGATCCTGTTCCTCAAAGAGGGGACAGCCAAAGAAATTTATGACGACGTATAAGTTACATTATATTAATAAATTCTTGCTACTTGACAGTTAAAAACTGGGTTGCTCAATTGAAGACAGGACATTTCAGCACTGAAGATGAAGACCATCCACGAAGGGCACTTCTGGTCACAGTGCTTGAAAATGTGGATGCCGTTCACAGCACGATCTTGGCAGATCAGAGAATCTTAGCCAGAGAGATAGCAGAGACTCTAGAGATATGTTGGGAATGTGTTAGGTTCATCATCCATGATGTGTTGGATATGAGGAATGTCTCTCCCAAATGGGTGCCAAAATGTCTGAATGTGGATCAGAAATGTGATCATTTGGTGGCTTCAGAGGCAATTCTTGGGCACTGTAGGCGGAACACAGCAGGCTTCTTGGCTTGGCTGTGAAAACAAATGAAACATGGAAATATTTGCATAACCTAGAGATAAAAGAATAATCTAAGTAGTGGAGACACAGTGATTCACCTAGTCCAAAGAAGTTGTGAATACAGAAGTCAGCCTCCAAGGTGATGGAATCTGTTTTCTGGAACAAAGAAAGGATACTGTTCATTGAATGCCTCGAAAATGGCGCAACAATCAAAACAAGCTGCTACATATCTCTCCTGGATAAAGTGAAGCAGGCAATGGTCTCTATAAATGGCAGGGGAAGCTGTAAAAACAACTTTTTTTTTCTCCAGGACATCTCTTCAAACATGGCTGCCATCACACAACAGAAGTTGGCTGATGTAAACTTTGAAGTGCTGAAACATCCTGCCTATTTCCCTCATCTGGCCCCTTCAGGATGCCATGTCTGCTGCAGGCAGGTTTGCAGCCCAACGTTCAGAATTCTTTCTGGACAGTTAAAAGAAACTGCACCAGCGGAGTAAAAAGGGCCTTGAACTCGGGGGCTGTATGTTAAATAAAGTATCTGTGTCTAACACGTGGGTCATTGTCCTTATCAAAAAGCCAAAGACTTATCAGCAACCCCTCATAGATCTGCCTATCTCTGTGGTAATACCTCCCAATCTATCTTTCATTAATAAATGGGTCAATAAACATTCTTTCACTCCAACAACAGCCACAATTCTGCATATTATTTACCAATCGCCAACAATAAGGTATGGAAGGTGTGTGAAATCCAGAAGTGGCAATTATCAGGGTCCTAAAGTTTTGCATGATATATTCTGACAAAATAAACAACTTTCTTAATGTCATTCTTTTAAGAAACTAATGTAACCATGCTGCAACAACACAAACTCTGTGATTAGTTATCAAGGCAAAAAACATGAAACTGAAGCTATAAATGGGATGATGGAATGGAAAAATTTCAGTTTACACTGGAAGCAATAAGACAGAGGGGAGCTATACTATAAGGTGTAATGGAAACAGATAAGTACGCATGCACACAGACTCACATGTGCATATGAGGATGGTCTGAAAAGTAAGTTAAAACAGTTATTTGTAGTGCAACTGGTTGGTGTTGGAACTTTCACCCAACATCCCAGACCTGGCCCCTCTGTCTTCAATGGTTTGTGTCTAAAGCAGCACTCCTCTGGAAGGCACACAGACACTGATTCAGATGTTCAATGCAACAAGTTTTATTTGTTAAAGTGGTTCAGCCCAGACATTTACTGCAATAGCACAGCAAATCTCATCACACTCTGGGACAAACACCTTACTTGTTAATGTGATTATGTTGACAAATATCATAAATATGTACCTTGATTTTTGTGTAGTATGTAACAGTAGAATTGAAAGCCTTCTCACAAAAAAATTTGTTACATCACTTTAGAGACCTCCTTTGTATAAAACAGTCAAAATGTCAATGAAGCATTCCATAAAATGTCAAACTGTGAAAATGTAAGAAATAATTACTTTTACACCACTCAGTTTTTGGATGCAGTCCATAATGCAGTGTTCAAAAATACAAAAAAATGAAACACAACTTTGCAGAAAAAGGCTCTGTCTCCACCATCCTGACATAAAAAGAGAGGGGGAATACCACTCTGCTGGACCTCACAAGTAAACTTCTGGGCCCTGAGGATAAGAAAATGAGTAGCTTTACCTATTGGGCCCAACTGAGTAGAAGTTACTTTCCTTTTAATGTGAGGACGGTGTTGCTGCAAAGTTGTGTTTAATTTTTTGTATTTTAAATACTGCATTAGGGACCATATTCAAAACTGCATGCTGTGAAACTAAAATTTCACATATTTTCTTAGTTTATCTGCCATTTATGGATTGCCTCATCTGACATTTATATGGAATCTATGAAGGAACACTTGACAGTAAAACAACACAGAATCAGAGTTTTGCTACAAAGAACAGTGTATTTCTAACAGATGAGAATTGCAAAATATTTTTTACTGAAGTGAGTGAAATTAAAGTTATGGGTAGAAAAATGGAGAAGTGAAAGTAAACAGAAAGAGACAGAAAGATGTAATGCTTCCAGGGAAGAATCTCAAGTGGATGATGTAGTGATTTGTTTCACACTCCAAAGTGGCTAAAGTCTGTCTCCATATCTTCTGTACTCACAGAGGTGAGAGTCTTGACTTCATTCAAGAATCAAGAATTGGTGCACATCATCAAAACACTACACAAGTACGAAGGGGTGATCATTCCCTCTCCAGAATCACAGGAACGATACAGATATCTCCTCTATGAGACTTACAACTGATGGACCATTAGATGCGCTTATTAGCATATTTTTACTATCACATGAAAAAATATTTCCTGGCCAAGTTGCTTTCATAGTCCACATGCAGTATCTGGGTTGTATGTTATGCAGGTATGACTTAAATCATTTTCAGAATGTGCACAGAAAGTGTACAAAATCTTGATACTGCATGATGCTCTAGATGCAATGATTTGTTGGCATGCTCAGTAGGCACTGGTATTGTGTTAGTCAAAGGGTGAATGTAACATGATTCTAGGGCATGGACAAAACAGTTTGAGAACCACAAAGGTAGAAGATTATTACTGGTTATCATAATGAACTAGTTCCACAATTATACAAGCATTGTTAGCATACAAAATGTGATCTAAGAGACGTGTAGCTGTTGAGCCGAGTTAATTCACACTGTCAGGCTGGCTCAATGCATTTCAGTCTCAGTCAGTTGGATAATAACAATTCACTTCTGTATGCAGGGGGTCTTCATTATCCATGGTCAAATGGAACCAAAAAATGGAACTTACAGCATAACCCCTTTGTCTGACAACTTGCATCCATAATAAAGGATGAGAATTTAGGTTAATGAGAACTGGATTGGTATGTACTGTGCTTTTCACAAATAAATCATGTGAAAGAGTTTGTATCAAGAGATATGGAGCAGGGGAATGGGCAAAAATGGTGGAAGCAGGCAAAATTGCAACTATTTTTGGTTGGAAAACTGGTACTCAGTTAGGTGATCCCTGGTCATGTGACATATTTTTATACACATTTCCTACAAAATTTTGTGCTGTATATACAGTGAAATGCATACTGGTGACTTGAACAACAGGCAGCACACATCTCTGTGATGCCTCTAGCCACATATAAGACAACAGTGACACAATCAAGAAGGCCATACTCAACAGAAAATATCTTAACACTATTTACATCACAATAAGAAACAGAACCTGTGCAGTAAAGACCTGAAATTTCTGCTAATGAAGAAAAGGTAGGGATTAGGAGTCCATATATATATATATATATACATAGCACCGGGAATTTGTATAACGAAACGCCTTGATCAAATCAAGACAAACCTCAGCAACAAAGATTTCAAAAGGGTAGCTCTGCTGTATTTCTGCGATGAAACCAAACCTCCAACAACCTAAGTTAATTTAACTAAACTGCGCTGCTTACTGATTTAAACCGTGGTAAACATACAAAGTGTGGTAAAAACCCTCAACCTGTTTCCCACTGCTGGTTTTCGCCAGTCACTGGAACAGCCACAATTACATAATTCCACAACACACAGAATTACCTGATGTAACACAGAACCAATGAGGTTGTTAAGAGATGAGCACCGATCCCCAAAACGGGGGGAGGGATCATTTTTACCTCCTAACGGCCCAACCAATACCGGAAACAGTGGAGATACTTTTCCAAGAAAAAGCCTTTAAATAGGAAACTGAGTTAAATTACTTACTTTCCTGCCATACGAAAAGTGCGTTTCTTCATATAACGCTTATGAACAACGGCAGACAATACACTGGGACTCAAAAATGGTGAAGTCTAACCACCCATACCTCCATTATCTTCCGCCATCGTTACTACCACAGATCAGCTACTTTCTGTGTCGGTGAGATTACAACAGTTACCATCACAGACTATATAGTAATCCACGGATTACCAATCATCCACGGACCAGAACCGCTCATCATCAAAGAACAGATGGCTCTACGCAATTGATCCCATGCGACGGAAACAAGTTGAGGGAGAGAGTGATGTCCATCACCTATTGAGGAAGGGGGCAACTATGGAACCAATCGAGGTGCGGGGAACACTAGCTCCATGAATTAGAATTTGCTCGTTGCACGTTGCCGCCAAAATAGGAGGGTCGACCACGTGCCTGGAACTTGTGACACGCGTCTGCATTGTACATAGTCCTAACGGTTAGTGTCGCCATGTGTTATTATTTTCAGTAAAGCGCGTGATCACTAGCAACGACTTTTACGTTCTTCATTTCCAGTGATACCTACTATGCAGTGTGCTTACAATCAAACACGTATACCTACAAATGCACAGAACAGAATACAAAGTCATATCTAAATTTGTATATTCCTACATGTTTCAGCGATAAATCGCCATCTTCAGGGATTATATACAAAACAATACATGCTACCAATACACAAATCTCGTATGTACAATAATAAAATGTGAAATCAGAAAACGTGTAAAGAGTAGCCACAAAATACAAAAATGTGAACCCTATGGCCAATATACTGTTGATGCGGTTTTAATTAAAATTGCCTGCACATACAATAACAACTTTGAAATTTAGTTAAGAACCCACTTCATCTAGCACCCAGGCTAAAAGAAGAGTACAGCAGCTATATATCTACTGCCCGTCCCTGCCTTAATGGCAAGTTTCAGGGCAATGAACCTTTTACATATCAACATTTTAATGGCCTTAGTATTTATATAGCTGTGTTTTATGGCTACTGTTTCACAAATACTATATCACATTTTAATATCGCACATAAGATATTAACCTTTTGACGCCTAATGTCAACTATAGTGGTCGTACCACACCGCTAACCTCTAAAGTTGCATTTTATATATTTATTAAAAAAATATAGGTACTGAATATTTCAAACGTGGTATATACTCTACATTTTTTTTCTTAAAAATGCAGTTTGTTTCATAATTCTAACGAATTTGGTTCCTGTATTATTCACATTTTATATGCATGGTGTGATAAAACTAAAAAAATAATTCCGGCGCCTAAAGGTTAATAATAGTGTTTCCACGAGGCAGGTACAGTTAGGCCAGGGTATCATCTCGGGAGGCATTGCATTACTTATGATAAACTCGTTTCGGCTTCTCATTTGCCAAAGTTTCGGGGACGTTAATTACTTCTAGAGAAGTTGGTCACCATTGGCACTGCTGTAAATTTTTGGCAGCTGTAAGCTTACTTTTAATGTTCGTGTGGTAAAGAGCGTTATTTTAGGAAACTGCAATTAACTTTCTGTAATTATAAGCGACTTTGACGACATGTATATATGAGCGCAGAGAAACGTCTCATTTCAAATTTAGAAACTAAATCTTTGGAGGTAACAACAAGACAAAAATAACCTAATGAACAAGTAAATTATAAATCCAATCTTATTACGATGTAAGTGCTGACAAATCAACAACCGAATTTCAGGAAAGTGGGGTTAATTTATCGAAGTTTTTTTGTTGATCAAGCTAGAAAATTCGAATTAAATTTTAAATTCGTGATAACAAGCTGTCGCGCCTCCCCAAGTCTCGTGCTGTTACATGAATGAAGAAGCCCGTTATCAAATAAATTCAGAGTCACATTTCAATTGCCACGAAATTCGTAGAACGTTGTATGCCAAGATTTGACAATTTGCCATTAGCTAATATGAATTCCCACTTGTTCATGATGGAAATAAAAATATTGCAAGAAAGTACCAGCTTTGTAACCAGTGCCAGCCAGAGAAATTTGGGAGCACAGGGTAGATTCATAATTGGGAACCGTGATCTAGCAAATAATTATGTACCCCTTAAAACCGATCTGTTTAAACCTTTCGGACGAAGGACGCGGCTGGCGCTTGCCGAAATTGCGGATATTTTTTTTAGAAATTCTGTCGTGTGTGGTAAACTGAATTACTAGCATCACGTGTCCTGTTGTTCTACTACCGTCTTACTCGCCTTTTTTATTTGGCCCGCCCCTTAGTCCGGCCCTGTTTGTAATTAAGCCTATGGATATTAAATCAACATCACACATAATATTTTCGGATAATAACGTTTATAGCTTCATAAGCAATTTAGGCTCATAATAATGTTGAAACGGTTCCTGCATTAGCAAAATTTTGTATATAGAATGCAAGAGTGCAAACACAACGGAGGAAGAAAAACGACAGAATAGAGCGTGACATTTTAAATCGCGAGAAGATTAGAAGGAGGTGGACAAAGGATACGATGGAAATGTGATTTTGAAGCGGATACATGATGTAATCTATAAAAGTAAGAATAGTAATAATAGGAAATTTTAAGAAAGGACAGAAGAAAGTAAGGAAGGAAAGAGGCAAGAAAAACAGGACAGGTCACTGAATACGAACAGGAAGTGACGTCACAGTCAAGTGAAGTAAACAAACATGGCAGCGGGGTCAAAGAACTTATGACGTCACATGTCAACAAATACGGCGGCCGACCATACCCCAGGCGGTCATGTGGTGTAAATAAACCTAACTCTATCCTCTGATATGTAAATAAATGAGGTAGTATGTCAACAAATAAGGCGGCTGAGTAAAGGGACTCTCGGTCATGTGGTGTAAATAAACCTAACTTTAACCTCTGATATGTAAACAAATGACGCAGTGTGAAAACAAATATGGCGGCGGTGGTTAATGAAATCGTGACGTAGTATGTCAACAAATATGGCGGTTAACCTACCCACAGTCGGTGACGTGGTGTAAATAAACCTAACTTTAACCTCCGATATGTAAACAAATGACGTAGAATGTCAACAAATATGGCTGCGGGGTCAATGGCCACTCGGTCACGTGTTGTAAATAAACCTAACTTTAACGTAGAATAGGTAAACAAATGAAATATGTAAACAAATATGGCGGCGGGATCAATTACCTCTCGGTCACGTGGTGTAAATAAAAATAACTGTAGCCTCTGATATGTAGACATGTGACGTAGAATGTCAACAAATATGGCGGTGGTCACATGATGTAAAAAAAAGACATAGTATATAGACAAAGTAGGCGAATGACCTAATTATGGCAGGAGTATGGCGGCGGTTATTATATTCAATGAGCTTCATTTTAAATTTGTTCTAAATTTAACGTCCGCCATTTTCCAATATGGCTACCAGCGCGGTATTTCTCAGTTTAATGTAACCTAAGTTTAAGTTTGAATTGGCGCATTCCGCCATTTCGAATGAGCGCCATTTTTTAATTTGAGATAACTGTAAAGTCCGCCATTTTGCAATATGGCCGCCAGCGCGGAATATTTTCAATTTGTTGTAACCTATGTCCGTAATTTTTTCAATATGGCTAGCTATGCGGTACTTTTAAACTAAACTTAAGTAACTTTAAGTTCGAATTGGCGCTTTTCGCCATTTTCCAATATGGTTACCTACGCGGTACTTTAAAATTAAACCTAAAGAAGTTTATGTTTGAAAGGGCGCTTTCCGTAATTTTTCCAATATGGCTACCAGCGCGGTATTTTTAAATTAAATCTAACTAAGTTTAAGTGTGAATTGGCACTTTTCGCCATTTTCCAATATGGCTACCTACGCGGTGCTTTTAAAATAAACCTAACTTCTTACAATACGGTTACCAGTGCGCTTACTTTAAAGTAAAATTTATATGATTAGTATTAATCGCAGAAGTGGCTGAAGCGGTAAGATTCGGGAATGTTGTTGATCTGCGTAAGGTTCGAATCCAGTGGCTTTAACCTGTTCTCTTTACTTAAAGGTTCCCAGGTATAAGGAAAATAAATACACACAATTTCCATTTATAGAAACATAAAATGTACGATTTTTATGTATGTAATAAATAATTTATGTAAATTATTCTGTAGACCGTTTGACGTTTATTAGGATGGGCGCTATGTTACAATAAGAAGGACGCGTGTATTTTCAATATGACGGTTAGAGCGGTGTTTATCGATTTAACAACACGGCTGGTATTTTTTAAATTAAACCTAACTTCTTACAATATGGCTCCTATAACTCACTACTTTAAAATATAACTTAAATGCGAAAGTGGACAAGATACAACAGTTAAGGGCTGGTATTCGCCTCAAGGGTGGGCAGGTTGGAACCTGTAAACAAGTTTCTTCAACATTACTGACTACTACATCCCGAACTAAAACCCAATAACTTTCCCTTTTAGCCGATTTTGAACCTCTCAGACCATATCCATCAGCGTTAGACCACTAACACGTTTCCGCCATCTCACAAATAACCAGCGACTTACTGGTTCATTTTTAGCGGAAACTTCGCAACGATTTTCGAGTTTTAAAAGAAGATACAGTACACGAAGTCTTTATAACGTTTCCCATTCAGCAGAATAACAAAGCGAGTAGTGATATCAACTTACTACGGACTCGATGGTTCAGGGATCGAGTCTTTGTACATAACTAGACAGATCCTAGGACTCACTTAACACCTATACAATAGGTAAAGAGCGGTCGAAACTTTGTAGAACACTACCGTTCTAATTCAGAGGTTAAGAAATGTATAGCTATACTTCTACTATCTTCTGAGCCTTCACAACCTGTATGGAATTTGAGTTCATATACATTCATAGTATAACAAAATAGCTTTAATTTTTTAATTGGCTGAAACCAACTTAGACATCTGTAGCATTAGTTTGATACTTTATATTAGAAAGAATTCAAGTTCGAATTTTAACCACTACGATAAGGTACCGGGTTAGCTTAGGTTACGGATGTTAGGTTACGAACATCAGGCTAGGTTATGAACATTCGGTTTATGGATATTAGGTTGAAGCATTACGTTAGGTTATGATATTAGGTTATGACATAAACGAATGTTTCAAGGAGTTAGGTTAGGTTAAATCAGGTTACGGATATAAATTTAGGCTAGGTTATGAATGTTAGGTTACAGACACTGGACTATGTTATGAACATCAGGTTACGGAGATTAGGTTAAAGCGTTACATTAGGTTATGGATATTAGGTTAGGTAATAAACAGAAGTTTCATGGACTTAGGTTAGGTTAAGTCAGGTTACGGATATAAGTTTAGGCTAGGTTATGAATTTTAGGTTACAGACACTAGGCTAGGTTATGAATATCAGGTTACGGAGATTAAGTTAAGATATTACGTTAGGTTATGGATATTAGGCTAGGTTATAAACGAAAGTTTCAGGGTTGCCGCCGTGAGATTGGTAAATAGACGCCATCCAGTTCGGTTTTGCGGTCCCCCCGTGACCCTCCATACCCAATGGTCTTAGGAGCAAGAGTGTATTAAGTGTCGATGAGTGTAAGTGTGTTGTAAGTGCCCCCGTACAGTTTCGTAGCGTGGCCTCCGTTGGAGGTGCGGGATGAGTGCAATAGGGACCTAAGTGCGTTCCGCGCAATGCTCATTCCTGAGCGACATTATTAAAAATTATGGGTAGTATGTGTGAGTGCCACCGTAGAGTGTGGTAGCGTGGCTTCCGTGCAGACTGTTAGAGGTGCGGTTTGAGTGCAAGGGAGACCTAAATGCGTCCCGCGCACTGCTCGTTCTTGATCGATATTATTAAAAAAGAATGGGTTATAAGTGTGAGTGCTCTCGTACAGTATGGTAGCGTGTTCTGCGTGCAGACTGGTGAAGTTGCGGGGTGAGTGCAATAGGGACTCAATGCGTCCCACGCAATTCTCTTCTTGGGCGACATTATAAAAAACGATCGGCAGTAATTGTGGCCTCCGTGCAGACTGGTAGCGTGAGGGTTGAGTGAAAGAGAGACATAAATGCGTCCCGCGCACTGCATGTTCTTGAGCGATATTATTTAAAAGGGTAGGTTGTAAGTGAGAGTGCCCCGTAGAGTCTGTTAGCGTGGCCTCCGTGCGGACTAGTAGGGGTGCGGTTTGAGTGCAGGAGAGACCTAAATGCGTCCCGCGCACTGCTCGTTTTTGAGCGCACAATATTAAAAGGGCAGGCACCCTCCGTGAAGTGTGGGCCCAATCCGTAGCCACCCCTACGCCAATCCTAGCGTGGAGTGCGTGAATGTTGTAACTGTGGCATTGCACAACTATTTCTTGAGCATAATAATAATATTGAAAAGAGATGGTTGTTTGGCAACCGACGTTCCGGGGCCTAGTGTGGCCTCGGCACTACTCGTTCTTGAGCATAATAATAATATTAAAAGGATCGGGCGTTTGAACATTTATTAACTGTGGGGAAAAATCAGCTGGTTGCGGCAGCAGCCGTCCAGCTTGGTCCATGTAGCGGGCGGACGCTACGTTCGGAACTAAGAAAATACAATATGGCGGGCTTGCCGCGGTTGTGGATTGGTAAAGGTTTTGGCCTCAATACCTGCCGAGGAGAAGGCTCTCCAGCGTGCTTTTATGAAGTGAAGGTTAATTTGACATCGTTAAAACTAATTTGAGTGCATGATAATTTCCAAAGTCGGCGTGATAAACCTATGAAAATAATTTCGCACCCGCTTAGGTATATGTATGTCAACAGGCGTAAGGCAAGTGTGTTGGTCACCCCTGTGGCAGTCCATGAGCAATGTTACGTATCGTTGGTCTGAGAAAAAATATTGCCAGTCACGCGCAGATTTAGAATAATAATTAAACACGTTCACCTTGTTACTTATCTAACTGTATTGAAACACGTACACGAGCGTGCCTCTTCCTGCAACATCAGCAAGGCTGGGATTGCCACAGGTAGGAAGGTAATGTCACAAATTGACGCAGATATTTAATTTTGAAGCCACTGACGGAACGTAGATCCAAACAGGGCCTTGTGACATGTCGAATTAGGGAAGGGGGAATCGAAGCCTAGTGGTCTGTATAAAATGTAACCCCACCCCATCAGAGCATTGTTGTGGTGGGCGCTTGCGTGTGTGCTTCGTGAAGCTACGAGTGTGTGGTACATCCCCAAGTATAGCATTGCGCGCGCGCGCGCGCGCGTGTGTGTGTGTGTGTGTGAGCATAGTGAAGCTGCTACTGGTGGAGTCCGTGTTCGTGTGTGCATCGTGAAATAAGCTGCTACTTTGTAGACAGGAGGTATGTGAAGTTGGTACATGATACCTCAGTGAAGTGAAATTATTTTTTTTTGAAAGGCCAACGCACATTTTGCAGTATGATCATCACGAGTACACTCGTTCAACATCGCTTATGTTTCCATAATACCTGTTGTGCTTGAAGGGCCTCTGCTCATGACTTCAGAGGAAACCTTTTGGGCTCACGCATTATTAATAACGATACGAATTAGTTGGCGTATCGACAAGATCGGAAGATACGTCACGATCGTTATTATTAGCGCGTGAGACGAACAGTATTTCCCTACGACCCTTGCATTCGACAACCACAAGCTGAAGCAGTTCGAACACAGGTCTGTATGTGAACGTAAGCGAGGTTACGGATTTCCATTCCTGAGATCATCATTCTGAAACATGTGCGTAACCTCCCTTGAGAGACAACTGATGAAAAACTACACCAAGGTGGTCGTTGCTGCATCCGGGGGCCGGTGGCTGCCGAGGTGGCTGCTGCTCTTGTGTGTGTCCGTAGGTTGGGGTGTCGAGAAGAAAGACAAAGTTAATTGCAGCGAATATATTTTTTAAATAATATATTTGCAGTGATAAAACACACACTTCGGTTAAAATTAGGCGTTTATTTGTTTAAGCAATAGTGATACATAAATTTAAACATTTGTCACGAGGTCCTCGAACAGATGACAATAGTCTATAAGGTCACTGACGTTAGGCACAGGTACGACATACGTGACTGAAGTTACGGACTATGTCACATACGGCATTACGTCTGGCAAAGCGGTGGTGTAATCGCGCAATTGTTGATGCACATTGTAAAACATTCGAGCGAGATATTGTAGGTGCAGTATACTTAGATTTGCCGACCCGTAGTTTTTCGCCGGTGGTAGGCGGAAGGCACCGCTCTCGCACCTCGCACCGGTCCCTCCATTGTAGACGGAAAAGAGCATCTTGGGAAGACAGTGCGCATGCCTGTCGATATGCTCGTCCTTGAGAACGATGGATTTCAACCCGCCCCTCCGTATATCGCCGAATTCCACTAGCGGATGATAGTCACGTGCAGGGTAGAAACAGACAGATCAGTATTTGTTCCTGTCCGAGTTGATGAAAAATGGACGCCTCAGCATCACTCTCTGGGTTTCGAAGGCTGGACTGCCGGATGTAGGGGCAGATGTCGGACGAGACGTCCGGCAGCAACTGCTCCACGGCGCTCTTCCTCTTAGCAGCAGGATGTTGTTGGCGACTAGTAGACATCGCAGCAGGAGCAGCAGCAGACTGATGTGGGACGGTCTCAATCGGGGTTTTTATAGAGCTGCAACAAATTCGGCGGAATGACGTGTCATATCAGGTGGACATTGGACAAAATCCTTCTTCTGCGGATAGTACATTAACCAATCGTATAGTGAATGCGCGATTTCGGTTGCGCAAGCAAATTTCGGAAATTGTGACATGGCAATGTACACCAGTTTTTGTGATTGAAAGAGACGGTTGGGGGGGCAGTCGAGATCCTCTGGGTTATGGATTGGACGTCCCGTCAGTCCGGCAAATAATGTACGTTTTAAGACGACGTAGGTATAGATGTGTGCGAAACCGGCCACGGCCTCATTGAGGAACGTGTGCAATTCTTTATATTCGTCATGTCCTTCGTCCCAATTCAGGCGGTTATCTGACGAGTTGTGACCCGCCATCTTGTAGGGGCTTTTGAAACTGAACATCTCTGATGCGGCGGCACTGGCCACGCGCAATTCCTAGACGACCATCTCAATCTGCTGACCCCGCAAGAACTCGTAAACAATCATGACCTCCCTGCCTCCAGCCATTTTCGATTAGGAATAATTAGAATCGGACCGAGTACCTACATTTTATAGGCAGCTGCGGCAGCATTCACTCCAGCCGCCACGTGACATCTGGGCCCGAATTCGGCAGTGAGAAGCCGCTCCTCATGCCGGTCAGAGTGGTTGCACGTAACAAAGAGCGAAATGAATTTTTGTTATGTGTAGCCCCGATCCATGTAGAGGGCGAATAGACAGCAATACTTTCCGCAACGTTCGGTCCTCGGGCTTTGCAACTGTCGCCTGTTATAGTCCCAGGTCATGCAGTTGCGTTTGATAAATGCCTGGATGCCGGGTACGAGCGATAAAATGGAATAAGAATGAAAGTAGGACGCACTCGAAGATTTGTGTTGGAAGTACACGGCTAGACAGTGTGAAACTCTCTGTGGGTGGAGATCGGCATTGAAGATGACGGTGGAGGTACGCGTGATTGATTGTGGCAGGAGATCAAAAGGTGAAAACTTCGAGGAAGGAGCTGACGTCCCGCAGTTTACACAGTTCTGCACGGTGTCCATTTTTTTAATAGTCGGTCGTGAGTGTGCGTTCGGAATCTATGAGGAATGACTTGTCGAATTCTAGGTACAACAGACACGTGATCGTCTCGGGCAATGGCTTATTGAATTTCAATTCGATCCTGATACTGCCGTTCTCGTGGCGGGACTATGACTTTTCGACGCGCCCCTCACAGGTGTGAGATCGAATAGAAACAATAAATAGCCGTTTATATATATATATATATATATATATATATATATATATATATATATATATATTGTTTTTTAAAATGTTCTAAATCTAGT
>Ga0131853_10014312_pt1 | contig 14539 bp, 6 predicted proteins | sample TergutLab28metaG_FD_92764 | JGI IMG/M metagenome (GOLD analysis project Ga0131853, IMG submission 92764) | Labiotermes labralis P1 segment gut microbial communities from Petit-Saut dam, French Guiana - Lab288 P1 (version 2) (version 2) | ecosystem: Host-associated > Arthropoda: Insects >... | reverse complement strand
CTGTAACCGCAGCCTCCGGTAAAGCTACTTCCCTCCAACGTGGCCTGATCAGGCCACGTTGGAGGGAAGTAGCTTTACCGGAGGCTGCGGTTACAGTTTTTAGTACTCCTGATGATGGGTGCTTTGACACCCGAAACACGTAGAGTGACTTTGCAGTAAATAAATATCTGCATACTTTTGCATCTGGTTGGATTTTTATTAACATTGAATTACGATGCACGGAAACATAAGTTAAAAAAAAAACTCACACTTCGAAGTCTGACTCCTGAACTTAAATTCATTACAGTTTCCTCTTCAACCCAAAAAAAGTGGGGCAGTTCCTGGTACTGATTAAGCTATTTCAGTGTTCGACGTATTCTATTATTTACTTGCACACTAGGCAAGTGATACCACGTCCTTCTGTACACAGAGTTGTAAGTGTGTTGACTGAAGTTCTATATAGATTCTCCTAGCAGGGTGCTGCTATTTGGAAATATTTGATAATAATTTAAATAAGGCACATTCGGAAGCTCCTTTCTTTGTGCTTAGATTTTTACAAGCATCGAAGGGACCTTGGTCATTTATTAGGTGCTCAGCTGTAGTTTACTTTACGATGCAATTAATAGTGAAAATGAATTATATTAATTTAAAGATCGTTCTCATACCTGCTGTGATGCCTTGTAGGTTCTGCAGTAGCAAAGATTGTTTTGCCTTAATATGTGTAATTAAAATCATAGGTGTTTAAAGAGAGCTGTTATGTAAGCTTCACTGAGTTGACTAAAATTATATTAGGTCCATCCACATTAACTTTTATCTTTGCTGGTTGCGACCTTTTTTATTCCGTTCTACACCACAATGGAAATGTTGTATTTTATATCTTGCATGTATGTTAGTATAAATATGTATATATGTACGTATGTATGCAAGCATGCTTATATATATATATATATATGTACATGTGTGTGTGTGTGTTTGTGTTAAAAAGAGTGATTTTGTGCCTTTTTTTGTAGTTGTATGACCAGAAGTTTAACTGCACGGGAATCCTTCTCCAAAGGAATTAAACGTCATACTTTATCACTGCTGCCATAAGTTTTACTTTAGTTTCTGGCGTGTGAAGGTCTTTTTTAGTGGATGAAGTTGATGATGACGATAACTGCTGTTACCGAGGTTAATAAATGTCCATGAATTGTTTTGAATAATTCATACCATATAGGCATATTATTACATCAGTAACACTGTACTTTTTGCATGTCGATAAGAGGGTAATGTGAACCCCGACGTTCTCAGACATTACGTTCGATGGGCCGTCTTGTTGACATTCTTCTTTCTTTTGTTTTTTTTTTCGCTCTTCCTGTCGTTTTTTGTGTCTGAAAGTTGGCAAGAGTGTAGAGCGACAGATAGTGGATTGTAGTTGTTGGTTTTATCTGGTTTCATGTTTCCGTTTCTTTGGGGGTAAGATTTGTCTCTACAGACGCCGTCCTGTGCAGGTAAGAGACCCAAATTCTCATATAAGAAGGGTCTTCCACTTTATCCCTACGGACCCCTTTCTTTCCTTTTTCAGGGTGCTGTGATTTAGTTTTTATAGACAAATAGATATTATGTTGCAGTACAAAAAATATTTATGTTTGTGAGACAACGTCTAATTTTTCTGGATTCATTTATATTTCTAATATTGGATGCTGAGTGTCCAGAAAACGGAACTGGAAGCATGGAAATAGCGTCTTTCCCAGGAGACGGAGAAAACTCTGTGTTTTCTTTGCGTGAGAACTCGTCTGTCTTTTAAAACCAAGGCGCAGTGTGTCTTCCGTAACGAGGGAACTCAATGCTTTTGGAGGATCCACATTCGGTTCGTTGCTAAAATACGCCACTCAAAGCAAAGACTTCAATCATCTTACTGTTGCACAAATCTCACTGTAATGAGATTCTTAACGGCACTGTTGACATGTAGTGGGAATCGAATGATGTCCTGACCCGTAAGGATGGGATAGACTTGGTGCGGGTGCTGCATGTCATATAGTGTATGTGTTCATGTGAACATGGAGACGAATTATCATCGGGCACATCCTTCCGGTTTAGTAAGCGATATAAATCCTTGAGCTGCCAGGCGAAACCCCCTACATGTAATTTGTCACTAGTGGGCGTGACGGGGAAGCATAATTCAACTTTGTGTGCCGCAGGGCACATTGTATTGCAGTATGACTGTACAGTGCAAATTTCAGCATAACCAGGACCATGTCATTGTACTTATTCTTTCGATTATAGCATCTGTATGTCGCTTCTAGCTACGGACACCATAGAGAGCTCTTCCGTTGTTTCACTTTGTACGTCACAACCCCTGACGGACACTTAATATGTCAAGAGTTTAATGAGTATGCAGGCTCTGAACATCAGAGGTTTTGAAAAGGCAGCTTGAAGTAATAAGCATGTTTCTATGGGAGTGCTGGCACCAGAATATCAAGAGACAACAACGTAATATCGACTGAAATAGTGTTAGTTACTCAATCACGTACAAGTACGTGTATCTGAAATTTATTTTTATTTGGCCAGTGCACTGTAGTTATTAATAACACTGATCACTGCCGCCTTAATGTACTCTAACTAACGCGTGTTTTCGATTCACCTTTTTTTTTTAGGCTCATTCGCAAAATTTCGAAAAGCGACTATTAGCTTTGTCATATCTGACCGTCCGTTCTTCCGCGTGGAACAACTGGACTCCCACTGGACGGATTTTTATGAAATTTGATATTTGAGTATTTTTTGAAAGTCTTTCGAAAAAGTTCAAGTTTTTCTTTAATCTGACAATTTGTGCTTTAGCATGCAGCCCGGACACTATTCCAGCCTAACCGCACCTAACCTCCAACCTACAGCAAACCAAGAACGAAAAGACCAATGTGGTAATCAACATCATAGTCTCGAGCTCCTGATGATGGGCATAGTAATGCCCGAAACATGTTGAGCCTATAACAAGTACAATAAAATAATAAGTGGCATCTGGTTGGCTTTTTATTCTTCAGTTATCACAATGATGCACGGTCCAACAAACGTCAGATTGCTTTAATAACTTGAACATTACTTGTTTTTTTTTGCTCTAAGAACTGAACGACCTTGAGACTGGTTGCTATTTCGTTCTCATGCCCAAAGAGAAGCTAACTTTGTTGCTTCGTTCATATGGTCTCAGTCACAGGGAAGCCCAGGAGATGTAGTCTGCCTTTCCGTTTAACAGAAACAGAATAAACTGTAAGAAGCGCTGCATTTTCAGCTGAACACCTAGTCATGGACATTAAACCCATCTATGGTTGACTTCATACCGCATTCAAACTCCAAAACGTAAAACTTAAACCTTGATGTTGTGGGACAGTCCTTGCAATGGCGAAAACTTTGCATATGTTAATACAGTAAAACCTTTCTTGATATCAGTTGGAATGTAACTGTGCAAGGTAGAATATATTTATTTTAGAAGTTCTTAACTTTTTTGTCAAGAAATATTTCATTCAGTCGCATACTGAACGAAATACGCCAAAATATTATATAGAAACTCAAAGAATTGAAGCAAATGGGACTTCCACACGGTATTTATCCTTTAAACGGAAGCGGAGTTTGTGACAATACATGTAACACATTGTGTGTTCCCTTTACTTGCGTGTGTATGTGCTGAACGTCAGTAATCTTCTTACAGTGTGTTATGCATCACATGATTCAGTTTGCTGTAATACGCAAATTACAGTTCCGTGTTTTGTGGTACTTTGAAGGATGCGTACATATTTAAGCAGGCTAAAGTGTAACACCATTAACATAATGTTTCTTCTTAGCGGAAATATAAAATTCTTATCCTATTTTCTGTATGGCAGGCGAACTCGGAATTTCACATTGCTAATATCGTGACCTGCCATTTGACATAATCCTGAGACTGTTTCACTCGTATACTTACGTATTATTCACAATCTATTTCCTATTTATTAGTTTCAACGTTAGCCGATCAATATATCGATTGGACCGCTCCTACGTAAAATTACCGTGAGACATTTCGGTGTTGTTTTGCCCGTAAAATACAATAGCGAATTACGGAACACAATTAGCCTCTTTGTTTCATCAGATTCCCAACTAATGGAAAAATTGTTTAGACAGATAACCTACCTGTATTAATACTTATTCTTATAATAAAACCAACTACATGCACTAATTTCTCAAATTTATTTTTGGAATAAAACTCTACATGTTTCGGACAGTTCCTCTGTCCATCATTAGGAGTTTTTCACTGTACACACAACAATGGTTTATGTCATACAGTTTGCTGACAGCTTGCGAGCAGGATCAGTACGGAACTGCAGTTCCGCCCTGATCCTGTTCGCAAGCCGTCAACAAACATGTGTGACATAAACCATTGCTGTGTGTACAGTGAAAAACACCTGATGATGGACAGAGGAACTGTCCGAAACATGCAGTTTTATTCCAAAAATAAATTTGAGAAATTAGTGCACTTATTTCATTTTATTATAAGAATTTATCACGATGCACGGTCACCTGAACGTCAAATTAAATTAACACATATTTTTACAGCAGGGTACATCGCATTTTGATATTTGGCTGCCGTAAAGATGTTGTTTACTTTGCACTATTTGAGAGAATTTAGCATGAACGCATTTGTACCAAGCCAGGTCCAGTGTTGGAAGGACGTAAGGATGCCTGTCTGGTTGCATGTGCCGCTGTTGTACGGCAATTGAAACCAAAAAACCAAAGCCAGTTGATATATACCGATATATTCCGAAGTACGTAAGTTACGTCTGGACAGATAACGTGTTGTACACGCACTATCGAAGCACGTAAGTTACGTCTGGACAGATAACATGTCATACATGCACTATAACAACCCACCTAACCTCCTCGTCATGCAATGGCAAAGATGACGAAGGAAGGACAATGGAGGCAAAGCTTAACACAGAAAATACTTGTATAAGAGGCTTAAACTTGGCTGCTTTAAACTTTAAATATGTAAATATGTACAGCCAACAACGACAGTAGCTACAAACAATGGACCAACCCGCACTCCCGTCAGAGAGTGTGCCCGAAGACAATGCGACACTAATCTCCAACACATGGACAAAAATCTGGTCAGGAACCCAAACAGGACCACATCAAGAGAGACGAAACGACTGATTACATTCACTCGTGACGTGACACTGATTCTAATGTATTCGCTTGATGTCATTATTTTATTTTATTTATTTATTTATTTTTAAATTGCTAAGCCCACCAGTGTTGGTGTACTGCCTTGTAAAAGAAAAATTCTGTCCATGTTCCAAAACGCCTTGGTAACGGTTGTGTGTGAAACTTCTGGAAAGCAGGTTAAGTATGAGGTTTTATTGCATGGTTTCCTGTAATGTTTAGGATACCAGTGATTGATTATTATTTCATCGACTATAAAAGCAGTTTTTGAGAGAAATGTTTCTGGATGTCCGAACACCAGTTAAATAGAAAATTGAACCCTGTAGTACTTGTAATGTGGAGCAGACACTGTCGGAAACAAAACAGTCCTTGAGATTTCTGGGCCATTTTTAGGATGACCAAACAGACTGTTCCGTCGAATTTTTTCCTAGACCAGTCGCTCACACACTTGCAATTGCCTGTCATGGTTGACACGGCTTTGCGTTTCTTATAACATACCTGAATCTTTGCTTCTTTGACCTTCGGCGGGAGCACTAGATGGATTACTTAACCCACATGAACACTTTACACAAAATATTATGTGTATTGGACCGTGCATCATCTTGATAAATGAAGAATAAAATCCAACTAGATACCACTTATTAGTTTATTATGCTGATGTCAGGCTTAACATGTTTCGGGCACCATTATGCCCATCAGCAGGAGCTCACGACGATAGCGTTGGTTAATACACAGGCCGTCTGGTTCTCGAGTTGCTGCTGGTTGGAGGTTAAGTGCAGGCAGGATGGATGAGTGTCCGGACTGAAAGCTGTAACAGCCTTCGGTCCGGCCTATGTGGTAACCAACGCTATCGTCGTGAGCTCCTGATGATGGGCACAATGGTGCCCGAAATATGTTGAGCCTAACATAAGCATAATAAATTAATAAGTGGCATCTAGTTGGACTTTATTCTTCGTTTATTGTTTACACAAAAATTTTACTCCTAATTGGGAAGGTCCTTTTATCACCACAGAGGGTCTACATGGATTCTTCTGTCACCTTTGGTCAGTTTCTTTCCTCTATGAAGAACATGCTAATTGATTATTTGTACACCTTCGTAACCTAACATTATCGTTTGTACACCTTCGTAACCTAACATTATCGTTCGTACACCTTCGTAACCTAACGTTATTGTTTGTACACCTTCGTAACCTAACATTATCGTTTGTACACCTTCGTAACCTAACATTATCGTTTGTACACCTTCGTAACCTAACATTATCATTTGTACACCTTCGTAATCTAACATCATTTGTACACCTTCGTAACGTAACATTATCGTTTGTACACCTTCGTAACGTAACATTATCGTTTGTACACCTTCGTAACGTAACATTATCGTTTGTACACCTTCGTAACGTAACATTATCGTTTGTACACCTTCGTAACCTAACATTATCGTTTGTACACCTTCGTAACCTAACATTATCCGCAAGTATGTCGATTTTGACTGCACAAACTGCAAGCGTTGTGTGCAAAGTATTACCAGAACAGGATAATTTCTGTTACCTCATTAACACCGTCAAATGTTCTGCATGTGATCCAATTCCTTCCGCATTTTCATGCTCAGTTTTCTGCCATTATCAATAACACACGTGATAAAGTAAGCGCATAAAGAAGATACTTCTCAAAAGAAAGTCTCCTTCATGGAGATAAACGTGCTGTTATCAAGATGCTCTGTCCCTAATTTCTCTTGACCTTACTGACATAATTTCCTTTTGCCATGCTGTCTAATATTCCAGCTTACGATACATCCCGAAACCGGTGACACTCTCTAGAAAGTATGAGTTAATTGACTGAAAACTTTAAAATCTAGGTTAAATCATAAAGCAATTCGCATCTTCAATAGGCCTTCTAAATGTTATTCTCTGTTAGCTTAGTCCGACTACTGCTGTTGTCCACTCATGCTCTTGGCATAGGCTAAACTACTGATGTGAAATACAGCCTGATGAAGAAGCACGTGTCTTACCTGTAGCATTTGGTACATGGAAGTTTTTTCAAGACGTTTGATAATAAAGCGGAAGAAAATAGAATTTATATAGACTTTTTCCAGATCGATATACTGAATTAGAGCTTCAAATATTTAACATCAATTTGTAACCATTAGGGTACCCGTCGTCCCTTACTGTCTTTTCTTGTCCGTCTTTTGGAAAAACGCCTTAATATACTGTAACCCTGTGACGTGTTAACTGTACCGTGTCACTGTCATGATGGAGTGTATTTATTATAGTCTTCGCTGTGTCGTATGTATGTCTGTCCTTGCTACTCGTTTGATAACTTTGGTAAAAACTCTTGACACGCCTAGTTCAGATTTGTCTTGTGTTCGTGACGATCGGTGAAGGACAATTTATCTACCGTAGACGATTAGTGAAAACTCCCAAAACTTTAGATGATATGCCATGGAGAAGTTACAGCAGAGTAAGGATAAATAATGTAGCAACAAATCGGCATGAGGTCGAAGTCCGAGTGCGGAGTATTTACTGCTTTGTTCTTATTTGTTAACAGGAGGAGTACTACAGTGGCTGTTCTGCTGGCCGTTGGCGGTCTTCCACTGGTTTTGCCTTGTACTAACACTTGCAGGGGATCTTCTACCGCCAGGTAGGATTTACCGTTATTTACTCTATGTCTTCAACTTTCCAGCCAATGGACAGAAATGTCTAACTGGTTGTCCGCAAGATTTTTGGCGTCATTCCGTAAAATTAACTTCCTTGTTCAGCTGTTTTTCTTACAGAACAATGTCTTTTAAAAAATTAACGATTTTTTTTGCCTTTTTTCTATTTCCTTAAACGGTATCACAATGCTTCAAGTAAGGAAGATATAGTGAGCTGCTGTGTCATTTATCAAGGCGTGCTGATAAGTCCTTAGCCCGACCAGGAAGAAAACAAGCTAATGTTTCTGTCAGAATGGCGTGAATTTCCTTCGGCGTCTTGCCTTGCAGGGGGGAAAAAAACTCGATGACAGCTCCCGTCTCGATGTTGTTGAAATCGCGAGGGTCCCTGACATGCTTCCGAGCTTTAAACCGCGGCAGTGCATGTGACTGCCATGGCTTTAGATACTGTCAGTGCTTCGTTACAGATGGCTATTTGTATTAACAGGACAATCCGACAACAATACCACAGTGATTAATCGACGCGCAATACGCAACTTGTAAGGTAAGAGATGTTAGAGTTGATTCTATTATAAAAATGCTTCTTTACTGAAAGCGATGCTTGTGCATGAGACGAAGACGAGAAGTTCAATATATTGCAGTTCCTCTTAGGTCGCCCGATGTGTGCTTTGTTATGAAATGTTCAGTCGTGCCAACAAGAGCCTTGGTTAACGCAGCTGAGACCCTACGGTTGTGGCCTTCCGTGATGAGTTCCAGCGTTGAAAATTGCAGTCCTCGGTGTCAGGACGCCGAGTTGTTTGCCAATTAGTTAGCAACGTTTCGGGGGAGTTTGCTGCTTCCGTCTGCAGTGTATTCGAAGAAGACACACCCTTCTTGGATTACTCCGAACAGGAGGAACCATGCTGTTCTGAATCGTCGGTACATTATTGCCTATCAGCACGGCGTCATACATCAGACGACTATTGTTGAGCAACAACACTGCGAAAATCTCAGAGTTCACTCATTACTACAGTTATTGAGTAGATAACAGCGCTACAGCGTGAGAAATATTGAAGTTGGGAAATGTTTGTATTAACATTGAGGAGACTGTTGACGGGCATGTGTAGGTAGTTAGTGCTTTGTTATGATCCGAATGACAAAGTGCAGTTCTGTCTCGGACAAAATTTATATCGGGAATTCAGGAAAGAACAAACATTGTAGTAAGCCAATGGTAATCTACTATGTTGTTGGAAACACGTGCTGTAAGTAGCCGGGAGAAAACAACAATATACGTAATCTAATTATCAAATTTAATTAGTGTGTAGTAAACAGACTAATTAAACATGCCATTGCAGCGATATTTTAAAATATCTAAGATTTAATATTTATCGTCTCTTCACACTGCCTGGTGTTGTGTCACTGTCTTGGTGTAAATAACTGATGCAAATATTTTATCGTCATGTCAATTATGTTCAACATTTATCTTCTTTTTTCATGCCGTGCATGTTTCATTCAGGAAAGCCGCACGTTTCCTATCACCCAATCAATCTCTTCATTTTCAATTTTCTCCACTCCTTCCATATTGAAAGTTCCCTTTTCTTTTGTGTCTTCGCTATCTTCTTCAGCCAACTCATGCTTAGCCCGTTAGTTCTTGACAGTCAGAATAATACAGTTTCTGTACCTTCTTCTACAAACATCGGTGAGCGTGAACTGACAAATGTTTCAGGGCAACGGGAAATGATTTTTGAGCAGCTTCATGCGTTACGAAACCTAGTATAGAGAATCATTATTTAGACCGGCCAACCGATAATGGTGGTCGGTGTAGTAATTAGCTGCGGCCTAAACGATCGTGACTCAAATCCAGGCAGGCCAAGCGGAGTACTTTTCGCCTTCACATCCTGACCGGCTCTGGGGTCCACTTAGCATCCTATCTAATCGATGTAAGGTAGAACGAACTTCTCCATCGAGTGCCAAGCGGAGATAGATAGATAGATAGACAGACAGACAGAGAGAGAAATATTTTGTTTAAAGGTTCTCTCGCAGATGCTAACAGTACATTGCGTCGGTTTTAGGTAAATGGCATATAATTATGGAGCCATGGTTGGAATGATACTGACAGGGGAAAATCAAAGTACTCGGAGAAAAACCTGTACCAGTGTCGTATGTGCAACCCAAATCCCACACGGACTGGCCTGGGATATGACTAGGAATTTTTTTGTCGGAGCAGGACATTTAACTGCCTTAACCATTGCAACCAATAATGTGTGGAGTAGTGTCTCCAGTTCTTCGTACTTCCTTGTTTCGTGGTGAAGGGAACAAAGAGAGCCTTACCTTTACCCAAAAGACAGGAAACACCAGTGCAATAGTGAGTCGCCATTTGGTGTTATGGCTTCATATTTTTCTGTATATTATTACACGGGAAATAGCCACAGATGAAACATTGGGAAATTCGAAATAATTAATGGGACTTTCTGGAAGCATGTTCAACGAAATAATAGATGCGTTCTTACCTCTTATTGCGAATAGGTTATGTGATTAATTACAGACACACACAGACGTTACTCGACACTCTGACAGACGGTAAATCCATAGTGTAATAATGACGCGAGTAAGGATTAGTCTGCCGACCGGTTATGGACACTTCGTTGATTATGCATTTGTAGGATTCGGAGACAAGTTTGTATTCCAGGTCATGTCGCCTGGGATTACATACCTGCTGGCTGTGCAAACCCAAGAGCTATTAAATCTCATTTTATTGTCATCAGTTTCGAGGATTTGTGCGCAGTGACTCGTTAGTGGCTTTGTTCTGCCTCGGTCGATCCCTGCTATTATTACTCGTCACAAAAATTACTCGTAATCGAGCGTAATTACAACGATATCGGATGAAATTTTCTACAATGTTTTTTAAAAGAAATCTGAAGACCCCTAATATACTATTCTGTGCAATGTGACGCCGTATAATTTGGCAGGAAATTACCAACGTTGTGGGCGAAAATCATACATTTTTTTTCAGGTCAGAGGACTACTAAGTGGTCAATGTAATAAAGAAAGCATTATGTGCTTAAGAAACTTTGGTATTTATCTAACATAATTACTGCTCGCCTTCCTGTTCAGAAGAACGTGTCTTTGCACTTAACCACCTTGAGTGCTTAAAATATCACATGAAAACTTTTAACAATTTTTTGAATCTACTGCGACATTGAAATCAGAACACACATCTTGCTTCTTTCTGATGTGTGGGTTTTACGTTTGGTTATCAAAATTCGTCACTGGATGGAAAGGAGCTGTGTTTGAGACTGCTATAATCTTGCTATATTTCACTGAGGAGCTTTAGTCAAGATTCAGACCGAAGTTAGGCTACAGTCTGGATCTTCCGCAAATAGAGAGGCTCGAATAATTTTGGCGACAAACAGACGGTACTTATTAGACGACTACTGCTACCGTCTTTTTCGACGAAGTCTCAGAGGCACAAAGAGCCTCACCTTTCGTGGTTGTAGTGACCCAACCTGAAGCTGGAAACAGAATTCTTCTTCGAAACGTTGACACTAACGGAACATCCTATACTTAAAAATCTCATATCTTATAGATGGATGCTGATTTATTTATATTGCTATAAAAACAAAAATAACGAATGTAGAACCGTTGCTATAGCAGTGAAGCCATTAATTATTTAACTCAACGTGGTTCCCGTAAACTTGATTTCCACCAAATTTACAATCTTCTTTTATTATTTATCGTCATATCCAGTCTTCTAACTACTTTGTTTAACCTTTTACACGATAAGACATGTCGTTCCTAAGCACTGACATTTCAGGTTCGAAATAGTTTTATGTCAATATTATGTATGTGACAGAACCAGTTTTGTCGTCTGAGAAGACTTAATGTCAGTATTGATAGATTTTCGTCAAAAACTCCTATAAACAGGGATGAATTTTAATAAAAATGTATATTCTTTGTCTGTTTAATTTTTATTCCTATTTTCAAATTTATACTTATTGACACTGTATTCTATAATTAACAAATTTAAGTGTCTTTACCTGGCAAGTAAACAACACTGTCGCCAGTGTTGTGTGTTACAGAGTGCTGTAAATTTTGTACGTTCTTATTAACCAAGTTTCGAACTTTTCTTGTTACGCTTATATGCAGTTTCGGCATTTAGAAAGGCAATCCTGGGAGTTGTGTCCGTGTTTGGAACAAGTTTGACCATAATATGCCACTCTACTGTCCATTGTGAAGTGACCGTGCGTGTGTGTAATGTCCAGTCTTTGATACAGCCTCTTTCAATTACTAGATAAGGGTAGACAAATAGGTACTGATCTCCCGAAAATTACCTTCTTACCTCGAGCTAGTTTTTGTAGCTAATTAACGTTCTACCTTCTTCTACTAGACCTGAGTAAAGCTGTCTGGGTCAACAGAAAAAGTGACACGTGCCATGTAGTCAGAGCCAGAGCAGTTCGGTGACATAAATCTTGTTGTAGCACAGACAGGATCCATCGGGATGCTTTCATGTACTTCATTTACTGCATATATGAGTGTGTGTGTGTGTGTTCAAATTAGTACTAGTTATAGTGTAGAAACATCATGTGGGAAAACAAATAAACGAGGGAATTTCCACGAAATCATTTGCGTGTGGCCAAATAGAAACGTGCACATATATTTTAAAAAATGAATTCTCGCCAATTCCCTGCTTTTCGCAGTCAGTGAGTCTGCCTCACCCCACAACCAAATATCTGTTCGTGAAACATTAATTTCAGCGGCAAGTGGGGGTTTCAAACTTTTTTTGTCGTTCACATTATTGGAAGTATTAGCTTTGGGCCTGTAATGTGACAGAATTCAAATAAAATTCACGCTGCGATCCACGGCGTCTGTTGTGGGACTCTTATTGATTCGTGATGATTGATGAAGTCATTATACTACTGGTTAATATATTATTATTATTTTAAGGTAAGTATACCTGAGACCTATCATTTTTTATAAGAAAATGATGAAACATGTCTCATGAAGCAAAAAAAAGTAATTTGATTTGAGAAAATATACACTTTTCCACAGCTGGAAATTCTAAATAAGTACGATATGCAAACTAACAGTCAAAACCAGTTTAAGCACAATTTTAAAATGTATCCCTCAATGGAGCTGGGGCCCAACGTGGGCTATGGCCTCTTCATTCTTGAGGTTTGCAGATCACACATAATGAAGCACTGCAGTTGTAGGACTCCTCTGGCCGAGTGATCAGCTCGTCACAAAGACCTCTACCTAACAACACACGACATTCACAATAGAAAATTATCCATGTCTCCGGAGGGATTCGAACTCACATTCTCAGCAGGTGAGTGGGCGCAGACCTACGCCGTAGACACCGCTAACTTTGGAACACGTACAATAAAAACATATGGAACATCTACTGACATAACTTGCTTATAGTGAAGAAATATATACAGTAATTACACCCGAAGAATTCAGATATAACTTTTACTACTATGTGGTCATATTTATACAATTGTATTTTAGTAATTTTATACCACTCACTTGTTTCAATGTGATGATACCAGATGCTGTATAATACAATTTGAACTCCTGATCATGAGCACAACAGTGCTCGAAACATGTAGAGGAATATAATAAACTTATTATAAAACAATAATTTGTGCATTAAGTTGGTTAGTTGCTAAGATTATACTTAGATGCACGGTCAGTAAAACATCAATAAATATACTTTAAAAATGTTGACCTAGAAAATAGGGTAAAATATGTAACGATCTGAGACAAAAGCAATCTTAGCAACTGACCAACTTAATGCATAAATTCTTGTTTTATAATAAGCTTATTATATTCCTCTACACGTTTCGAGCACTGTTGTGCTCATCATCAGGTGGTAAAATTGTATTATACAGCATCTGGTATCGTCGCACTCTGTAGGTGGCCATCCAGTGCGCACAGGCCGGCCACCTACAGAGTGTGACGATACCAGATGTCGTATAATACAATTTGACTTCCCGATGATGAGCACATAGTGCTCGAAACATGTAGAGGAATATAATAAACTTATTATAAAATAAGAATTTGTGCATTAAGTTGGTCAATTGCTGAGATTTTACACAACCCTATTTATTACAAATGTAAGACACGAGTTTTAATCGCGTATTAAAAGAAATTTAAAATATTACCCAAAGTTCATGCAGATATTCCAGCTGTGTGTCCTTTCCCCCAAAGACAATTGTAAGTAGGCCATATCAATACTGCATTCTTGAACAAATTTGGAAACATTCGTATGAATTTTGTGGATAACATAAATATCGACTCCGTAAAAATGTCGTTTAATATAATTACTGCCTATTGAGCTAGGCGTTTTAGACGTACAGTTTCATAGAAGCATATCTCACTTACTGAAGGAAAAACCAAATGTTTGTTGCTTGCTGTCTAATGTTTCAGTGAACCTTAACTAGTCAAATAGCACTGTCAAAAGAAATCTGGAAACGCTCGACTGAAATGTTTTGTTAATTACAGATGAGCGATATACTCGTGTGTGTATATATATATATATACAGGTGTCCCAGGAGGAATGTGCCAGACTTCGGGAGAGTGTTCCTTATGTTAAAGTATACCGATATAACCCAAAACACCTATATCCAAAGTTGAACAGTTACGGAAATAATGGTCAGAGAAGTTTGAAACTTTGACAGCTGTTACACACTTATTGATTACCAAATACATATTAAAACTGGCAGGAATATGTGGTTTCTGTAATGTTAATATCTGTACTTAACATGTAAT
>Ga0131853_10014311_pt1 | contig 14539 bp, 5 predicted proteins | sample TergutLab28metaG_FD_92764 | JGI IMG/M metagenome (GOLD analysis project Ga0131853, IMG submission 92764) | Labiotermes labralis P1 segment gut microbial communities from Petit-Saut dam, French Guiana - Lab288 P1 (version 2) (version 2) | ecosystem: Host-associated > Arthropoda: Insects >... | reverse complement strand
TATATTATATTATATTATATTATATTATATTATATTATATTATATTATATTATATTATATTATATTATATTATATTATATTATATTATATTATAATTCTGTTTCCTTACGGTTTTCGCACCAAATTCTCCTCTCCCCCATGGGCGTCACAAGCACCGCCCATCCCATTCTTCTTTCTGTTTTATCCCCCGTATAAAATTTGGTGGCATGTACTGTACTGTACTGTACAAATCACGACGCTCCTCACTGTGCAAGTTCCTCCAATCCTCTGCCGCCCCTTCCGTCTCAGCAGTGTCTCGGGGTCTACAGACGGCACTATACAGTAAAGGCCTCCATGCCCCTTTCGATATTTCAAACGAACACATTTAATACTTTCCGTAAATATAAACTCCATTAAGACATATTTAACTTATTAACCGCAGAAGAGTGGAATGGAGAGAGAAACAGCGATTGGAAGAACAAATGTAAGGACGGGAAAGAAATACAGAAGGAAGTGGCGAAGGATATACGAGTAATGCAGATGAAAGAAAAGGAAACCAAGCAAGAAGGTGAGGAACGATAAAACAAAAATAATTACATCTGTGAGAGTGGCTGAACCTACGCGTGCGCCGGAAGGTGAATGCAGCCGTACATAAGCAGATACAAATATAACCGAAGTCTTACTTTTGTGTTGATACTGAAGTTACAACCTTAAAAATGAAGAGTCTTTAATCTGCAGTTACTAATAACAAAATTACAGTTCACACAACAAACAATGTGTCTTTCCGTAGAAATTCCGACTTCATTGTACCAATCATTAAGAATCCATTATTGATTTGCTACACGATGTTGCATTGTGGAGAGTAATGAGAAAATTAATATCACTATTTTATTCGAGATAACTGTGCGTTTAACAGATTCATTTGTTTGTTTATTGAACAAAGATAATTATCTTCTCTTGCTTAGTGAATTATATTTATTGTCTTTTATGGTTTTTTGAGCTACCAATTACAAATCTGGAAAAAGAAATACTGCAGCATATTCCACACACACAAAATGTGAATTACTATGATACTGTTCTAAAGGCCTGATCTCAAACCGTAACTTCTTTAATGGCTGTCCGGAATTCCTATACTTCAACAACGAACCCCATTATTTTCGGCATAGACTGAAACAGAGATGAATGGCCTATAATTTAAGAGGCAAGACTCCTCGAAAGTATGTTTTGTTAAGAAAAAAATTGTATATCTATATATATTTTTCGAATATGAGCACTTTTATTCAGAATGCCAGTGAACAATGGCTCAAATATAATGGCAGTGGTACGTCGGTGCCCTGCCTTTCTTCTGTTGTCAATGCAGCATAAATAGCCTTTCAAACATAGATATTGATAACAAAACTGAGAAGTTTCAACTAGTTTCTTTGTGAGCAGAAAATGTGCTAAAAAAATAAGTAGTATATGTATATATACATATATATCTGAATTCGAGTGGAATAGTTTACCTTCGCATCAAACCTACTGTCCTACTCACTTGTCTACCAACAGGTGTGGATGCTTGCAAGGGAAGTACGGTAAAATCTAAAAGATATTAACTTTCATTGACGTTCTGGGCAGATTCGAAAAGTCGCTAAATGCTACTATTATTGCGTCTTGTGTTTGTCTGTCCGTTTTCCCTTCTGTCCGCATGCAGTAACTCGACTCCCGCTTGAAGAATTTATGTGATGTTGTATGTGGGGGGTTTTTAATGAAGTGTTGAGAGGCATCACGTTTAGTTAAAATGAAGTGTTGAGAGGCATTACATTTAGTTAAAATGAAGTGTTGAGAGACATCACGTTTAGTTAAAATGAAGTGTTGAGAGGCATCGCGTTTAGTAAAAATGAAGTGTTGAGAGACATCACGTTTAGTTAAAATGAAGTGCTGAGAGGCATCACGTTTAGTTAAAATGAAGTGTTGAGAGGCATCACGTTTAGTTAACCTTTGGCGCCGGAATTATTTTTATAAATTTTAGCACACCTGTATATAAAATGTGAATAATACAGCAACAAAATACATTAGAATTATGAAACAAACTGTATTTTGAAGAGAAAAAAAGAGTATATACCATGTTTAAAGTATTCAGTACCTATATTTGTTGAATAAATACATAAAATGAAACTTTAGAGGTTAGCGGTGCGGTACGACCACTATAGTTTACATTAGGCGTCAAAAGGTTGAAAAGAAATGTTGAGAGGCTTCACATTTAGTTAAAATGAAGTGTTGAGAGACATCACGTTTAGTTAAAATGAAGTGTCGAGGGGCACCACGTTTAGTTAAAATGAAGTGTTGAGAGGCATCACGTTTAGTTAAAATGAAGTGTTGGGAGGCATCACGTTTAGTAAAAATGAAGTGTTGAGAGGCATCACGTTTAGTTAAAATGAAGTGTTGAGAGACATCACGTTTAGTTAAAATCATATGGCGCTCAAGGTTCTTGAAATTTGAGAATTCAAGCCTTACACTTCTGTTTAACAGGCGGTACAAAAGTGTATCAGGAGCTTTTCTTTTCAGCTGCCAGCGGCTGTTGAAACGAGACGATAATATTTCCAATGGAATCATTTCTCAATAGCAGAAATTTCCTGGTGAAATCTTTCAAAACGCTCTCGTTAATGTCTTCAAAGATTGTTGGAATGACATCCAAACACGTACGAAGGAGATGTGTTTCCAGCGACAATTTGCACTCCAACATCCTGAGGAAATGAAGTACTTACCCAAACATGTTTAAGTATTTGGTTATCAATTGTCCAACGCCAGTTCGAATGTCTTCCACATTGGCTTCTCCGTTTATTCTAAAACTTCATCAAAATTCCTGCCTTTTCTCAATTTTTTTATGTGAAGGCTGAAGTCGATCAATTCCGGTTATTTTTCTGTCACTGACCTATGTAAACTTCTGTTTCAGGTAAGTAAAATCTTCTGCACTCCATTTCGTGGTAGTCACATGATTTTTTTTAAGTCCAAGTCCGATGTAAATTGGAAGCAAAATATTTTCTTTGGATTTAATTTCGCTACATGTTTCGGCCATTTTTTCCGTCACTTTGAGGCTACATTTCGTAATGAATGGTAAATATGAGTGCTTTGGTTTTTATATCATAATATTCAATTAATGCTATTACGACTGTCATAAGGGCAAGCATTCGTAGTGCGGTTTTGATGTGACTTCATCATTATCAAACGCTACAAGAAACTCTGTAACAATTCGATGTCACTTGCGTCAGTCATCACACAGTCACTGAGCTGAAATAGGTGACGTGGTGGGCTGCTAACTGTGGAGACTCTTGCGCCCATGTCGTGAAGGTCTTCTCTTACCTTATGTCAGGGGTCGAAGGGTGTGGGATGATGCCTATACAAGGACTAGAGAACGTAATACTAATCTGTTCACTCTAAATTCAAATACTGTTCTTGTCAGTTCTGTCGTTGTTAAATTTGTAGAAATCGTCGTAAGTATTACTGTCATTATTACTATCGTTATCATCACTTTTGTTTCTGTTACACGAGTAGCTTTATATTACATCCAGGGGTTGCACAGACATCCTGTGCACCTCCCAGAACCGAATTCTTTGGACGGCCTGCAGAACCCATAACTTCTCAAGTATTGGCTTAATGAATTACCGTCAACTGTTTGAAGAGTAATTTTATGACGGTAGTTAAGGCTCTTGCATAGGGGTTTAAATTTGGGCCAAAGTTTATGTTCAGTTTCAGGCATTCATTTTGAATATAATTTCATTCAATTTCTGGCCCTTCGCTCTCGGAAGAATTTTCCTTGCAATTTTTTGTTTACAGACTTGATTTAGCCATAAGTACAGGCGCTACCTTTTTTAAGACTAACAAATCTTACTGACGCTTACGTTACGGGTTTTATTTAAAGCATGGGCCACTCCTATAATGTCATTCATAAGGCTAATGAGCTCTGATCGAACTTTCAGGATGGTTATCCTAATAAAATTCTCACACAACCTGACCCAGTTTGGGAACCTCAAGTATCTGTATTTGAACTTACCAGTACATGGCAGTTACGACAACAGTTGTCACAATCATCAAAGAGAACAATTTCATATTAGTGGACAGGGTAAGGCGCCGCCAAAAACACGGATGTAATATGACCCCAAAGGTCATTGAATGACCATATAGAAAAGGCGACTTTTTAAAGTCGAATTTAGACAATTATTATGCAAAGGTATTCGAAGTGTAAGACAGGAACCTCAGCAGTAGCTTATTTCAAGTTACTAACTCGCAATTCACCCTGGGAAACCGAGGGATGTTTAATGATATTTTGCAGGATCGCTTCCTCTCGAATAATATTACCTGTTCGCTAATGACAGAGCTCAACGTTCTGAAGTCAATTTCCTGAAGAAAATTAATTATTTTGTGGACGCTTGCTGGCACAGAAACGTAAAGAGAAAATAATGTTCAAATATAGAATAATTGTTAGGTCCAGATGTCAATTCTGTGGCCAGGATCATGGAGTTAAATAGTCGCAGGAGCTGATTTAGAAACCGAAAAACATGAAACAGAGGGACCAGGAAGCCGGCAGATATTTTGTGCAAAGAGAAAGAGAGAGTTTTGTTGCCACAAATTTCGGGGGTTAAGTGTCAAGCGTTGCACTGGAGTTAAAATTTGTTTACATTGGCAAATCTGTGTATTCTTCAGGCAACAAGTACAGTCCTTCTCAACTATATAATTCGTACTTGTCACTGCTTCTCCAAGGTTGTATGGGGAAGGCTGTGCCATATAGAAACATCCACTTGGTGACACGAACCCGAGGGTAAAATTCAAGAAATGTGGTTCAAGGGTTTGATAATTATAACCTCACAGCAACTGCGTACAGCAGGCATACTTACTTGAATGTTCTAGATTACCTATCACTGAGAAGAAATAGAAGACACTTGTACAGAAATTTAAACTGTTTAAAATGTTGTTACTTTGAACAGAAAATTCGTAGTCCGTACAGCGCCTAGGTATGACGAGTCAAGTTTCAAATCCCGGCAGAGGAAAAAGATTATTACTTCTCCAAAAAGTCTATAATGTTTCAGGGGTCCATCCAGCCTCCTATTCAATAGTAACCGGGGGCGCTTTTTCCGGAGGCAAAGCGGCCGAAACCTGAAGGTAACCACTAGTGCCGTTGTTAAGAATTAGTGGAGCTAGTCCTCTAAAACCACTCTATGCCCTGATGGCCAGTACAGGGACAGGTTTATTTACGTTAACTTTTTAACAGCAAAATCCGACACACAATTGACAGCATTTTTTTAAACTGAGAGACTAGAAGGAACTATCAATTACAAGAATTCCTCTTTGAACGCTGGAATTATATTCCTGAGAATTGCAGCGTAAAGCGGAAAAGTTAGAACGAAACATTATTTTTCCAAAATAATTACTTAAAATCCTCAACGGAGCAATGTCAGTCTGGGTCCTGGCACAGTTACCCAGACTTTATTCACTAAAATGTCTGAACATGAAAGCTAACAAACCTTTTACGCTACTACAGTCCACAAGAAATGCTTGTATTATTTATATAACAAGGTAATACATTTCTTTGAATAATCTGTGTTAACATGAAAGATAATAAAATAGTTGAAGATTTCCGGCATCGCGATTCTCGTCAATTTACAGGAGAATACTGCAAAACACTGAGGTGTGTTCACATTCTGCCTCCTTGCCAATACTCCGCACACTTCGGCAGGGGCGCAAGAAATTCTAAGGCGGCGTTCTGATTGCATGCATAACTGCATGCTGCGTAACTGCTAAAAAAAAACTCTGAATAACACAAGCAGACGAAGTTAACGGTCGACCGTTCTTCTGGGTTTCATGAAGAACAGCCATTCGTTTTAAAATTTGATTTACACGTTATACATACACCCACACGCACGGACTTTACGTAATTAAAGAAATAATATACTTTCTGCTTAAAATTTCAGTTCTCAGTTTATCTTCATTTCTTGTATACACGAAAACAAACATAACACCCCGCCACACGTCCGTGACCTTCCAGACGAAGGCATAGTCTCTCAGGAAAAATCATTTCTTTGTTATCTTTAAGCTGCATCTATTTTCTTCCTTTCATTTATCTCCAACCTATTCTTGCACCCTTCCGTCTTTCCCCCCGCCTAACTTTCCAGCTGTTATGTGTCTATCCTAACTTCATTCCTCCACCGCTTCTTCTTCTCTTTCCTTTGTGTGCACATAACAAGAAATGCGCCATTTATTACGTAATTTCAGCCCCCCCCCCCCAACGTAGCCTTCATTCTGCGACAGCGCAAGGAAGCTTGCGCAGACTAGCTTATTTAAGAACAGAGGCGATATTGTGTACATTAGTTACCGGATGATGCGTCGAGGCCGTGTGATGAGTAACGACATCTGTCACACGAAGAGAATAACTGAGTTCTGTACGAAATACGCCAGCCGTGCTCTGTTCTGTACCATTTCCATCTTTACCCGACATTCGCAATGTGTGGGTGTAAAGAATTATATACAAATGGGAGTGGGGTTTAACCCCATTTCTCTTCCGCAAAAGGAAAGAATTAGGCTTCTGAAATAACCATACTCTGCGTCTGTTGTATATGTGTCTGTCTGTCCTACATTTAGAATTCGAACAAGTGAACTTATTTTCGTGAAACTCGATAGGCCTACGGACGTTATGCCTTTATATTGTAGCCTCAGCCACGTAATCCTCATTCTGCTGCAGTCTGTAATATCATCATGGGCAGCCATACTTGTGTGCTACGGGTGACAATAGCTTCAGTTTGGCGTCTGGAATCATGTCTGGTGATAAAAAAAGGCTGAATAAATGTGCATCATTTATTAGGGTAATTGTATTTTATTACATATATTAGCGTGAGAAATTTTATTTAGTTTTCAGTTTTATGACGGTAACTAACGACGTACGGCAGACAAGGATACGAAATCTGGTGGGAAGAGAGTGTCTGTTCATATTTACAATCTTTCTACGTCCTGTTGGTTTTAAGCCAACAATTACAAATGTTTGTGCATAATTCATTCTTTGTTGCATGTGTTTCAAAGGAAAAAAAACTACCTCTGACATTATGTATTAGTGGGTGTTACTAAAATAAAAAATTTAATTTATAGGTACTTTGGCAACCCCCAGACATAAGCACGCGCTTTTACAACTCAATTTTGTCAGTCTTTCACTTATGCGGAGAGCATGAAACATAAACACAGTAACAAAGTGAGGTACATTTCACCCTATTATGGAGGGCTATAGCGGGAGCAGATGTGCAGTTCTACTGTATTTAATCTATGTCCTAGATGGGGGTCAGTGGTCACAGCCACGCCCCGATCGCTTTACCCCCGGAAATTACCCGGTACCCACTGTACAGGAGGCTGGGTGGCCCCAGGACTGGTCTGGATGGATGCCGAAAATCTCGCCCACGTCGAGATTCGATCCCCGGACCGTCAAACCCGTAGTGAGTTGCGCCAAACGACTCAAGATATTTGGATTTTGTATTTTCAGGCACCATTACAGTGCAGTCAATAACACAGTAACAGAAAGCACGTGTCGCAGCCAATCCAAATGTTTTTATTTTATGCACGCGCGGGCAACCGCTGTGCTACAAATCGGAAGGTCGCTGGTTCGATGCCAGCTGGTGTCAGTGGATTTTCATTGACATAAAATCCTTCCGGCCGCACTATGGCCCTGGGGTCGACTCAGCCTCTAACAAAAATGAGTACCAAGAGTATTTCCTAGGGGTAAGGGCGGCCGGTGCGTAAGGCTGACAACCTACCACCATCCTGTGCCCTTGTCATGAAATCTGGGAACCTTAACTTCCTGGAACCCTCCGGGCCTGTCCAGGCTTGTAAGGGGACTGCTTTACGTGAGGGCAACATCACCACACATGCCTATAGGTAGTAATATTGTAACAGCATGCTCATGCGTTAGCAACTCAAAATTTGTAAAGTTAATGTATACGTGCGCAGCATCACTGTATGTAGTCTGTGATAAAGTAAGAGTAAACACATGTCTCACCAACTCAAAGTTTGTCAGGTTTTCCTGGCAAACAAGAGAGAGAAAATACTTGCACAGCTCTGTTAAGATGACAAATTACGCTGTCAGAAGAACTAAACTATAACTAGGTGTACCAGACGTCGCATCTATCACAGTACACAACCGCTTGCTTAGTTTTAAACTCTAATAGGGCGAGACACAATTATTTTCTTCTGTGTTTTTAAGAATGTCACTAGACGACGCAGAGACTTCAACTCCGTCGTGGGGCCGAGTCCTACATTACGTCTAATGGGTTGAAACTTTCGCTGACATTCATTAACATTTTAAAGCCTAGCGGTTTCTATACGTACCACCAGGTTTAACATTAAAAAATTCTACATGTTTCTCGCTTTGCGTTGAGTGTTTTGTACATATCTCAGAACAGACAGCGACGTTTGCTGTATATATCATTAACCGATTGGTTTTTATAACCGTGGTGTAAAGCGTTTACTGAGCGGTACGGCCTGTTTTCTTATATAAAGCAGATTTACGTTTAGTCTTTAAAAGGTTTACATAGCTGTTTACTTTAAATTTACGCGATACAGTTTCCTTTATTCACAGATTTGGATTTTCAATTGTGTTCTCCTCCTTCCGCCATTTACAGTTCCTCGCATCCTGCTGAAAAACTCCTGCACAATCATCATCGGAGTCATTCAAAGCACAATAAGAAATCGAATATGATGTGTTCTTAAACATATGTATATCACTTGTATATTATTTCAAATTATATCGCTCATTAGACGGCAATTCGTCGTAATCCACGGACACACGATTTTATATCAGACAGAATATTTCGACAGGTCCTTAGTATATCAGCACTAAGGCTGGTTATGTTTTTTTTAAATATATATTCGTAAGAGGACGCAATTGTTTGTGGACACAACATTTTGACATGTTTGTAACCCACCGTTTACTAATGTGGGAATCTCAGTTTGACGAACTGTCTGGGTTATGACGTATTGCACATTACACAAGATATACAACGTCTTGCATGGGAGAAACTCAATTTTACGTGCGCCTAATACCACATACTGCCACTGATCAAAACACTAAATCAGCGAAATCTATCTGCACCACCTACTTTCCAACATAGTTTATAATTTTATCTTCCCATTTTTCTCGAGTTATTCCAACAGGGTTTTACGGTCCAAAAGTTTATAAATTCTTGTCTGTGATCCAAGTCAGACACCCAGACTCGCTTAACCTCCTTCATTTAATTGTCGTACTTATAACACTGAGAAAATCTGTAATTGTTTGCCGGGATATGACGACTTGTACTTTGGAAGAGAGTTGTCAGAATTTCAGAGGAACATGCTGACTCCATGTCTAGGCTGCAGGTATTATTTTCTTTCCATGCAAATGGGGAGAGAACGTTGACATTTGAATATAAGTAATGAAAAATGTTCTCAGTGCATAACAAAACTGGGACTTCCACATAATCTTGCTTCATTAATTCGATCACAAACGCCAGAGAAAAGTGTATTTCAGATACTGTGAGAAGGCTCGGTAGTCGAAACACGTGGCCAGTATGATCACAGCAGGTCGATGTATGGAGTGAAATACAGACTACTGTGTGCTATCCTACTCAACAACCAAGACAATAAACCAGCATCCTGCATTTTACGGGCTAGCGGGAGCGAAAATGTCGTCATTTGTTCCTTGTCAGTGCTGTGTACTGGAAACTGCCATCGCAAATCCAACGTGACAAAAAATTAAGGGAATCATGCTTTTGAATCACCTCAACAGGAAATTAGCAACACGAAGGAAAACTTTATTTTGTACGGTGTTCACCCTTACAAGTACATTGACAGAACCCAAACAATGTGGTGACAACAGCATACAGATTATGAACATCGAATTGTGGTGGTTTGCTCTCTGCTTGGCTCCTCGTATTGATCTCAGACAACTGCCACCGTACACAATCCTGTGACAATGAAGTCAGAAAATTTAACGTCGCTGATAATAAAGCACACCTTTGTACACGATCTCGAGCCCACGCAACATACAAGACGTAAGTTGCTCTCATTAATCTACTTCCAGCACTTCTCAACCGTCGAAGTTTTTTGAATGAGTGTTCTTAAAAAAAGTTCTAAATAAACGCTCTGAATATCGAGCTAAGTGTCAAAAACGTCGTAAATTCCTGCATTTCAAATCCTAAAAATATAACGCGGTTTACAAAAATAACGAAACGACGATCATCTATTGTCACCGTTTCATCACGCCATTTTCACAATCAGCTTCTTATTCTACATTCTACATCCTACTCATCCGACGTGACGTCATTGTGCAAAACAAAACACCTTCTTACTAGGGCAAGTCAGAATAGGAAAGACACGCAAAAAAAAGACATAACTGGTTAGAAAACGACCGGGCGCATTAGACAGCTATCAATCATACCACCAAAATCCATGTAAAAAATGACTGCCGAAGTATGGAGAGACTGGAAAGAGGATTTTATCGGAAAATTTTATGCAGACAAACCAACAGGAAGAAGATAATACTGGACAGAACGGAACGCTTGTAGTCCGAAGAGTGGGAGAAGAAACATTTATAACGACGATTATAAATGATATATCCGACTAGAAGTATTTCAGTGTCAGATGTACACATTTCCTACAGATAGGATTCTCTGCGGGAGGTTTCAGTGGGATGTACTGCCAGCATAACAAATTAGCGTGTGAAGCCGCACATATTCAGTCCTATAGTTGGTGCAAACCGCCACCCTCGGGACTAATGTTTTTTTTGTGGGTTGCACGTCTAAAGAGCGCTAGCGTCGAAATGAGTTTCCACTCCTTAGAAAGTCTGCATTACGTTGAGTCCTAAAATCGTGTCTTGATGCCTGGTTTCCTATAGTGCTAGCAGGCGAAATTACCTTCACATAAATGAGGTGAGGATGAGTATGTGCAAAGACAGCGTCATGTGGAAACGCGTGATACACTCTATTTTAAACGAGAACAAACATTTCTTCCGTGAATGTTCACAGGTTCCTCCCCTCGTCATTACGGAGAGGGAAACGTAAAACTGAAGGCTTTAGGTTCGTTACAATTAAGGCTGGTGTTCTGAGAAAGAAACAGCGAAGCCTGATTCATTGATTGGTGGTGAGACACATCGCTATGAAACACAAGTAAACTTCCTTGGTAATGTTTAAAGCACATAGGGTGAAATTTGATAAACTTAGACCAAACGAACACCATAGAAAGCATGAAGAAGTAACTCGGACTTAGGAACTACCTCAGAGGCAGAGCAAAGCGAAGAAAATGTGTGTCGATTTGAAAGACCCAACGTGCCGATAAAAACAATTTTAAAAAAATGCCGTAGCATTCTCACGATATGAGTGACGTTGCTTTGCACAGCCTGAAGTTTAGTATTAAAAAATTTGTTACCTGCTAAGAAATACGTCATATATTTTTTGTAAGGCCAACGCTTTTCAAACGTTGGTACACATACCACTTGTGACGTGCGATGGAGAGGGTTGTTGTAGTTTGGTGTTACGTCGAAATTTCTGAGGTTTTCATAAATACATTTCAAAGATATTAATTGTTTTATTAAACTGTTCTAGAATGCCGAAACGGACAGAAAATATAAAGTGTGTAACAAAATAATATTTTGTTGGCAGAATACAAACACAGGTTGTCTTCTACCGTCTATTGTTACTGTGGATTGAATATTTTAACTTGTTTAAAAACGTCAACCAACTGTCAGGCCAGAAGACCTGAGGGTGTTACACAACATCCTGATTATCCTTCTCCGTTCTAAAATTTTATCTCCAACTATGGTTACTACTGAAGCAAAGTACGTTATACGCCTTTGCAGAATCACCAACACACAGTATGTGGTTCCAATATTTTGATGGTAAAAATCGAAACGGTGAGCATAAAATCAGTAAGTAATTTGTGAGAAAAAAATAAAGAAAGTAATAACCCAAAATGACACAGAATGGAGACCGCAGTAAGCAAGGGAACATTTATCACTACAGCAAGAAACACATAAAACATGTGAATGTCTCGCTGACACATGTTCAGATATCTTAGGCCGGTTCTCTGCCTGTGTGCGACGAAATGTGAAACATCACGCCCATTTGTTAAGCAGACTGTACTGCCGTCTACAATAGAAACGGCATCAATTAAGTTTAACGACAACGTTGCGTCGCAAATTACAGCAGCCCCTTTTTCTGACAGTGGTGCAAAAATGCTTTTAGAAATGACAATAGATGTTACTGGCCAATTTGTGGAAAGAATGGTGCAGTTGGATCAAATAACTTAATGAAATCTAATTGGCAGCGTTTGTGTGGTTGCAGACGAAGTGAAAATTGTAGGTCTCTAAAGGGAAATTGAAATAGAAGGGCAATTTTTTTTATGTAAAAACAATTTTTCGATGAACAAAAACACTGGCCTGACAATGACGTGAAGCTGCACATACAGATCACAGTAATGCGATCAGGCTTGGTTTCATTGATGAAAACTGCAAGCAATTCAGTTACTTTCAATCACTCTGTCATGCACAAGCAAGCGCTAGCTTCAGAGAAGGTGATCCTGATATTACATTGAACTCTCGCCGAAGCATTCAAAGGAACGAGTTTTATCGAAAACCGATCGCTGAATACTATATTGTTTTGTCAGTTCTGTTCATAAGAGGTTTCTGAACATGTAGCCATTCTCTGTCGTACTGAAACCTGATGGCTTTTTAGTGGAATTGTATGTATCGAAACGGCTCTTTGAACTGCGACATATATGTCATCTATTTCTGAAGAATGTGTCTTCACTATCATCGCCCACGAAAGAGGATGCCTGGCTTTTCCGGAGTGCATACCTGATATATATATATATATATATATATATATATATATATATAGTGAAAGGACTTAATTTACCTTTTAGACAGAAATAACACTTTTCAATTGAAGAAAAGTGCGCCTGTCATATAAAATTGTCTCAATGGCAAAAATGAGTGAATGCAGAAAATTTGGCAGCGCTTCCTATGTTGCTAGATATCCTTAACGAAAATTATAATAACGAGGCTTGCGGAATATGTAGAAGCAATTACTGGCATACTTCCTTTCCTTGACAGAAGGCTCAGGTGATGGAATTGACTGAATATTGTCGTAATTAGTATCAAGGCTGTCCTTTTAAAGCTACGTCACGAATGATATTCCAGACAGTTTAAGTGATATAACAAGAGAAGTTACAAACTTTATGTGGAACATCCCCGTTGGTGTAACAAGCATAATGGTATGTTAGTGATTTGATTAATATGATTAAGATTACTTCTTCCTGATTTCTCCCCCCGCGTGACCTAGGCATTACGAGAGTGCCTGTAACTGCTCGGAATCATTATAGGTCAGGTCGATCACACACGACCTGATCCCTTTAACACTCTTCCTAAATTGTGAGTTGGTGGCAGCTACTCCTGTAGCGGGGTGACCTCCCGGGTGATTTCACCCAGCTGTATGACAAAATGGTGACAGCGGCGAGATTATTTTATCCGCTTACGTAACCTTCAATTTGAAACGTGACAAAATATTATATGATATGGTACTATGATATAATGATGCAATGACCACCGCCGGATTCAGGTGACTTCGGAAAAGATTCTGGTGTGAAATCAGCAAGGATTAGTCCCTAGGGCGAACTGTAGTGCCAACTCTGTTATCTTTAATGTAACACACTTGTGGGAAGAAGTTTTTCTGCCACGAAATCAAGGCAAGGGAAATTTCCTGCGGCTGGAATCAGAGTACATTCTCTCCATTATTACTATTACACCTAAAATCCGATAGCTGATGTCATAAAAAAATATCTGATGCTTCTACCGTTGTCATTAATTACTTTACCTAAATACTCTAGTATTACAGTCTCATACTTAACTTCAACTGCACAAAGCGTTACATCCTAAGAATGTACAAAAATGTATATTTTTAATATCTGCAATGCCTGTTGGTAAACATTAATACTTTGTATGTGGCGGCGGGTAAAATGTAGGGGAAAAGGGATTGAAGCACTGAACTAAATCATTCAATTTGAAATTTATTACATTCTCTGATTCGGCTGCAAATAAAAAAAAACAACGAATACTTCGCTGTCTTAAAAAGGAGTTATTAGTTCTGTCGGCAGGTGCGCAGTTTATTGACTGCAGCACGATGAAGATACAAAGAGGGTCGCTATAGCGAATCTCCTCATACTTAATAATTCGTAACAAGTCACATTGCAACAGAATTCGAGATCCGATACAGGCAAAACTGTACATGCCAGTGACACGAACCCTAAAACTTCACTTCAGTTACCCTCGGAGCAATGTACAGAACCTAGGAAGTGTGTCATCCCCGCTGTTTGTGTGAAACTTGGAAAAGTGTATGTAGTCAAACTCAACTGTGTCACCTGAGGTGTATTTAATGACTATATAATGGACAACTACTTTATTAAAATATAACCAACTAATTGCACCAATATATGATACTAAAATCTTATTTACACATTAAAACACGTCACTTGGTTAAAATAATTCCTACAACTCCTACATGTTTCAGTCTGTCAAGAC
>Ga0131853_10014310_pt1 | contig 14540 bp, 11 predicted proteins | sample TergutLab28metaG_FD_92764 | JGI IMG/M metagenome (GOLD analysis project Ga0131853, IMG submission 92764) | Labiotermes labralis P1 segment gut microbial communities from Petit-Saut dam, French Guiana - Lab288 P1 (version 2) (version 2) | ecosystem: Host-associated > Arthropoda: Insects >... | reverse complement strand
TTTATTCAACAAATATAGGTACCGAATATTTTAAACATGGTGTATAATCTCCGTTTTTTTCTCTTCAAAATGCAGTTTGTTTCATAATTCTAACGTATTTGGTTCCTGTATTATTCACATTTTGTATACAGGATGTGCTAAAATTAAAAAAAAAATAATTCCGGCGCCGAAAGGTTAACCATACTCTGAAAGCAAATCTTCCCTCGGTTTAGCTACTTGAAGCATAAAATGTTTCAAGTTCGTGGTATTTCTATAATATTTTGTGTTTTTTTAAATTTATTTCTGTTTCGAAATATGAGCTTCCTTTTTATTTGCCTGTTATTTTGCATTCAAAGCCTGTCTGTAACGTACATGGCTTACGACATGCTCTAAAATCTAGAATCAAAGTATTTGCCTATTTATAGCTTCTTTAATATTATCATCTTACGGAATATGGAAACGGGTAATTTTATTTTCAAATACCAACAGTATCTGAATCTTCAGAGTACGAGATGAAGACAGCAAGATCCTCTGCAACTTGGTAGTATCTAATAACGTATATGACGTCATATCTTTGAAGTCCAAAAGTTCAATGCGCACCACCATGAAAACCTTAAAGAGAGTAAGTGACTTTTAAATCAAAATCCTTCAATATAGTCGTGGTTTTTATTGCTATTTCGCAGTATGCCTTAAGTATGTGTGAAAATGAGCATCCCTCTCATATGACGTAAAGAGTGTGATGGCAGACAAAATGTGGCTAACATGCCAACTTCACCGGACACTATGCCTCTGAGCGATGAGACACTTTTCAAGTATCTTCAACTGGCAGATTAAGAATTTTGAATTTCATGTGTGCCAATAACATCTGACACGCTGCCCATAGCACAAACGGAATTTGGTCGGTCAGAAAGCTGAAAAGTATTTTCAAATACTCTAGATCCTGGGGTATTTGCAACAAAACTAAAAAAAAAACAGATCTATAAGCTTTATAAAAACCCTCTGTTCAAATGTAAAAACACGAGACTCGAAAAGGACTTTCATGAATTCTGATATTGGAGAATTCTGTTAAGGTTAATCGATTCATTCAAGTTTCGCATGAAATCAGAAAAAGCGAAACATTCTTCACAGACGCATCTATATCTACATGCATGCAAATCGAAAAAATATTCGCAACAAAGAAACAATTTCGAACTGGCGTTTTAGAGATGCATGGAACTGGAATTTGTACACAACATTTTTCTGTAAGCCTTATGGATTAAGAGGCAATAAAAATAACATGAGTGAAGGCGCCAGGAAAATTACTGTACCAATATAAATGTAACCTTTTCACTGTCTTCACTGTCAATTTTCGTCTGCTCAACGTCCAAAACTTCACGTATTTCTGAATTAATTCCGCATCAGAAGTTGTCAGAGGGCCTAAACCGTTACAAAATGAATAAAACTGTACTTTTGTTTCAGTCTTCGACGAACTGATCGAGAGCTTGTTTTTGCTCTGGTCTGTCACAAATGGATAAATACAGTCAAATTCAAACTCTCAACGAAAGGATAGTTCATATTAAGGTGGGTCTCTGGCGCTAACGTCTTTCTATTTGGTACACGCCTTGTGACCGGCACTGCAATCTGCATAAACCCCAATTATGTTCCGAAATGTCTGTCTGTTAAATTCGCAGTATTTGCTCTAGGAGACAATTAAGTGTGTTACACATTTCAGCGTCAGGATTATTGCCAATTAATTCACCGATCACTTCCCACAGGAACTACATTCGGTGTGAACTGGACTGGACTTCGACAGCTGGAATGTAGCAAATCTAGCAAGAAGCCATGGAACTAATAATTTAACTACATACAAAATAATGCTACATTTTTGTTTATGATGTTTTAGCCAAAATTAGTTAATAATCTTCTTTTAGGGCCCTCAAGTTTGACGCCGATGATATAAAACTCCCGAATTATTGTAATTCAACCAATAACCTTTAAATTCTTCGTAGCTTTTTCCTTCAATGTGTTTCAGAGACTTGCTATTAGGCTACAGAAGGAGGTACGACATTTCGTCGAGTAACTGGAATTCATCTACTGTCCAGTATGTTACCTTAATCAACAATACAACAATATATATCCAGTGTAACTCTGAGTAACAACTCAAAATTCTGTACGTCCTCCTTATTCCTGCCGTCAGTGAAAATAATGCAATTAAATACGACGTGAATGTTAAACGTAGACAAAAATCTAATTAAAAAAATAATTCCTTTGCGTGACGTTCCAGAGAAAACCTCGTGGCATATCTACACGTAGATTTACTTGTATATGCCATTAATCAACAGCATGTCAAATATTTTGGAATAACGATCTGATTTGGAACAAACATAAACCGGGGTAACTGACACATACGCACTAATCGGCCCATCCAGTGGTCTTGCCACAACCCGGCACTCGACCGTTTCTATTGCGTATCTGAAGGAGAATCTAGGAAATATGTGCAGAAAGATACGACGCTGCAAAAAGTGCCTTCTAGTGACCAACAAGATAATGGATATCCTACACAGCTGTGATAACTTTATTTTTACGTCACCTACTCCCAAGTGCAGATCCTTGCTAGAATGCATACAGTTTATAAGTTACTCAAGAAAATCCTCTAAAATTATCGAAATGTGATATAGAATTTTGCCTTTATAAGCATCCTGCAGCAGTTCCATCCACTCTACGCTAGAACACAATAATTATATTAGATTATCTTTATCGTTGCACTGTGCATTTTGTAGTTTATTTAAATAACACACCAACAAATGCACATATATAGTCTTTAATAATCTAAAATTTACATTACAACACTTAAAACGCTCCTACATATTTCGATCATACGATCATCCTCAGGCAGCATACTTTGTTCCTTTCCAAAGTTACAGTTTAAAACACTCATTGATTTACTTCGTTATAATTAATTAATTATTCCAAGTAAATCACTGAGTGTTTTAAACTGTAACTTTAGCAAGGAACAAAGTATGCTCCCTGAGGATAATCGTATGATCGAAACATGTAGGAGCGTTTTAAGTGTTTTAATGTACATTTTAGCTTATTAAAGACTATATATGCACATTTGTTGGTGTGTTACTTAAATAAATCTATAAGATTAATTTCAATTCCATTTAAACCCAATTTTAAATGTCATTATCCCCTCATTCACAACTACAACACTTGAGCGGTACCGTGCCTAGACACTTTGAAATCAAATATGGTATGCACTTTCAGTGTATTCCGTAACGAATATCTTAGTGAACGGCAAATACCTTACGGGAGAATAGCACACTTGAATACTGGATAGACACCCGGAAAATCTAAATTCATTCCCACCACATTCCGGATGTTGCCTTCCCCACAGATTCCAGGCCGAATCTCTGACCCATCCATACTCCTTCTTTGCAATCCCCGTCAGAATAATTTATCCCGAATAAAGCAACGTGACTTTAACTAAGCACATTCATCTAATACCGAGGAAAATACTGTAGAGAGAAATACTTCTACTTCCCTCGATGTTTCATGCTGTGTAATTAATTACGCACAGGGAAAACTTTCCTTCTTTTTAATGATCGATAGGCAATTTTTGGCACACAGGAATCAGTGCAGGGACGTGATATATATTCCTGATAGCGGGTCAGTGGTTACCACAGCGCGCAGCCACAGGAAAGTTACATGACACTACCATCAAAACAGCCTTCACCAACGTGAACTTATTCATATAATTCACAAGCTCATAGACGGCCAATAATTTAGTGCAGTATCATCAAATCAGCAATCTACAATGGGGTTTGGATGATATCTAACTCCAGTGACAGAAACAGGTAAATTAGAGCCATAGAATTGCAGGATAAACAGGGACTGCATAACCCACCTATGCATTTGAGAAATTATCACGTTTGAAATATCCACACACATATCGAGAACTTTGATGTGGCAGCCAATATGTACGGAAAAGCTTATATTCAGCCACTTCGGAGATCAAAATTACTGTCACAGAGTATTTGTTGAATTAAAAAATTACCTGTTAGCTTAATTATATATATAGCTTATTATTTTCTTTCATACTCGTATATTATTCGGCATGTTTCAGCTCCGATTCGTCATCAGGAGATACAATTCAATGGATTATACATGATACTCATTTACAACTCTATGTACAAGATATTGTGGTACTAGAAAGAGATTGGCCTGTCCGACATTGATCCTATATATGCATTATTAATGATTAAAACTTCACTTAAAACTTCATTTGTTTAAGGTTTATTTTCCACAGAACGCTCCGTTGTATACACAATACAAGTTACTGTTATTTTTGCATTCGAATATTCATTATACCTCATCAGTTCTTGGGATGAAGGTATCCATTCCCGCCACGGCGGAACGCTCTATCATCATACTTCATATTCCACCGTTACAGAATGGGATACTTTATATGGAAAACTGGCGACATCCAACGGATGTTTGAATACAAGTACTGCAATAAGTTATATACACATGATTCTTATAACAAAACCAACTAGACACACTAATTTCTCAAACTTATTTTTGGAATAAACCTCTACATATTTCGGACAATTCCTTTGATCATCATCGGGAGTTTCTCACTGCACGCACAGCAATGGTATATGTCATACAGTTCTGCTGTGTGTGCAGTGAAAAACTCCCGATGGTGATCAAAGGAACTGTCCGAAATATGTAGAGGTTTATTCCAAAAATAAGTTTGAGAAATTAGTGTGTCTAGTTGGTTTTGTTATAAGAATTTACCACGATGCACGGTCACCTGAACGTCAAATACACATGATTACCTATTTTAGGAAAAATAAACGTTAAAAAGCTCATTAAAAGTATTTTGTTGACATTTAATAAATCGCGAAGTAATAAAGCAAGAAATATGCAAAAAATAAGATTATCTTCATCAAGGCATAACACGCAAAGTCTATTTGTCATCACATATTTTTTTGGGATAAAAGATACGCGAGATGACATTAAATTTCCAGTCACTAATAAAGTATGGCATTCTCACATGACACATAGCTTCTGATGTGCTGCTCTGCACACATTCATAACGCGATGTTCACTTTTTACACCACGTAGAACAACTTAGGAATTTCCTGGCACGTCCGCTGTCTCATTTTCCTTATATTTCAAATAAGAGGCTATTTTAATGAAAAAATAACAAAATTTGCAAGCAGTGAAATGTGCCTCTGCACGTTTCTTACAGCAGGCAATATCAGTTTTCTCAGTACTATAGCAGTGGATCGTAAGCGGTATCTTTTAAATTTAAATATATGTAATATTGTTATCATAGTTTCACCGTGCATGTTGCTAATATTAAATTCTTTATTTGTCCAACTAATGCACACGATTCTTATAAAATCATTAAAGGGTTAAAATCATTTAAAATTATGAAAGTTGCTCAAACATGTTTCGGTTTACATAAACCGTCATCAGGGAGCTCTCTGCCTGTGCTTCGCTAAAGTTTCAAAGTTGATATGAGTTACATATATCGTTATTTGAAGTTCGTGGCTACAAATTTTGTTCAGTCTTGTTATGCGTGTGGATCGTGTACACAGTGCCCGATCCACACGCAGCCACAGTACCGATAACTTCAAATAACGATATATGTAACTGATATCAACTTTGAAACTATTATAATTTTAAATGATTTAACCCTTTAATGACTTTATAAGAATTGTGTGCATTAGTTAGACAAATAAAGAATGTAATATATAACATTTCTTGTGCATAATTCATAAAAGGTGACATTCGCAATCGATCATATTCGGTTCCTACCTTATGACTGTCTATTTCTTTCGGCCTCACCCAGTCATCAGGCAGAACGAAGTTGCTGTCTGTTCTAAAGGCTACTAAAGACGAGATACTGCACATACTCTACACGCATGTGCGTCTTCATATGACCTTTTATTTTTACCTGCGTTTAGCTAAAATCATAATGTGTCGCCATATTTCAGCAAAAATCCCGATCACGACATTTCACAATACAGCGTCCCGTAGGTGTCACGCTATTTTATACGGACAGACAGACAGGCATTACAAAACTAATAGTCGCTCTTCGCCACTACTCTTATAACCTTACTAAAAATGAAAAGCAGTCCCGTTACAGGGCCAGAAGGGCCCAGATGGTTCCAGAAAGTTAAGGTTCCCAGATTTATTGACAACGGCACAAGATGGTGGTAGGTTGTCAGCCTTACGCACCGGCCGCCTTTACCCCCAGGAAATACTCCTGGTATTCATTTCTGTTAGAGGCTGAGTCGACTCCAGGGCCATAGTGCGATCGGAAGGATTTTATGTCAATGAAAAATCCACTGACATCAGCTGGGATCGAATCAGCGACCTTCCGATTTGTAGCACAGCACCTTAGCCACTGTGCTACCGCTATAACTTAAGTAGTCTTTGGTATTTTCCTAAAACTTCAACTTTATTGAAACTTTTTTACATTAAGATTGATATAAGAATTAATTCAAAATGTTTGTAGTTTCATTTTACGACGCCATAAATCTCTTTTACTTAGGTGAAAGTGAGACCCAAGCAGCTTAGATCCAGAATACAGAGGCGCAAAAATCTCAGTGTCGTAAGTTGATTTCTTGGAATAGGTAAAGGGAAGAATAGGAATGACACAGAAATACTTTACCGTCATCATAAGAGAGTCACAGAAGTTTCAAATTCCTCCAAAGTTTCAGTCTCGTCATTACTGAGAGAAATCGTAGTTGCACCAGCACATGATACTGACAGACAACACTGTTGGAACTTCATCTAATTTGTTTCGAAATAGTGTTATGAACTTTCCCTTCTGTCATTTCAGAACTACTGTTCTAATTTTATTAAAATGCAACTTATTTTTAAACTTGGAAGCCAACAGACCCCTATACTTAAATAATTTTGGTTAGTTTATAAAACCACTTGGTTTGACTAATACACAGGATATTACATTTATCGCAAAGTAGTCTGCTCTAGATTTTGGTGTGTTTAGAGAACTCATTACTAATGAAACTGATTCCCAGAGCTCAAACTAAAAACATAATATTATTTTATAAAGTAAGAAGAAAAATAAGAAAATGGCCGTTAGATAAATAAATACATTAATAGCATGAAGATGTACTGTCTCTCTTCAGAATATTCTAATTACAAACATTAATTTGAAATTGGAAGTTTCATCAGTATGTTTATAAAGTCCTGTCAAAATATCCGTTTGATTTCGGCTCACTACTTCACAGATCAGTTTCAGCTTAGCTTTCTAGCATATAACACTATTTCCCACATGGTTTCTTGCATAACGATTTTCTCCCACACTGAGCTATATCTTTATGTTAATCCTCACCATGATTTCTACATATAAAACCTTTAGTTTACACATAATAATTTGCTATGTCCACATGGACTACTTTGATGTCTCTGTATGAAGCCGGAATCTCGCCCTCAGAGTTACTGCATTACATGGGAGACATAAATCAAAGAAGATAGTTACAGATCGGTTAACTGAATCCTAAATTTCTGCAGAAAAAAGGATGCCGTGACTTGGTTACAAAGGCAGGTTGCTCTCAACATATTACCTCCGTTAAAGAAAAATTTGAAGAACTTCTCAAAGATTTTCTTCCTAAAATTTTTCTTGTTTCCATTATTTCCTTCTTTACTATTACAACCTTCCTTCTTGTATAGTCAATAATTTTAATCATTTCCTACAAACGCCCGTGGAAGAGAATATTTCACACTATCCAGTCACTAAACTGGAACGTGGTATACACAGAAGCCAAAAAAATATAAGTGCAGGCATACAAGAAGGCCTGTGTATATAAATATTCAGCACACTCTGAGCCTAAACATAGGTATAAAGATAGGTATACCATCTAGTATCTCTGTCTTTCCAGCAGTCTGAACTTATATCTTGTAAAGCGTTTTCCTGTAAAAATGAATAACAACTTCTTAAAATTTACCTAAAAACATAAAATAGAATTTCATTGAAATCGGTTTTCCATCAATAAAATTAAACCCCTCTGTCTTAATTTTCTTTAAACTTGACACGTTTTACAGATAATAAACAGAGAGAGGAAGAAATATTGACACATCCGTGTATCATTTAGAATTAGAATATCTGCATATCGAATATCGCAGCAGATTTCAGGAGAAAGTTTCTGAATCTCAAGTCTTCCGAACGTCCTTGTTGTAGTCTTATGCTTATTGGACCGTGCATCATCTTGATATTTGAATAAAGGTTGACCAACTAGATGACACTTCCTTTATTATATATTGCTCAACATGTTTCAGACGTTAATACATCCATCTTCAGGAGCTAGCGAGTACTTGTTGTGTTGTGTAGGCTGACTTGAGGCTTGCTGGTGCTATGTAGCGGGATTGTCTGTTGGTGATGTGGTATCCGAGTGTAGGCTGAACCACTACTCAGCCTGCACTCGGATACCACATCACCAACAGACAATCCCGCTACATAGCACCAGCACGCCTCAAGTCAGCCTACACAACACAACAAGTACTCGCTAGCTCCTGAAGATGGATGTATTAACGTCTGAAACATGTTGAGCAATATATAATAAAGCAAGCGTCATCTAGTTGGTCAACCTTTATTCAAAAGTCCTTGTTGTAGGTTAAAAACTGGCCGCAGAATGGCTACAGCCCACGGAAAGTCACGTGAACCTGTGATGTGTGCAATATTAGGAGAGTTCAAATGTTAACACCTAAGTCTTTGTGTTGTTGTTGTTGTTATTGTTATTACTGTCGCACTCCAAGTAGACTTCATCTATTGCCTGCCTAAGACGCCATTCTAAGAACACGAATTCCATTAGCGTTCATAATTATGATCTTTGTCTAACCGGCCCAACTGAGAAAGCGGGGCTTCCATCTTACCTGAAATTTGAGGTCAAGCTGTTTTCCGGCAAGTCGTGCCCTTAGACTGTGTTTTGGTCACGCAAAGAACAAGGCAGTAGTAGTAAAAGGTAAAGCAGTCCCATTACAGGCCTGGACAGACCCAGTGGGTTCCAAGAAGTTAAGGTTCCCAGATTTCGTGACAACGGCACAGGATGGTGGTAGGTTGTCAGCCTTAAACACCGGCCGCCTCTACCCCCAGGAAATACTCCTGGTACTCATTTCGGTTAAAGGCTGAGTCGACCCCAGGGCCATAGTGCGATCAGAAGGATTTTATGTCTATGAAAAATCCAATGACACCAGCTGGGATCGAACCAACGACCTTCAGATTTATAGCACAGCACCTTAACCACTGTGCTACCGCGGTCCCCAGTAGTAGTAGTAGCAGCAACAGCAACAACAGTAGAAGTACCAGTAGTAGTAGTAGTAGTAGTAGTAGTAGTAATAGTAATACTAACAAGGTAAACTTCACCTTATAATATGCCATGAAGGCACAGAGGGGAAGTAGAAGTACAGCTGTACTGGCCAAACCTCGGCGCTACAAAGGGTGGGTAGTCAACGCCACGCTCCGGCCGCTTTACTCCCGGTACTTATTGTACACGGGGCTAGGTTCGCCCCATGGCCGGCTTGGGCGGGTCTTGGCGAAGAGAAATTCCGTTACTCCCACCGGGCATCGAACCGTTTTTGAAGGAAAGATGGAGGGAAGGATGAAAGTGTTGGGAGGAAGAGAAAGAAGAAGTAAGACGGCACTGGATGACCTTAAGGAAAAGAAAGGATACTGGAATTCGAAAGAGGAAGCACTAGAACGCTCTCTGTGGAGAACTCGTTGTGGAAGAGGATATGGACTTGTCGTAAGACAATAGAATGACCAACGAATGGCCCCGAAAAGGGGCGTTCTGCTAAACTTCCAGCCCAGAATTCCTATTGACCCGGAATAGGCACCGACCCCGCTGCCTCTGCAGCGGATCAGTGTGACCATCCGCTATGCAACATATAATATAATAATAATATATTTAACTGCAAATGGGCTGTCGCCCGGTGGCAGTGATTATTTTGCACATACATAAATATGAAATAAGGATCTAGGAAATTAATGTCGGGTGGGCTACACGAGAAGCACGCAGTAGCATCTTGGAGCCTTGGGAACCATCTCAGCATTCGCTTATAGACACAGGCAAACCAAGAACAACCTATGTCGAGGTGGCCGGTCCCAGGACCTTCCGGATACTGACTTCTAGCCAGCAATCAGGCAACTAAAGTACCCAACTGAATCACGCTGTTATTCTTAACTCTGAAGATGGAGAAAATTTGTTCCTCCGAAACGTTGGTATGATCAGATAAGTCTAGACACTCCCACAAACGAAGGTGCAGTGACTTGTCTCACGGCACCGAAATTTAAATTTGCTAAGTAGTATCATTTCGCCCTTCTTACAGTTCACAAGTCGCGAATTTCACCTCTGTGCAGCTGGGGAACTTGATGGGAAGCCAGAAGCTGCAACAAGGTTAGTACGAGTCGATCCAGTTGCTGGTAGTTCTATGTCCATTCCAAGCGGAGTCTTCGAAAGTTAGTATGCTGAGTGCGAAAGCGTAAATTCTGGGAATTTGCGACTAATTACGTAAAGAAACGAATTCGCCCCATTTCTTGAACTACGTTTATCATGTGGAAAGAGTAAATCTAGTGAGGAATGAAACACTGTGGAAAGATATTTATGTTTTGTTGTAAATAAACCCAGAAAACAGCGGTTTAATATAGCATGGTTATGTTGAAGGAAAGAAGGAGCAAGGATAACTGGAAACGTGTTTCACTGATCTCCAGACGGAGGAAGAGGAGAAAACTACATACTTGTGTAACTGAAAAAGACATATTGAGTCCATTATGGAAGATTGAGATTTGAAGAGGAAAACTGGGAGAAGAGATTACTGTGGAACTGAAGACGGTTAACTCATGAAGGGATAAAGCAAAGGCGATGAAGGAGATGATGAAAATGAAATTAAGTAATGGAATTTATTGTTCTCTCTCATCGGAACTATTAGCGATAGAATAAATGCCCTGTTCCGAAAAGAACATCAAGTCTTACTAAGTAGCCAGTTCTTTAGTAGGCGACATTTATTTTGCTCTTATCTTTCATTCTGTAAATAATTTAAACACACCATTACTTCCTCGATCTCTCTACGTTCTTGGAATTGTCTCCTTCCTCTTTACTTATGACATATTCCGAGTTGTTCTAATAGATATGAAAGTAAAAAAATGGGAATTGTTTTTAAAATAAGGTAAATACTTTTATAAAAACAATTTAATAATTCACAGCGTTGCCAAGTGCCTTTTCGAAGAAAGACGTGAATTTGGTAGAAATTTTATTTCTCTGATGGGGTTTTTTTTCCCTCTCATTCGGAATTAAGTCGTTTTTCTCAAATGCCTGCCGGTTGATGGTGTTAAGAGATGTGAGTTCTTATTAGAACCAAGCAAGACTCTGGGTTATGTCCTGGAAACCGAAATGATTCAAATTTCGGTTCCTGTCATTAACTAGCAACACTGATTTTTTTTCTTTATTTATCGTGGTCCGTCCACATAAATGGCAAGATAGTAAAAATTATTATGTACCACAAAAATTCCTTCCAAATACATTTCAATTAATTACCCACGTGAAATCATGACGTCCATAGATTCTGACATTCTCGTTGAACGAAGAGTAAGTAGATAAATTAACATTCCTAAGCAAATTATATACACATTACATTCAGTTGTAACAATTTAAAATTTCGTTTTTGGAATATATCTGAGATGATAAAATAAAAAAAGAAAAAGATACAAAAAATAAACATGTATTTAAATTTGTGCCAAATCAGAAAATGCGGAAGCAAAAAAAAACTGTCACAGCACGCAATCTATCTCGTTTTTTAAAGAGACGGGGGGATTCCGCTGTTGTCCTATTGGAAGTATGGTTGGCACTTATAACCCAGCAGTCCGGGGTTTTCCTACCTGTGGTGTCCTACTACAAAGACAAGAGTGAAGTGACGTCCTACGTCAGAGAACACACACATTTCCATACTGTTGGAAAAATGTGTATGGACACTGACATTTACGGACACAATATCAGTGTGTTCACCAAAAGACGTTCATGAAAACCACCACCAGGCTGTGGTGACGTGCAAACGTTGATCGATTCCTGATACACGTAGGTGCTAACGGTGCTATTTGTCCTGAATAGGAAGCAAATCCTGACCCACCGGCGAGTCATAACATTGTCCAGAAAATACTGGAAGATATGACATATGAGGATAAAGATGGCAAATTGTTATATTGGTGAAATACAGAGAGGAACTGCAGGATTTGAATAAGATTGGTTAGCATAAGTGAGGCAATGTGACGAAAGATGTCTGAATTTGAAAGAAGTGAACAGTCACTGAGAAAATTGGAAGACACAAAGCAGTGGTTAGTGGAACAGACTAGTTGTAAGAGGCATAGAGAAAGAATAATATATTGATCTTTGGACTGGAGAACGAGGAACATGAGATAAAGGCGGACACATTAGAAATGGCAATAAATTTAAGGGAAGGAGGACAATGGGCTGGAGTTCTAGGTTGGGAATATCTACTGCGGAGGTAGACGAGGGATAAAAAGAGGATAGGGGTCCTTTGTTGTGAAATGTACGTCTTTTGCTAGAAAGCCAGAAGTGCTGAAAAACACAAACAAATTAGCGTGTTCAAAGACTACGTTTAACGAAAATTTCTGTCCGGAAGCACGGAAAATTAGCAGTATATTAACACTTTCTGTGAACATCGCAAGAAGAAAGAGACATAAATTTTAAGAAATGAAAGCTGGTGGTGAATGGAAGAGGTTATGAGTAGGACGCTTCATTAAAGCAATGAGCAGTTAAATGGAAGAACCGGCGATTTGGACATCCTGGCAGAGCGAAGGTTGGAATGCTGTATGGAGATTAATCATCGTGTTTCAGAAGTGATGGACGAAGCAATTTGAACAACTGTGCAAAAAAGAGTGAAGGAGTCATATGGGGTAGAAAGAATTTTTAAGCGACTTAGTCAACGGCAAAGATGCGGGGAAAAAGAAAGCTTGACGCTGCGGTACAGAAGGAGCAACACACTTCATAGAATAAGGTAGCCAATGGAATGACTACGAAAGGGCCTAAAATATGGAGCGGCAAACTACATTTCTATCAGCTGTTTCAACAGAAGTATTAGCCAAGGAGAATATTCTCAGAAGTTGGCATAAGAAGACTAGCGAATTGAGAGTCATAGACGAGGGAGAGCCAGAAAGAAGTGAGTCCGATTGGGTTGAGGACTGATCTGTGTCGGAGATTTGTGGAAGGTGGCATTGTAGAATTCGGAAGCTTATGAGACGAAAATGTGTTAATGTTTATTGTTTAATATGTAACAGAGATTTGGGATCTTGTGGATGTTACGCGATCGTGATGGTTGAGTTGTGTGAAAGAAGAAGAACAGCAAGACTTTGAAAAACTCTGGAGGTCCTGTAGTGTATGTGGAACAGAAAGGCAGCAGAATGTTTAAGGATATTCCATTTCGTATTAAAGATATTAGGTTGGTTGCGAATTTAAAAGCTAATTTCCAAGTTATAAATACAAATATTTTTTAGACGTAAGTGCCCCCCCCCCCCCAGTTCTGTACGGTTTTATAAACTGCATTAAATACTCAAGGGACGGGGATGGCTTGGGTTTGGATTGTACAAATTACCGACGTCGTTAAATGCAAGGAAATTATAAGTTCCATAATTACCTTACAAGTAGAAAATTCGAATAAAAAATTGTTCAATTGCAGCCAAACGAAGGAGTGTTTTGATAATTTTCGCAGATTTATTAACGTAAAGAATATAATACAACGCGCATAATAGGCCTTGTTTAAACTAAAAAATTGGGCTTAAAGGTACTGAATCGAGAAAATTAATAATGAACGACTTATTTAATTAGCACATCAACTAATGCACATACATACATTTCACATTAAAACAATTAAAACGCTCCTGCATGTTTCGATCCTGAGATCATTTTCAGGGAGCTATGCTGTTCCTTGCTAAAGTCATATTTTTTAAAACATTCACTGATTACTTCCTTATATTAACAGGGTACTGTGGCAGAATGTCGTAGCCTGCAGCCCGGACACTACTCGAGCCTAACCGCGCCTAACCTCCAACCTACAGCAACCCAAGAACAAGACGACCAATGTGGTATTCAACATTAAAGTCGCAAGGTCCTGATAATGGGCATAGTAGTGCCCGAAACATGTTCAGCCTATAATTAGTACAAAAGTGACGTCTAGTTGGTTTTTATTCTTCAGTTATGTAGAGAGATGTTTCAATATTGGTAAATACGGCTGTAGATTTAACTACTCCCTTCAAAGAACACTCTTTTTAAAGCTACAAATATAGGCTGTGTAATGTGAAAAATCAGTATTAGCAAGCGCAGTCTTTTGTACAATTTGTATCATAACAGATAGTTAACATGATATGTTAGGTTCTATCCTGTAATATTACACGGCTGTCTCAAGAGTGTGGAGTTATTTGTTATACAATACAGAACACTGTGTTATTTGTTATACAATACAGAACACTGTGTTATTTGTTATACAATACAGAACACTGTGTTATTTGTTATACAATACAGAACACTGTGTTATTT
>Ga0131853_10014307_pt1 | contig 14540 bp, 5 predicted proteins | sample TergutLab28metaG_FD_92764 | JGI IMG/M metagenome (GOLD analysis project Ga0131853, IMG submission 92764) | Labiotermes labralis P1 segment gut microbial communities from Petit-Saut dam, French Guiana - Lab288 P1 (version 2) (version 2) | ecosystem: Host-associated > Arthropoda: Insects >... | reverse complement strand
ACTAAATGGACGGCGCCCCTCTCCGACCATCCTTAGGCCTTTCCCACAAAAAATGCGGAGATCCCCCCTTAGCCTTTTCCCTTTTTTGGGCCGCCCGGTTTTTCAATTCCCCCCCCCCCCCCATGGAGAGGATTTTCGTTAAATTTCAAACTCGTATATATTTTTTGTTATGAAACTTTGTCATCAAATCCCGATTTTGGTTCAAACAGTATAAAGTAAAGATTCTTCACATGAAGAAAAAGTCCGTTTAAGATCTGTGACCATAAGTGTCCTGTGTAAATAAGGCAGTGTTCTCTGTGAAATACGAACTGAGGATGAAGAAACAGTTGAGAATCGAGAATCGAACACGGTGGATTGGATATCTCCTCGCTTATGATAGCTCGAGATAATTGATAGCAAATCTGTTGCTAAGATAGTGGTAAATGTAAAAGGCAAAGGTCGCCCTAGAAGAGGCCACGAAGGGCCAGAAAGCCAGTAGAGAGATAACTCTATTCTTTCTTTTTAACCTCGGCGCTAAATGGGAGTGGGCGGTCAACGCCACGCCCCGGCCGCTTTACCCCTGTGAAAGAAATCAGGTACCTATTTTACAGGAGACTGGGTGGGCTCCAGGACCAGTCTGCACACGTGCGGAAAATATCGCCCTAACCGGGATTCGATCCCCGGACCGTCCAGCTCGTAGCGAGTCGTTATACCGACTGAGCTTTCCCGGCGTTGCTAAGATAATGAGAAATCTTGTAGTGTAGTTAAAGTACTCATTGTTTTCCTGAAGATTATTCACAAATTTGAAATTCTAAGGAAACTAACTTATCGACATCTGCTAACTTGTTATGTAAAAGTGAACTAATGATCATATCCATAACATATCAAATGAGTCCTTAAATTTATATGGGCCAGGATAGCTCAATCGGTATAGCGACTCGCTACGGGAAACCTCGCTGCGGAAAACCTTGCCCCCACCGAAATTCGTTCCCCGGACTTGGACAGTCCGGGGAACGAATTCCGGTGGAGGCAAGGTTTTCCGCACCCGTCCAGACCGGCCCTGCGGCCTACCCAGCATCCTATAAAATGGGTACCGGGTCTTTCCCGTGGGTAAAAGCGGCAGGGACTTGGCGTTGACCATCCACCCACATCCAGCGTCGAGGTTAAGGAAAGAGTAGAACTATACCTCTACTCCCCCTCTGGGTCTTCGTGGCCTGTTCTAGGGTGAACTTTACCTTTACCTTAAATCTATAGCCCCTCCCTCCAAACGTGTTCGTTTGTTGCCCGCATCTCATCACACAGCGCCGTCAGAACGTCACATACCGTCTGGAGCTAGTCTTGCCCCTTATTGTTCAGAGCGGGTAAACCAATATGTAAGCATATCACGGCAGACGGGAGCCCTGTTCGTGGAAACCAGACACTGCAAGCGAAGTGCCAACGGGGCCGCTTATGTCGGTGATCACCAGTTGCACGGATTTGCGTTACACCGTAAGAAACAGTTAACGAATGACGCAAATCCAGAATACCTAGCGGTCTCAATGTGACGGTGTTGACCCCCCAGCGTACAACAGTGTTTAAGGCAGTGCCGAGCGATCTTCTGGACACGTGGACCAGTCAAGTGACAAAAAAAATGGCGGATCATCATTACAAATAACGCCTCTACTCGTAGTTTGTACTTACCCTGTCGTCAATAGTGCCACTACTGGGGCAGTAAAACGTATTTGAAATTAACCTTTAAATCCTGCCAGCAAACTTAAGTACCACCAGGATTATCATTTAAAATTCTACATGGTCATTACATTCCGCTTATGTGTTCTCAGAACAAACAGCGACTTTTGCCTTGTATTTCATAAACAGTTAATGTACAGGGTTATAACCGTTACAGTTTAAGTTCTATATTTGATAGACTGGATGGATTTATTTTAATCAGTAATTTATTTTGGGTGGAATGGCGAGTGAAACGGATGTGTATAGCAAGCTTACTGGGAGAGAGGGTTAGAGAGAGTGAGAAGGTGACAGACAGAGAGAGAAGACAAGTAAGACACGGGCAATACGGGAACAGCGTTACGTAAGCGAGCCAATAGAAACAAAGTATTCAAATTTTGACTGTTGATTACATTAGGGAGTAGTGGGATTTTAACAGTTGGCCAATTGGGAAGAGTAAGAGTATTTAAGGGGGGGGGGGTGGATTTGAACTGTGCGAGTTTGAAACTTTAACGTAAGCAAGCAGTCTGTTTCCTACCCAGGATGTGAGAAGGTGTGTACAAGATACGAGGCTAGTAGTGCATAAATTTTCAACGGCGCCTCCATACACGCAAACATCTGTGAACTTTAATAATCTGCTGAAATAATACGAAGAATACTTTATGGTGCAAAGTTATTCATTCCCGATTTGCTACTTAGAACACTTAGATTCCCTGAGATTAAGACTGATGAGCTGGTTTAGGTTATAGGGTTATTCAAAATGATTGTCGGGGTGTTAACAACTTGTCATACACAATACACCTCGTCCTCCAGACGCAACCCCATGTGATTTCATTATATGGGGTTACGTCAAGGATCAGGTTTATGTTCCTCCTCTTCCCGCAAGTATCCCGGAACTGAAGGTTGTTACATACTACAAACAGTTTGGAACGAACTCAATTATCGTGTTGATGTTTGTAGAATCACAAAAGGTGCATATATAGAGCACCTGTGATGTATGTAACACAAACTTGGAGTGTTGTTCTATTAAATAGAAAAACACATATACTCCTATCTCAAGTGTATTGTGTATGACAAGTTGTTAAAACCCCGACAATCATTTTGAATAACCTTGTATATAACCGAGACGGAGAATGTTTACAGCGCGGTACGGACTGAGTCCCTATATAACACAGATAGGTTTCGTCTTCAAACGGTTAATCTTAAAACTTTCCAATTAATCGTGGCAAATCTGAAATTAACGATCCCCCTGCATGTGACTCTTCTACGTCAAATCTCGAGTAAAACGAGATCAGCACATTTGCCCAGTAAGACGGAAGTTACTTTTACGTGAGATGGGAATTACTTTTATATATTGTTATGACATGTATGTTGTACTGACAGCAATACAGTGCGTTTCTTTATAATACTTATGGTCTACAAAAGGTAAAGCAGTACTATTACAAGCCTGGACAGACCCTTAGGTTTTCAGGAGGATGAGGCTCCCAGATTTCAAGACAGTCGGCACATGAAGGTGGTAAGGTTGTCAGCCCTACGCACCGGCTGCCTTTACACCTCAGGAAGTATTCCTGGTACTCATTTCTGTTAGAGGCTGAGTCAATCCCAGGGCCATAGTGCGGCTGGAAAGATTAAGTTAATGAAAAATTCCAATGACACCGTCGAGAATCGAACTCGCTACCTTTCTGCTTGTAGCACAGTGCCTCAACCAACTGCACCACCGCGTGCCCCACTTAGCGCTTACATTTTGCACAAAGATTAAGTAGCTCTTCGTCGTTCATTCCCCCCCCCCATTCTTTCGTGGTTCTGAAGTCACACGGCGGGCCGAGCAAAGAAGGTAGAAGGGCCGCCGCATTTTGCCCATCGCTGGTTTAAAGAAACAACGGCATGTGGTTAGTGTTTCACCCATTTAAGAAGACCGTTAAACTGCAGCGTTTAGTGCGAATTTATCCTTTGTTTAATAAGTTTAATGCAGGAATTATTGCACAGTTTCTTTAGATCATCTCAAGTTTAAAAAAAATGTCTCTCTTGCAGCATACCGCTTCTATTTCTGACGCCAGCTGCACTGCCCTTACAAGCAATTTGCACAGCGCACGTGTTTACACGTCATTTATAACTCCAGATGTCGAGGTGTTAGGCTTGCTTTGCAGTAGAGTGTACCCTTGCGTTCTGTCTACATGCCTGTGCACTGCCGCAGGACACAGGTGGAGGGCCAGAAAACAGTCGCTGGAAACACGCATGCATAACAGATTTATAACTGTGTATCTCAGAAAACCGAACCCGGTGGCTGCGCGATCTAAGGGCGTGGGTCTCTAGCCGCTTTCTTGCTGAGATTGCGGGTTCGAATCCCGCCAGGGATATAGAGGAATGTCTCCTGTGAGTGCTGTGTGTTGTCAGATAGAGGTTTCCTAGACGGGCCGGTCCCTCATCCAGAGTATTCCTACCGACTGTGTGTGCTGTTGGGTGTGATCAGTTGCGACAATTACCCTCTGCACCTACAGTGGGTAGGCAGACAAAGGTCAGACAAAGGAAAAAAATAATGTCATAAAGGTAGATAGACAAAGTTAAAAATGATGTGCGAAAATCATTGAGCCGATTGAATTAACCATTAACCCGCTAACGTGGAGAATATGGTGATCTCCTAATAATGCCAGCAGATGGCAGATGGGATCTAACTCGACGTTTAAAGGGTTAATAATGGGATATTACAATAGCCCTTCTAAGATACAGATCCTTACTTAGCAATGTTTGAAATGCGCTGTGGGATCCCGACCGCTTACATTCTTGATATACTTACTTACTTACTTAGTTACTTACTGCATGGTGCAGAGTCCTTCTTGAGCAGCTAACTGGTTTGCAGCTAGTCAAGAAATTACCCGCATTTCACGGAACCCGAAGGCTCACTACCGCACTCACAAGCGTCCGCCACCTGTCTCTATCCTGGGCCAACCCAATCCAGTCCATATGCCCACATCCTACCTCCTGGAGATCCATCCTAACATTATCCACCCATCTACTCCTAGGTCTCCGTAGTGGTCTCTTTCCCTCCCGTTTCCCCACCAAGACCCTACACACCCCCCTCTCCTCACCCATACGCGGTGTTATATAATTGGAGATAAGAGCCTAAACGTTTGTGAAGAATATAATATCAACATAGGGAAGATATCACTTACCAAGTGCAACATTCCTGCATAGTTATTTAATGTTTTTAACGTTTTAACGCTTATATACATATTTTGTAACAATTAGCAACAATATATATAAAACAATATCCAACGTTCTATAATAACACATCTCAAATACATACATGTAACCTCCTTCATATGAACCGGTTGAAGTTTTAGAAATAAGTATCCTGATTGTACAATAATAACATAACAACACATGCATTTTATACATAGTTATATCAAGAATGTAAGCGTTTGGGATCCCACAGCGCATTTCAAACATTGCTAAGTAAGGATCTGTATCTCAGAAGGGCCTGAGGATGATTCTATAAGAATCGAAACATGTTGCCCTAATACAGTAATAAACATAATAAAGTTTTGTTGTGTTTGACTGACACATCGTTGCATATTTGTATATGTGTTAAACAGTTCGGGATGGCAAACATTAGAAATAAAAAAAACCCATTAAATTACAATAGCGCGTTTAGTCGTGCAGTTTATGTTACGAGGAGGTCTCGAAGCTGGGATAATTACGGTAGTTAGCAGGTGGCTTCCGTGTGTTGTGCGGTCCTGACGATGAAGTTATGCTGAAACACTATGCCATATGGCCATGTATTGGTGTGACGTATAGAAGGATGGACGGACGGCTCCGTCGTCCTGCATAACCCTCCGATTTGAAGTTCTGTCCTTACTCTGTTCCCATGCAGCAAGTTATTCCTATAGTGACGGATATGCAAGGGGCACGCTGCAGGTGGCGCAGTTGGTTGAGGCACTGCGCTACAAGCCGGAAGGTCGCGGGTTCTATTCCCGATTATGTCATTTGAATTTTTAATTGATATAATCCTTCCGACTGCACTACGGCCCTGGAGTTGACTCAGCCTCTAACAGAAATGAGTACCAGGAATATTTTCAGGGGGGGGGGGGCGGTAAAGGTGGCCGATGCGTAGGGCTGACAACCTTACCACTTTCATGTGCCGAGTGTCTTGAAATCTGCGAGCCGCAAACTTCTGGAATCCTCAGGGTATGTCCAGACCTGTAATGGGATTCCTTTTTTTTTTGTATATAGTATACCAGTTGTGAATGACAAGTTGCAATATACGCTGCCCACGTATCTCCCTGAAGATGACCAGGATATATGGCCGAAACATGTAGGACTTGTGTATAATAAATATAACAATATCGTGCTACTCTTTGTTGATGAAATTTGTGTATATGTGAATAACAGATAGCAGGCATGGACAGCAGCTCAGGACAGACGTGAGAGTGAGTTTCATCGCGGAGATCTTCCGACAGTTCGGGTTGTATTCGCATTTCCCCACGTCAGTCCTTGACAGTGTCAGTAACTCAGTATGTCGTGTCACGTGGTCGGAAAAATAAGCAATAATAAATTTGGAAATAAGTGGAAAGCTGTTGTCGCGGCTTAACTGGAAGTACTTTTAGGGCATTTTCGTGGAGCAGCTACAAAAAAACTTACGAAAAATTCTATGGGACGAGATTCGAACGCGGGACCATGCCAAGCACTATGCCGGACCGCCGCCACGTTAACTTGCCCCGTACCAGAGCGTCTACTACGCAAAAGTACGATATAAATCGGTTTATTAAGTCTTGCGACCTAGCCAGAAGAAATCAAGCTGTGTTCCACAGGTATTCGCACGGACTATGCACCCGCGTCAAATTCAAAGCCAGCTGAAATATCACTTTCTCCCTCGAAATACGAAACTGGGCTCTTTATGTTGGGCACAAAGCGGCTAGCATTTAGCCGTGTCGAATGACGGAGGGGAAGGTAGAGTTCAGAAACGTAGGTCAGGGTTACGAAGGTGCGGGTTTTTATAGTCTGGCGCGGATACTTCACGACTGGCGTCAACCAGCTGTGTAGGTGGCTAGCAAGCATGTGACTGAAATTTAGCGAGCGACTGGGCGCGTGATGAGTCACGATGACCGATCGAGTGACTGGGTGACTGGGCAAAAAACAGATCCCACGATCGAGGGAACGAAGTGCGCGGACGTGTCAGAGGAACCTTCCACCTCCATCTTCAGGGAGATCAATAACTTATCAACAAACAAGCTAACTAAATGGCGAAGAATTCGTCTTGTTCCTTGTTTGTTTAATCTATTTCAGCGGACAAATCAGTAGTTTAATCGTGCAGTGTCTTACCAGCTGCAAATGGTTGTGTGCCCTGCGCTAACCTGAAGACTTAACACTAAAGACTGATTCTTCCGGCAGATAACAAGGCGCTCATCTGACAAAGAATCCTTTGGGAAGAAATACTTCATTTAGATGTCTGCGGATTTAACCCAGAAAATCTGTGATGGCACTGGACTAAGGCCTCTGCGATTTAAGGGAGACTGCTTTGGCTGAAAGTCTTTGCATTGGGCAGAAGGGGGGGGGGGTAGACCTTGGCACTTCGTAAAAAAAACTCTGGTATTTGTAATTTTCAAATTTTAGACAGTTCGCCTCCCCGTTATGTTTTCAGATGGTGAAAGATATAGAATAAATCCAGTCAAAATACAATACATTTTAGTTCGCACATCAGATACATATTTCGAACAAACATGGTCATCCTTCATGCTGGTCACAAACACAGAAGAGACAAATATATATACACAGCTGTATTGGGACTGGGATATCGGTGACTTAAATTTGTTATTACGTAAAACGTGTGGGCATAACAGAGGTGGATAGCCTTTAGAACAAAAATGGTGAAAACTGGGTAAGGAAAATACAGAAATACAGGCCGCATCCAAGAAGTGTCTATTTTCCTTGTAATTTGACGTTTCTAACCGGTATTACTGTAATTCCTTCACCCTAATCTAAAAAATGTTAACAGTTATACTTCCACAAAGCTTACCATTTTTGTTCCCAAAGTTATCCACCTCTATTATGTACATAAAAAGTAAAAGTACAGTGATCCCGTTACAGGCCCGGTGTGGCCCAGAGGGTGGGTAGAGGTATAGCACTATTCTTCCATGACCGCGGCACTAGAAGGACGTGAGTGGTCAGCAGCACGCCCCGGCCGCACTTTACCCCCGGGAAAGACCCGGTACCCATTGTACAGGAGGCTGGGTGGGCCCGAGGGAAGGTCTGGACGGGCGGAAAATCTCGTCCCGACCGGGATTCGATCCCGGACCGTCCAGCCTGTAGTCAGTCGCTATACCGACTGAGCTACCGGGCCTAAGTACATATTTTTATATAATAACACACGTAAGTCATTGAAGTCCCGAACCAAGTACAGCTGTGTATATATTTGTCTCTTCTTCCTTGTGACCAGTCTGATGATGGCCATGTTTCGTCAATACATGTAGCTGATCTGTGACTCCAAATACATTTTTTATTGACTGAATATGTTCTGTATCTTTGGTTACCTGGCGTTTGCATAACTGAGGAAAATCGGGGAATCCTTGGTCAGAGTCGCCGAATACTGTTGGTCATTTGGTGCGTCGGTTTGTAAGAAGTATTTTATGGCCAGTCTCGAATGCTGCGCTGAGTTGCGGTCGCTACCAGCATAGCCCTAAGCCGTGCGAAGTCCGAAACGAGCGAAGGCCTCAGAGTGTCAGCAAGCCCAGAAATGATGGACTGATCAAAGAACAGGCTATTATCATGCCCGTGCGCTGAATGAACGGGCAAATTTCATTGGACGTCATCCCTACATGACAAACTGAACCTAGCAGATGTATCTCGGATATTGAAAACGGGAGTTCAGGCCACCAACCGAGCAGCGACTTTTCCTTACCAGACGTTTGTGTCAATAGGATCGCTGTGTGAATCCTTGACCAGTTTGTGCGTTCGAGCAAGTCACCAGGTTGGCGGACACATGTTCAGTGGATAACGGATCGAGTCTCTATGCTGAAATGAAAGGGAGACACGTTGTCCTGCATTCCGCGGACTGTCAGAAAACTCACTTCACTGTTAACCTGCCACTCTGTTCATTGACTTGAGAAATCTCACCCACCAGGGTGCTTCTGAGAAGCGAACATTTAGTCGAGAAGTTCTCCCTATTTCATGGAACCCAACCAGCCTTTCAGGACTGAAATTAGACTGAATTGTATGTAAACATTCCGTCCTACCGCGCAGTAAACGTTCGTCGTATCAGTTATAAAACTAATCAGTTCGTGCTGTACTCTATCGTTATTTACTGGAAGACAAAGGAACGACAAAAACAAGATCTGGCCTGTCCATCCTTCCACATGACATGGCGGACACTGCCTGCTGTTACCGACACAGGCGACTCCGCTATGGCCCCTGTTCGTCCTGCTTTTTCCCGGGAAAGTCAAAATTTTGGGGGGGACTTTAAAAGAACCCTGACCACGTTTCCAGCGACATTCCGTTGGCGACGCCGTATGTGGCGGTGTTTTCCAAGTCGTAAAAGTAACATATTTTTGACAATAAGTACGAGCATTTTTATTTCCGCACTGTGGGAGAAAATCCCCTATAGCAGTAGGACAGCCACCGACCGGCCACTGACAGGAAGGAATAAGACAGGGAGAGGAAGACGTGTAGGTTGGTGGTTGTAGAGCGTGGAGTGGGACTGCGAAGGGCGAGGAACGGATATGTGAAGGGAAATGAGTAAGTTAACTGAGTGTCTGAGTGTGAGTAGGTTTTTTTTGGCCATCCCGTTGTGTATTATCAAATTTAATATATTATGCACCGTCAATACACAACATACATCAAACAAGATGCAATAATTACAGTTAGGTGATATTTGGCTACATGTTTCGGCCGTGACCGGCCATCTTCAGGCCAACTAACCTTAATTGTTATTCTTAGTTGGCCTGAAGATGGCCGGTAACGGCCGAAACATGTAGCCAAATATCACCTAACTGTAATTATTGCATCTTGTTTGATGTATGTTGTGTATTGACGGTGCATAATATATTATACAAAAAAGTGAGTAGTTGTGTTCTTATTGTGGCTGGCCACCATAACAGAAACGTGCCCTTATTCTCTTCATTATATGTACAAACAACCATCATATTATCTGTACGTTACATTAATCAAATACTTGTTATTATACATATTTTTACCATGGCGCAACAGCCCCCAGTGGGCTACGGCCTCCTCATTATCCAGGATTCATGATCATACTCAGACACACCACAGTCGGTAGGACTCCTCTGGACGAGTGATCAGCCCGACGCAGAGACCTCTACCTGACAACACACAACACACACAAGAGAATAACATCCATGCCCAGGGTGGGATTCGAACCCGCAATCCCAGCAAGCAAGAAGCCGCAGACCCACGCCTTAAATCGCGCGGCCACTGGGATCGGCTAATATTACATTTACTATTATTATTTTTACGCTACGTTACAGAAGAGTTGTAATGTCTAATACTGCGAGTTCCACATCTCATAGACCATTTCTGGTGTATTTCTACAACGAACTTTGTGATGTCCACAGATTTTATGGACAAATTTTAATATATTCAGTAATCCGTCTATGATTTGTATACGCTTTACTGATATAAAAAGACTCCCTGAAAATGATCTAGGACAGATCGCAACATGGAGTTTTTATGGATTGTGTTTCAATATGATCTTTGTAAATAACCAAATTGAGAATAGAATTAAATATACATGAAAAATTGTGCGTCAAGATTGTTATTTACAAGGATCATACCAGGATGCACGGTCGACAAAACATTTTTAAAAAATGGTTTCAATATATAATTTTAACATACGGTGCATTGCGTGATTTCAGGCTTCCACCACGACGTAGCTGAGAACTGCACTCTTCTGGGTTATTACGCGGCGAGTGGCGATAATTTCTTACCGACGTTTCGAGACAACATATCGGCACATCTTCTTGACTCCTGAAGATGGGACCGATAGTTTGCCCCGAAACGTCGGTAAGAAATTACCACTCCTCGCTGCGTAATTACCCAGAACAGCGCGGTTCTTATACAGTACATTTGATGGTATTATTTAGTGAAATGTTTATTACAGCACGAGCATGAATATCATTAACACTGCTATTATCTTTGACGTTTTGCTGACCGTGCATCTCAGTATATTTATCTCAGTATTTAACCAACTTGATGCACAAAATTTGTTTCACAATAAGTTTTATAGGTGGTGATGATACCAGAGGCTGTGTAATGCAATTTTGACCTACTGATGATGAGCACATGGTGCTCGAAACATGTAGAGGCATGAAATAAAACTTACTGTGAAACAAATTTTGTGCATCAAGTTCGTTAAATACTGAGATAAATTGCTATTATCGTTTCGTTTTTTTATATCTGCCGGTCATAACTTTCTATGTGAGTTATTTTGCTGTAATAACAGCAATAAATTACCCTACATTTTTGATCGCGTGAGCAGTAAAATAATTGTTCCTTCAGCCTCCGTCACATAAGTGTTATTAGGGTAAAGTGATCCCGTTACAGGCCCGGTGTAGCCCAGAGGGTGGGTAGAGGTAATAGCTCTACTCTTCCATGACCGCGGCACTAGAAGGGGGTGAGTGGTCAGCAGCACGCCCTGACCGCACTTCGCCCCCAGGATAGACCCGGTACCCACTTTACAGTAGGCTGGGTGTGCCCCAGGGCCGGTTTGGACAGGCGGAAAATCTCGTCCCCACCGGGATTCGATCCCCGGATCGCCCAATCCGTAGTCAGTCACTGTACCGACTGAGCCACCCGGCCCACAAATGTTATTACGTGTCCCGGTTTTTTGGGTTTCTTAAAATGCGATTTCTAGTCTTGGCGTACATGTTTTCTTGGTTTATTTCAGGGTTCCGTTTGGAATATTTTGTTTATGAAAGGCCAGATGAGCAACAATAAGTTTGTAATGAGTTAAGTGTTTCGAACTGCGTCGTCGGAGGTGGTGGTGAACTCTTTTGAGATAACAGCCATTAATTTCGTGGATTGAAAGAGGAAAGCCACGAAAAAGTCTAGTTATCATACCTAGTATCAGCTGTAACATTCGAATTGGTTACATCCTGCATAACGAAAGCTAACTAATACACAGCAGTGCTTCCTTCTCTCTCGTCAGTCTGGTGGCTCGTTTCTGGTGCAAGTTACCTGAACCAAATCAGGAGGCCGTTAGAGCAATTAGAACGGTAACCATTAGACCAGCCGTGAATTTTCTGCGACGTACCGGCAGACTCAGGCGGTCAGGTCTTCGTCGCAGACTGCCTGGCCTTGAGCACAGCCCTGCGGCTCCGCTGCGTTCCGCCGTCGACCTGACGGCGAGATGCGAACACGAGGCGGTATCAGAGGACGTGCAAAGCAATTGGTCCTGTGACCAGCAGCGCACCAACACGAACCACGAGGGCGAGCGCACAAATCCCCGCACCTTTTAGATTCTGACAGGTGAATAATGGATTAATTTTCGGTGAAAGAGCCCATTGCGCTTGTTTCCGAGCCAGTCCGGCAGTTCGGAAAGATGACTGTCCTTCCGACAGGACACAGAACTCCGGCCTTCCGAAGCATAACCAGTCGTTTTGCTGACTCAGCTGTTCTGGACATTTGCGTCCGTCTGACTTATACAGGAGACGTTAATTTATCTGACACTTTCCGTGGGCTCAGTCGATTCCTGATACTTCGACGTACAGTGAACCGTGTGGATTTAGGTCTTCTGAGATGTGATGTCCTGTCGCTGGGTTAGTGTTTCCTGACTTTTCGAAGTAGCATAGTGCTTCCAACAACAAGGGTTGGGCCCTGGAAACAAGTGTAGGGACATCAAAATTCGCAATGAACGTTCTCGTTAGACCTGACGTATGTCTGAAAGCCGAAGTTATACATTCCAGCCCCGTCCTTACATCCGCTACTTGTATACCGAATAAAATTGCCCCACTGTAATCCGGATACCCGGTTGGTCCGGACAGTTCTGGGCCAACTATAGGTCAGAAAATGCCACTGAAATTATTATTACAGTGCTTTATTATTATTATTATTATTATTATTATTATTAAGGTAAAGGGAAAGAGGGTAAAGCAATCCCATTGCAGGGTTTGACAGGCCCTGAAGGTTCCAGGAGGCTGAGGCTTCCAGATTTCAAGACAGTCGGCACATGAGGGTGGTAATGTCAACCCTACGCACCGGCCGCCTTTACCCCCAGGAAATGTTCCTGGTACTCATTTCTGTTATAGGCTGAGTCGACCCCAGGGCCATAGTGCGGCCGGAAGGATTATGTCAATGAAAAATTCGGATGACACTATCGGAAATCGAACCCGCGACCTTCCGATTTGTAGCGCAATGCCTCAACCAACTGCCCCATCGCGTACCACTTTATGATTATGATGATTATTATTATTATTGCACACCTTGAGTGCTCGGAGCGTTTACTAAGCTGTATTTTTTTTTTAACGAACGGTTTCAGTGGTTTCAAATATTGCCCTACCCTTCGGGAAACTGTTGATCTACACACGCTACATCGAGATTTTATAGACTTAGTTTCTTTAATGCTGACTCTAAAAGTCGAAAATGTCCTTCCCCTAGACACCCTACGGCGGCAAATGCCATCGGCAGTGATGTTGATATATTCAATGGACGTTCGGTCTCGGTTAGTGATTGGCTGGCATCTGATTATGATAGAGTGTTAGGTCATTATAACCGTTTTAAGGAGTTTTACTCTAGCACTCGGTGGTGATTTTTTGTACAGTATTCCATGCAATTTCAGCTCGGCGGTCCGGCACTCCTTTCCCCAATATAGTCCGGATGACCGAGGGACTCCGGTATTACCTCTGTTACCTTCAACTAACAGGCGCGGACTCCGACACACGGCAAACTGGCACAGTGGCGAATGCTGCAGTGCTTGCTCTCAAGAGAAAACGGTCTGAACAAAACCGTGATGCGAGGTGAGATAAAATTAGTTCCCTGCGTAACGCATTTTGTGCGTCTGAGTGTGTCACACCTGGGCTGTCATTGACCGTCGAGCTTGATCTGTGTGGCGTCACGGACCGGCCGTCATACGATGGGGCCACAGCTAACGTACTTTATATAAACATCGATATGGCCAGCTGTCTTGTTAGCATTCAACAGAACACGGGTTTAAATCTCGGTCCAGAGACTGACTATACTGAGTGAAGTGGTTTTTCATAATTTCCTGCAGTCAGATGGCACAATAATACGTTATGTTTGAAAGACAATCTCTGCCTTCCATGGCTTTTCAATTCGTTGTTCATTGTCAATAGACGCCATATAATATGAGCTATTATGGGTGTCGTTTAGTACGCCGAACAAATGCAGTCAGTTTTTGAACACACGATATTGTTACCTTTAACAACAAAATACACCTGCAGCTAACTATTCAAAGAACGAAATTTACGTGACCAATGAAAGTATGCACGTTCAGTTCCTACCTCACAGAGAACACAGTCTAGACCCTATTACAAAGACCAAAGGTTAATGTTATTTGAGAAAATGACTGCTGGTTGTTCCCAGAACCATAATAACCATGTAATACACCATCGGGTGAAAAGAAGGGCTGTTAGGCGCATTCGCATACTCGAAAAAAAAAAACGCCTATTCTGTCACATCCGTCCGTATGGCCGCACGCATCAGCTCGGCTCCCAGTGAGCGGATTTTCGTGAAATTTGACGTCGGAGACTTTCATTTAAATCTTTGTAAAAAAATCCAAATTTGGTTACATTTGGGCAAAAGCATCAGGCAATTTACGTGAAGACCCACAGTACGGTTTATTTATGTCAGCGACATAAAAGGTAGCAGGCTGTTAGGATAACCGAGGAGGT
>Ga0131853_10014306_pt1 | contig 14540 bp, 10 predicted proteins | sample TergutLab28metaG_FD_92764 | JGI IMG/M metagenome (GOLD analysis project Ga0131853, IMG submission 92764) | Labiotermes labralis P1 segment gut microbial communities from Petit-Saut dam, French Guiana - Lab288 P1 (version 2) (version 2) | ecosystem: Host-associated > Arthropoda: Insects >... | reverse complement strand
TGGGCCAGCCCAATCCAGTCCATATACCCACATCCCACCTCCTGGAGATCCATCCTAATATTATCCACCCATCTACGCCTAGGTCTCCCCACTGGTCTCTTTCCCTCCGGTTTCCCCACCAAGCCCTATACACCCCCTCTCCTCACCCATACACGCCACATGCCCAGCCCATCTCATTCTTCTCGATTTTATCACCCGCACAATATTGGATGAGGAGTAAAAATCATTTAGCTCTTCGTTTTGCAAGCTACTCCATTCCCCCGTTTGGTTCTTACCTCCATGAAAACATACCACACCTCTATTATGTGCATTTATTGTTTAGTGTTCAGGAAAACAGGCTCAGTTTATTATAAGACCATATGAAAGTCACGTACACTCTGTCGATTAAGTACAAAACTACCGAATGCTAAATCGCTATGTCATCATTGCTCTTACAAGTGTTAGCGTTAGAACATAAAGTCTCCATTGCAGGAACATAAACAGATTAAGGTTTATGACAAACAGTATGGACCATGTTGGTTACTGTTACGGCAGTTCAGAGATACAAATATGTACAGCCCAGGAGGTATAAAAACTACTTTTCATACTACAATGTGATTTGGAACCATTCATATCAGACAAGGCTACATGAGATTTAAAACAGTCATACACTCTTACACATAGACAGCAATGCACAATGTATGAATGGCTTAACAATTCTGGCATAGTTTCTCTTGTCTGTGTAACCATCTTGACACAAAGATTACATTTTAACATAAGGGTTGCAGCGGAATGTGATGAACCGTATCTTTATTAAATATATTCCAACACATCTATCTGTGGACATAGAACTGTGCACACAAATGCAAGTAGGTCTTAATGTCAAGTAATCATAAAAACCATCTGATCTGAATCAAATTATAAATGGCCTGAAAAATGGTGTTAAAACTCACCACTGTCAATTTTTATGATGTCAAATCAGTAGTTCTTGACTTGCTTCATATCTACAGACAGATGGGTGAACCTCAGCCATTTTAATATGTGCTTCAGTGTTTCTGGGAGTGACTAGAAAGAATTCATTGTCACTTGCCATACAACACACAGTATCTATGGAAAGGAGTCGCTTGGCAAATCTTTGAGATAATTTAACACTGCAGTTCGACAAACCTAAAAAATTCATTGTGTGGTTATACTGATTTAATCCTAATAGACTTGATATAAACAAACCACATATCAATTTGTTCCTCACTTTTACATATAAATGTTTGTGTTCTAATAACAAACATATATTATTTTGATAACCGTATATTACCTTTAGTTTACACTACTTTACATAACTGATAAAAGAATCAAATTATGCAGACAGTTTTAAAGACATTTCACAATCTTACTGCCAAATCTTAACCTAAAATGAATGTCAATTATAATTCCCACAAAAGCATTAAAATTGTAAATGGCATAAACTTTGCTAAGTATGTCCTCTTATTGACAAAAAATTAATCAGCAATGTTTCCATGCATTCTGATACAATTTTCTTTGCAGTTGTGTAGTAAACAATATCCATTTGTAGACTTTAAATGTTATAATTCAGATCTTTAGAACCACCACATAAAACAGCACTGGGTGATTATCTTCAGATTCCCAAACTCTGTCACTATATGGAAGATGAAAGAAAATCACAGCAGAACTGAATAAATGTTCCACGCAGAATCACAGTTACAATTGGTACATTACACACACACACACACACATTTGTCTATATCAGCACATTACACATGTAGACAAAACATCAAATGTGACTTTTACTTAATGGAATGGCTACATTCAAGAATATATGGCATCATTCAGGTTTTAATATGTCCTTGTTAATGTCATTTATCATATGGCTCAAAATATGGCAACAGTTGACACAATACATAAAAAATACTTTATTTACCTGAATACAAGACGTATTTCCTAATTCAACTGAAAAATGGAGGGGTCCTCCTTACATGCAAGGTTGATGTATATTCAGGTAAATATGTATCTCTCTCAAAGAAGCATCAATACTTTACGTTAAAAAATATTATTGGTAAACCTTGTCACCTGGGCAACATGGGTAGTGTGAAAAACTTAATATGATGGCTGTCCAACTGGATTAGAATGTGTTGGCATGTAATATTTAATTACAATATTACTGTTCTAAAACATGCAATTACTAGGTAACTTGCAGAATTTAAAATAATTCCAAGTTTTACAAAAAATAAATAACACTGTTTTAAGACAGAATACACTTTCTTTCTGACCAAACCAATACAGAAGGTCAATAAAGCTGTCCCATTCATGCCATGAAGGTATAATGGGGAACGGACGTATAGCTCCATGAATTTTTAACTTTCGGAGTAGAGGGAAGTGATCAGCTTCACTTACTTTAATTTTAGCTTTCAGTCAACACACAACATATAATGTCAACTATGCTTCAATGCGACATGTTTCGACTCAGAGGAGTCGTCATCAGGCTACTCTAAAACCATGTTGGAGTGTACAAAGTAATTGTGCACATTTGTGACCCGAAAGGGCTTACAATAATATGTATGTGGAGTTAAACAGTTTAAGACTGATACATTCCTATTTGATTTGCCCGATGTATCTAATTGTCGCTTTATTTAAAAGGTTAAAAATTAGCGTATTTCTACTCTCAGTTCAATTATTACATGTTGTAATTGTATAATTATAAGTCTGTGATGTATCTTCCATTACATGAGCATATAAATAATGTTCCTTTTTATATATATGAATATCCTTCCATTGTGAAGGTGGTTGTCATGATTGTAGTTACTTATTTTGCACACTTTGATATTCTGCTTTATTTCAGGGGCATAGGTGATGGCGACTCTTAACTAGTTGTGGTCGATATAATTCAGTATTCCAGCAGACTATGAGTCATAGTCACTATCTGTAAAACATGAGACCTGGTTTTGCGATTTTGATGTAATTGTGTGCAATACTGTGGTAACATGTCAGTAGCTTATATTAATTACTTGGTTTTATGTATGGTAGTGACTGATCCTCTGCACGGAAGTGTCTTATCTGTGCAGTAGGAGTGAACGATCCCTCACGATTTGAGTTATGAGTGTGTCGTCTGGTTGTAATGGATTTGTGTGTCCCCTGCAGGGGACGCATAAATCTCTGAAATCAAGTAGAATATCCAAGAGTGCAAAATAAGTAGCTACGATCATGACAACCACATTCACAATGGAAGGAGATTCACGTACATAAAAGAACATTATTTATACGCTCATATAACAGAAGATACATCACCAACTTATAATTACAACACATAATACTTGAACTAAGAGTATAAATACGATAATTTTTAACCTTTTAAATAAAATAGCAATTAGATACACCGGGCAAATCAAATAGGAATGTATCAGTCTTTTAAACTGTTTACTGTACATACATATTATTGTAAGCCCTTTTGGATCCCAAATGTGCACAGTTACTTTGTACACTTCAACATGGTTTTAGAGTAGCCTGATGATGACTCCTCTGAGTCGAAACATGTCACATTGAAGCATAATTGACATTGTATGTTGTGTGTTGACTGAAAGCTAAAATTAAAGTAAGTAAGCAACAAACACAACAGGATGACCACATTCAAGATCAGCTTCACAATCTGCAAGTTTATCCCTGGGGAAAAACCCCTGCTCTCCACTGAACAAGAAGCTGGAAGGGCCCCACTGCCTGTCTGTATGCTTTGGAAAACAGCAATTCTTACCCCTGCAGGAATCAAAACTTGATTCCTTGATTGTCCAAGCCACGGCCTAGTCACTATACCCACTATGCTATCCTGCCTCTTAACTTTTACATACAAGATACATGATAAATTAATTTTCGGTGTGTACAGCGTAACTGTTTAACCTTTATTATCTGGCAATATTGGTTTTAAATCTTCCAGTACTATGGGGTTGATGGTTATACTCTAATTCCAGGGTAAGTTTACTGTCCAGTCCTAGAGGATTTTAAAAACCTTGTTCTATACTCCGTATTTTAACTTCGAGGTATTTGTATTTGTACTCAAAAAATGCAATGCAGCCAGTCAAGGTTGAACACTTATCCTTTAAGGGACAAACACAATGATGTCCAATAAATGTACAGCCTTTTCATCTGAAAAGGAAACTGCTGTCCTGCAGTGGGAATTTAAATTGAATAGTGCTTTGGCCAAATGCAGACACCTTGCACTTCATATGCCCTATGCAAAAGGTTAATGGCAATGAAAAACTCCACAAAGTGCAGAGGAAAATGTCATTTTGACTTAGATATATACAAAATATAAACTAATTTTCACAAGTTTCCCTGAAACAGGTTAATACTTGTGTCTTTTAAAGAAACACTTATGTGCATTCAAAAAATTACAGTTCCTCATAATGAAATTTTGTAACAACTATGGCCTAATGGCAAGGTGGACTGGAAAGACTTTGTATATTTATAAGACTGTGAATTCAAAATATCAGACTAGGCTGAAGAATAAAAAGGTAATGTACTGGTATGTACAGAAATATTTACATATAAAAAACTTGGGGAGTGTATTACTTCAGAACTCACATTTCACATGCAACATTCCTTACTGTTTTGCTTGTGTATAAGCTGCATCAAGATTTAAGAAACAAACATATGAGGGGAGGGGGGGGGGGAGTTCTTTGATTGTATATTAGTTCAGAAACACAACATTAATTCATATTATAATAAGACCAAACATACCAATGTAGTGTGAAATAAAAATCACTTCTGAAAACACCAGTAACATATGTTAAAATTTTCTAAATTAGTTCAGCAATCCCTTGCTTTTTGCAAGGGGTTACATTCTTGAAAAATCTCACAAATAATGAAACTATGATGTGAATAGTTATGACCTTGTGGGGAAAAAACTGTTCAGTGGAACCGAAGACAAATGATACATGAAGTTGTGTATATTAATGATCAAGAAACATGAACACATTGACGTCAGTGTTTACTCGAATGATAGAGCTCATGCATGTTGAAAGTTGTCAGGGTGACAAAATGACAGAAAACTAAGTGAAGAAAGAGGTGATCTTAAATTGCTTGCTCTCCTTCCACATTTTTTCGTATGGTGCCATGGCAACCTTCAACTCCATCTTACAGCCATACAAGAACCATACATCTTTTGCAGGAACAGACTATGACAACTCTCACAACAAATGTTTTTTATGTAACTTAACACAGTGCAGGCCTTAACACTTCCCCCCGATCTTGTCTTCATTTTTCTGATGAAACCAAATTGTCGGTTTGTTTATCTGGGCAACAGCATCCCGTTGAGTTAGTTGGTCAATAGTAATACAGTCCACATCATCACAACACATAAAATCTATATGTTCATTTTTTATTTTCTATTAGATGTGTCTGTCACACATATTGCTACAACAAGGCCTCCCCTTCACAATCAATCTGCTGAAAATACATTAGATATTATTCCCAAAAGAGGATTGATACAAAGGAACAATAAAAACATGAAAATCAATATGTATCATGGAAACATACAGCACAAAATACAAAAATGAATGTATAGTTTATGCACTGTGTTTGTGTGGACTGTTGTGATTTGTTTACAACATAGTGATGCCTAACTACAGCAACTGACCATCAGCATTTATATGACACCTTCGAGATGTAATTAAAATGAGATGCAACAATTAGTTCTAAAAATTGTAAAAAGGATAGAGTACTGTCCATATTGCATGGTACCTACAGCAGCTACTGAGTCAGACAGGTGGGCAGATGCAGTCCCTTTTGTATTACTCCATCCACTTACATAAGGATAAGTGTGAATGAGCAAGGGACCTAGACTATGATGCATGTGGGTTGCAATAACAATTTTTCCATGCATGTGCAAACTGTGAACATGGACAGTCAGCTGTAACACAATATTCCTAACTTTTTTTTGGTGCTGTGTTTGTGTGCATGATTTATCATAACACAGAGTGATGTGTGTACACGATACACACACCAATCCTGCTTCAAACTGACCATATTTGGACAATTAACTGCATTTATATCACATATCTTCAGTGTGTAAGGTACAGAGTAATTTTGAAAGGCAATGTTTAGGAAAAACTACCAAATGCCATGCACCAAAGTCCATGAGAAGCTAATAGGTCTTCAGCTAGTGAAGAAACTACTCCACATTTTATTCAGCCAGATAAATCCAGTCCTTGACCCCCTGCCCTTTATTTCAAATCAATTTTAATATATTATCCTCCCACTTATGCATAGGTCTTCCAAGTACTCTCATTCCTTTAAGTTTTCCAACCAAAACCCTGTATGCATTTCTCCCCTCTCTTACGCGTGCAACATAAAATAATGTCTTATACACTGGCAAATACAGTACAAAGCTTATTATTCACACACATTTCCACTTTTTTAATTGTACTTTATATGCTAAACAGTAACGGTTTCTTTTGATACTGGCTTATCCGGACGTTTGAACGTGACCCATGAATAAAGCAGACTTCCTGCAACACTGACATTAATACCAACAAAGTTCACCAGTGAGAACACATAATCACCAGCAATGATCATACCCAAATATGTAATACAAACGTTCTTCAGACATCCAATGACTGTTGTTGTCAGTGCAGAGTTATGCATTGTGCAAAGTATAATTGAGTATGTCAGTACACATCCCATTACACATGATCCAGCAAACTGTACCAGAAAGAAGGTATTGCCCCAGCCTGTATATGCATAAGCAACATCTATATCTCCTGTGAGCCAGGCCAAAGCAGTTGCTGGAACCAGCATAAACAGTGCATTGTAGAACATGAGTCCATGTTTACCAAGCTCTGCTGAGTCCAGTTTTGATTTTGTGCATACACCATTGGCTGCTGTGAATGCATCATTTAGCAGGACCATCAAATAGCCTTGTGGACTAAACGCCAAATCATTACTAGCTGCGATCACTGCACCTAAAATACAAGATCATTATTACACCACCAGCACATTACTCCCTAAACATCTCTATCATAGGTTTCAGATGTGTTGGGTAATTTCCAGCATGCAAGGATTCAGTTACAAAAACCATACCTTAGAACCTGATATTGGGAATGCAACACCGGATAATTTGGGTCTAGGGTAGGATACTGACAAGTTCAGTCAATTTTTATTTGTTTACTGACTTACTTAAGGTTTATTTAATAACACTGTTAGTAGGTCAGGCTGAGACACTGCTAGTTCCGATTCTCCCTCTCATATGCACCACTTCCTCTCTGCTCAATTCAATCTTATACCTTGAAGATGGAGGTGGCAGGTCCCTCTGAATTAGAAGTACCTATCTACCTGACTAAATGGGACCATATGACAGTGATCTTGGGCCAAGTGAAAATAGTCCACAGCATTACATCACCTTTCCTTAATTCCAGTTTTAATATAATTGTCCCATTGATGCCTAAATCTTTTAAAGTGAATTCTGCTTTACATATATTCCAACTAAAATATCGCATGGATTTGTCATTTCTCTGATGCATACCATATGCTCCACCTATCCTCTGTATTGGTGAAGATAACAAATTACAGAACTCTACATTATGCAGTCTTCTCCAGCCTCCTGTTACATTCTCTTTCTCAAGTATCCATCACAGTGAATGCAGTAAACAAGTGACCTGATTCAACTTACCAGCAATCATTGTGTACACTGACAGCTGTACTGCAGGAGATGGATGGATACCAAGAAAGTACAGTTCTCCTATCATGGTCATTAAAATGGAGAACCTCCTCAACACTGTCAACATTGGCAGACTTAGTTCCTGAAATCAACATAACCTGAATACAAATACAAGTCATGCTTAAACATTCTCCTGTTTCAATGTCCTTAACCCAAATGCATCTTGCCTCACTTCCTGAGATGGGTACGTATCCTTGCAAAAGAAGTCATAATACTCACTGATACTCTTTGTCTGTGAATTACAAAAAAAATCTTTACTAGTCTCTAAACGCCTACCAATGCCTGCAGTTTCTGGAGTTTACTAAACTGTAAAATATCATAATGCCACCTATGACAATGAACAAAACAATGACAAATTATACAATAAAACTACATTGTTGTATGGTCTGGACTTCAGTCTCATCTTGAGTATTCTGAACACAAGGTTCTGGAAACTGGATCAGTTTCCATTCATAGGTGGAGCGGCACCAACTAAGCTGGGTCCATTTGAAACAGCTAATCTTACTACTTGAATACTACATGATGGACAAGTCCAAAAACTCAGTATACCTACATATAACATACTGTTGACTCTCTGTTCTCATGGGATAAGGTGCCATGTCAGTGGGTTATTGCTGTCAAACAATTCGACAGCATGACAGTCTCATATTCAAGGGTGGAGATGTCCAATGAACTGACCATGAAATATGAGACTACCATGTCGCCTCAAAACATCAGGCACCAACTGTCCATTGATGTGGTGCCATATCCAAGAAGACCTCAACTGCACTGCTGTCAACACCTAAACACGTGCATACAGTACACCATCATCAGGATCCTTCTGAAATGCTATTACAACTTCTGACTACTCACTCTGCTACAGACTTTTCTATAACATCTTTGTGAGTATGTAATATATTACTGGGTATACAACCTTACAGCAGAAAAGCCGTGAGATCGACCAGACCACATGTCAATTCCAGTAACCATGGCTTCAGTACTTCACAATTTAATACCACACTTAATAAACTCAACAACTTCTTTATGTCTGTAAATAATGTTGTCATACACTGCCATACAAGCAGGAAACTTAAAACTACACACACTATTATACATGAAATAAAATGGGCATTATTTTCGTTAATTTATTATAGGTATAGTTTTTTCTCTCTCTATCTCATTTTTGTTATTGTGGCACTAACACAGTTGGCCCTAGCCAGCCATTTCACTAGTGCAAAATAGGACTTCAGAAGCAGACTAGTTCTATGGCACAAAGTAGTTCCTTCTAAAGTACTGTAGTGTTCTGTATTAACTTTGTCTTTAAATTTCGTATGCTGTTGGATTCATGTGTTCATGATTGGAAATTAATTTGTCCTTTGCAGAATATTTTTCCATAGCAATAAGCCATTAACTAGCTGCGATCATTTCCTCAGCTGGAAAAACAGGAAGGCTGGATCACCTGTCCTTCACTTGGCAACAGGAAATCTGTTGAAACTGCTGAAAACTGTTGCTAAGTGACAAAGAAATTGCTGCTTTGAGATTAGAACGTGTGGGGGATTCTGGAATTCACCAGCAAGTCAGGGGATTCTCTTCAGAACCACAAGGGAATTAGATGAGTGGTAGTGTGAGAGTAAATTACAAGGTGTGACCAGGTAAAGGCAGAGCTTCTGTTTCTGATAATTCCCGGTAAGCGCTGTCAGTGGCATTCAGTTCTAATTTCGAGAGGATATTCCCTTCTTTGTTTTTTATTTTATTATTTTATTTACTTCTAAATTTTACCCAAAAATTTAGTCATATAAAGTAAAAACATTTCATGGAAATGGGTGGTGATCCAGCTTCTCCCCCTAAATATTGCTAATCAATGTTACACAGTTACATCTTCTCAGCTGTTTAGTTCAATTTTTAAATTCTATTTTACTTTATTTCAGAGCTTAGTTATCCTGTTTTGTTCACGTTTATGAGCAGTGATTGTAGTAAAATTAGATCACAATAAACATCATGAAATCTACATAGTGTTGCTTATAAGCAGTAAAGCCTTACAAGTCAGTGGTAGGGGTGGAAATGTAGCCACCATGTTCCACTACAGTATTAAAGCAGCATGTTCAAATTTCCCAATGGTATATGTACACCAGATGTATGTTGAAACAGAATTTAGCGACTTTATAATAACAAAACAATGACCTACATCATTAAATGACAAAGACATAACCTCAGAGAAGATTAGACACATTACATGTATATCTCACCTTAGTTCCACCAAGACCAGACACCAAATTTGCTATATAAATGAGCGGAAGTGGCCAGATCTTTTGAAAGACAGAGGGTTCAAGACGAGGGAAAGAAAGAAACCCAAGTCGCTTGCAAATGTACAGTATAAGAACTGTGGCTACCATCTGTCCAATCCCTAAGACTTGGAAAGATGGAAAGTGGTAAGTGGTGAGCACAGTCTTGTTGACAACCGTAATGAAGAAACTAGCAGCCCCATAAAGTGCAGCTGATCCTATGCGTTGGAACATGGAGGACCCACCCTCCACATCTGAGGCAGCCATATTCAGTCAGCCAACATATGGGATGTCGTTTCTAACACCCCTGCAGGTCCTGAACATAGAACAAATCTCCATTATTAACAACAGTAGCCTCACACAGATATCACCTCAAGTCTCCTACTACAAGACTTCAATACTTATTCACGGACAACTGTTGTTTCCAAATTCTGTATAGCTGGAATATTGTTTATAGACATACATATGCAACTGTCAGTCTATTAATGACTGGCATCTTCCAGTTCTCAATTGCCACTCTTCCCAGACCATCTACTGTTCTTCCAGTCCTTCCTCTACCAATGCATGGCATCACATATTCCCTTCATCCATCTATCTCTTGGTCTGTGTCTCTACCTCCTTCTTGGCAATACCCACTCCAGCATTTCCTTTGCTGTCTGCCATTCTTTGTACATATCTGTACCACATCACAACATCACATGTTCTGTTTTCATTTTATGTAAAAGGGAACTCTGTAAATACAGTCCTTCTCTAATCATATGATCTGCAATGTTGTTGTTTGTAACATTCTTAAATGCTTGTTGGTTTCTTTGCTGTTATTTTTACATCTCACACTAATTTGTCACGTCTCATACAAGAGGGAGATTACGTATGCAAATGCTGAGAAGAAATTTCAGTTTTTTTTTTCAGGCAAGCAACCTAATCCTCACAATTCTATAACTACTTAGACATTCTGATGACCTAAAATAAATTAATTCAAAGTCATTAGGGACATGTGCACATGCACACAAATGCGCTCATGTGCACACACACACACACACACACAAAACATACATTGCAGAGGGAAGGAGTGAAGTTCCAACAACAGAAGTTCCAAATCCTTTTCTCCCAAATTCCCTGATACTTATCCTACCACACATACTTCTGTAATTATGATTCTGCATCTTTAGACATAACCAATTTCTTTCCTTAATCCAAAAACCTCAAAGAATGGCATTTTGTAATTTGTGAAATCCAAGAAATAACTGAGTGGATGCTTGAAAAAAATCAGCAAAAAATTTATCTGGATTACTAACGGCCTAATATGGCCCAGAATTTGGTACTGTATATATATTTTGACATAGTAAAAACCTACATGTTAGAAACTATGTTTTTTTTTATGGCTTGGCAGCTCTTGTGAGCCTAGGCCTCCTCAATGTCAAGGTTTTGGGATCTCACTCAGACACACCGCACTCGGTAGGACTCCTCTGGATGAGAGATCAGCCAATCGCAGAGACCTCTATAAGACAACAAACAACATTCACAACTGACAGACATGCATGTTCCCAAAATCCCAGCAAACGAGTGGCTGCAGACCCACGCCTTAGACCACGTGGCCACTGGACTCAACAGAAACTATGTATTCTGATATAATTTCAAAACACTGAATAACTAAAATGCAGTACTGAAGACTTAATTTACACAATATTTCTTAATTGTGAAAGATATATTTTTGGATTAAAATCCCATTCTTTGAAAGAGTTATTACAAGTATAAAACTATTAAACCAACTTTAATATTTCAGAAATTAAAAAAAGTTGAAAAACCAACAAAACATTGTTTCAGACCCAAAATGAAATTAAGTAATTGGATGCTTACAGAATATATTGCAAAGAGAAAGAGTTTGTCATGAAACTGTTAGGCTGATGTTCAAACCAAGAACTTCGGGACTCAAAGGAGATGAACAGGCACAAACACATGCTTCTAAAAAATACACTGTGTTACTGAAGAATAAAAAATACAGTTTTGTACACACCGAGATGACAACTATGAGATTTCAAGAATCTGTATGCATGTAATTAATGAAAAGGAATGAAGTGTTAATAATTAAATGTTGTACAATTTTGTACATTTATACACATTACTGAGGGCAGGAAATGCTTGCTATCATTCGGTGCAGAATCTTTTGTCTTCTAGGTTGTTATCAAAAAATTTAAATATTAAGATATAGAGAACTATAATTTTGCTTGTTGTTTTTTATGGGCGAGAAACTTGGTCACTGACACTGAGGGAGAAAAGGAAGCTGAGGGTGCTGGAGAATATGGTGTTGAGGAGAATATTTGGACTGAGGAGGGACGAGGTAACGGGGGAAAGGAGGAGAAGGAGAAGATTGCATAATGAGGAGCTAAATGATCTGTACTCCTCACCCAATATTGTGCGGGTGATAAAGTCAAGAAGAATGATATGGGCTGGGCATGTATGGGTGAGGAGAAGGGGGTGTATAGGGTCTTGGTGGGGAAACTGGAGGGAAAGAGACCACTGGGGGGACCTAGGCGTAGATGGGTGGATAATATTAGGACGGATCTCCAGGAGGTGGGATGTAGGTATATGGACTGGATTGGGCTGGCCCAGGATAGAGATAGGTGGTGGACGCTTGTGAGTGCGGTAATGAACCGTTGGGTTCTGTGAAATGTGGGGAATTTCTTGACTATCTGCAAACCAGTTAGCTTCTCAAGAAGGACTCTGCACCATGGAGTAAGTAAGTAAGTAAGTAAGTAAGTATACACATTACTACTTACCCCATAAAATCCAAAGATGGCAATAATTAATTATAAAAATTGCATTTATTATGAACTGCATTTTGATTTTACAATTTATTTTATTCCTGTAAGTACAAAATAGTGTACATTTAATAACATCTGTACATCTTTGGACTTGTATATATGACAAGCAAATAATAAACTCAATAATTTCATTTTATTTTGTACCACATAAACACAGTGCAAGAGTTTTGTCAGATCAGATTTCATGAAAGAAAAGCCAAGGACTAAACAAGAAACCAAATAAATTGAGATGATTTCATGATGAGATCTTGGAGGACACATTAACCAATAGAGTAACATGGTATGGACAAATTTTTAAGAACGAAACTTGAACATAATTTACAGAAAACATTTTTAGTGAAATCTGATAATGGTAGTCCACTCTAAAACTCTGTAGATGCCACAGGTGTAATAAACAATAGTTAAAGTAGCCCTGTGTGTAATTAAGCACCATGCCCATGAATATGTGCAGGTGAGAAGAAGTGGAGCTTCATTCTTTCACAACTTCTGAACTAGATAGAGGTGAACGATCAGCTTCATGCATCAGTTGTTTTACCCGATGGGATAGAGGCCCTGTGCCATGGGTATCCAACCTGCAGCCCCATCAGGCTAATTTATGTGGCCCACAAACATATTCGTACATTACGTACATACTATAAAAATTACACAATGATTTAGTTAGTTAGGTATACCACTCATTGTAATTCTTCCATGTGCAACTCATGAACCAGCCCACAATAATGGGTGCGGCCCCTTGCCATAAAAAGGCTGGAACATCCATGCCCTATACCCTTTCAACAGGTGACTGGGTGAACCCCAGAAACAATGTGGCTGCTCTGGAGAAGACAAAAATAGCTGTGTGTGCTAGGAAATGAACCCCATACCTCAGGTTGACCCGCCCATCTAGTCACAAGACTGACTGAGCTATCCAGTCCCCTGACACTTTATGTTACACAGGTTTTGAGATTAAATCAGTGTCAATACATGTTTGGTAAAGAAACTGAGTCACCAGTCAAGAATTGATATAATCCTAGACAAAAATCCCCACAAAAACCAAAGAGTTTACTGTGCTGTATATTCTAGCACTGCTTCTTGTACTCTCACCACAATTAGCGCATTATGTACCAAAGAACACCAAGGCCAGTACCGTTCCTGCAGTTTTTCCTTTCACATACTTTAAACAATTTCCATGTCTGAACACACAATAGGCAGGTGCACACGCCTGTCTGTTGAAACATTTTACCTCCAAACCTAAAGAGTTGGGATGTGTCATGTAATGTTGCAAGTAACCATTTAATAAGGAGTAAACAGCTCTGTTGAGCTACCATTTGAATACAGTTAAATTGCAATATTGGGCACCACCCTTTCCAGACATCATATAATCTTGCAGATATTAGAATGTCATACCCAATGCTTATCTTAGTGTACCTACCAACTTCATGGATTAATCTAACAATATAATGTCATTTGATATCCTGTCCTGCATTCTCTGTCTCTCTTTCTACCTTGCGATCACTTCTTACATCACAGTGCATGCAACACAGGTCCACAAATCTAAAGAGATTAAATTTTGTACAGGGGTGCCCCACATTTTCAGCATAATTAATTGAATTAACCCCCCCCCCCCCCCCTCTAAAAAAAAAAAAAAAAAAATGGCAAATTTCCTCAAAATTTTTTTTTTTTCCTTTTTTTTGGTTTTTTTTTTTTTTAATTTTTTTTGGGCCTATTTTTGTTTTTTTTTTTAAAATTTTTTTCCCGTTTTTTCCCCCTCCTTTTGTT
>Ga0131853_10014305_pt1 | contig 14541 bp, 9 predicted proteins | sample TergutLab28metaG_FD_92764 | JGI IMG/M metagenome (GOLD analysis project Ga0131853, IMG submission 92764) | Labiotermes labralis P1 segment gut microbial communities from Petit-Saut dam, French Guiana - Lab288 P1 (version 2) (version 2) | ecosystem: Host-associated > Arthropoda: Insects >... | reverse complement strand
ACATACATACATAAATACATACATACATAAGTGCATACACACACACACACACTGTAACAGTAGTATCTACACAAAGTAACCCACTGTACTTTAAACTGTTATGTAAATATTAACCGGCTGATATTTTAATGGATATGCGGTATGTTTACTTTCAGGTACAAACTGAGTTATTAAACATTAATAAGACGAATATGACGCTTCAAACCGTTAAATCGTCTGTCATTACTACAAGCTAACTTGCTGTCCCTTTGCTCGGAGTCATTCTCTAACTTTGTTCGTCCTTCTACTCGCACCGCCCTATACCTACTGGTAAAGCAAATTACGCACAGGGTTGGATAAACTGCAGTGAAATATGTGGCGCAAAAACATTCACAGATATTAAATTGCTTTTAACGACTTCGTAAACGTAGTTGCGACTTGCTACTTTTGCTAAAAAGTATTCGAATTGTGTTGAAATTCCGAAGGATTTGTTGGTTATTTGTGTGTAATCTTTCCTTGGAATTTGAGGAAGGGTAAAATAAAAAAAAAACCCTACTTTTTGTCCACATACGATTATTTTTCTCTGTTTAGAGATACAGAAATAATTCTCATTTTGCTCATTTAGAGATCATATTCCTGACCACTTAAATGTTAACAAGACAGGCAATTTATGTATAACGTAACACCGAGGCGCGTTCGTGCAGCCATTGTTGCAGTGGAAAAGCAATAAGTATTGCACAACCCACTGTACTGTACGTGTAGCCTTAGCTATCCTGCTTGCAATGCGTATGCGCCAAATTGTCATCTCTGGCCTGCCACTCTTTACAGTATTTTCAAACTTTATATCTCATCAACGGCACGATTTTCGAAAGAAAAAAATTTATTGAACACAAAATGTGTGTTTTAATTTTCTTTACGACATTTGTATAAAATATTTCCCATTATAAGAAGCGAATGCGATATGATAAAAATGCATTGGTATTCATGCAAAGTGCCCGTTATTCTTGTAAGAGTTTAATGAAACTTGAATTTTCTCGACGGATTTTCGAAAATTATTCAAATATCAAATTTGAAGAAAATCCCTTCAGTGAGAACCAAGTTGTTCAATGCGGACAGACGGACGGAAGGACGGACGGACACGACGAGGCTAATAGTAGCCTTTCTCAAATTTGCGAAGGCGCCTATAAATCAGGGTAATAACACACCTGCCGAAAGGAAGTACAACACTAGGCATTGTCTTTTAAATACATTTCAGCAAATGCCGTAGGGCGGATCATGCGTCTGGTCGGCTGGAGGTTGTACTAATGTAGACAAATGTAGACAGGCCACAATGATGATGGAGGGACAAAGCTGTGAAAGATATGTGAAACTCTGAAAATAATTTGAAATAAAAAAGGAGAGAAATAGACGTAAAAGTAAGTGTTGATTTAGGCACCAATTAACGTATAATTGAGAGACACGAAACGTAACGTCTAAATTACATGCCGAAAATTAGGGTAAGATTAAACCTATAAAACTTCCTGTAGCACGTATTATGCAAAGTTACTGCAGTTCGTAACAGATGTTTTATTTCCCTTAAACTTCTCCGTGTTTGGATATTAAACAGAAAATTTATGTATAATACACTGTATACACATGAATATATTACACCGCCGATCCCGGTGGCCGCGCGGTCTAAGGCGTAGGTCTGCAGCCGTTCGCTCGCAGGAACTGCGGTTTCGAATCCCGTCGATGGCATTCATGCTCGTCTCCAGTTTTTGTTGTGTGTTGTGTGGTAGTGGCTTCTACGATGAGCTGATTAATCGTTCAGGGGAGTCCTATCGGTTGTGTGTGTGTGTCTAATTTTGTGTGATATGGAAGCCTCAATACGAGAAGCCTACATCCGAACTGGGCTGTAGGGTCACAGAAAAAAAATGCTACTTGGCATATACAGGATTATTCGAAATGATTGTAGGGGTTTTAACAATTGACAACACTTTCTCCAGATGCAACCCCATGTGATTTCTTTCTATGGGGTTAAGTTAAGGATCAGGTTTACGTTCCTCCCCTTCCCGCAAGTATCCCGGAACTGAAGGTACGAATCAGAACCGCCATTGAAACCGTCACCGTTGACATGCTACAAACAGTTTGGAACGAACTCGATTATAGTGTTGATGTTTGTAGAATCACAAAGGTTTCACGTATAGAGCACCTGTAAGGTATGTAACAAAAACGTGGAGTGTTGTTCTATTAAATATAGAAATACATATACTACTATCTCAAGTTTATTGTGTATGACAAGTTGATAAATCTCTGACAATAATTTAGAATAACCCTCATACCCTCATACAGTAGCATGGTATCTGACCGGGCTGGCATATCTTAGTCAATAGACCGATTATATTGGCTACATGCTGAGCAAACAATAATTCGGAGTAAGATTTCAGGCAAGAGAAAGTCAGGCTGAATCTGCGGCCTTCCGAGCCTCCTACTCTAAAAACACCACGGACTGTTCCCCAGAGATTAAAGCGAAATATCAAGCTGACCCACGCAACTCAGCGCAGTGTCGAAGTCAAACCTTCCGTCATAGCGAAGTACTCAATTTATGCACAGACAGAAATTTCCTTATATTCACAAGGAGAATTACAGATACGATTCGCGGGACGCTATAAACGTTTATATTAATCAAAAACTGTAGCATGTCCTTCCCCTACCGCTGAATTCATAAGCCAACGATACAGTGTGAATAAAGAACGAACCGAAAGTGAGGTATGCCTTCCGATGCATCGAAGCATTTGATTCTTTCTATGTAGTGTAAGGCGTTCGTGTCAGAATGATTTAATTACGAAGCTTGGCGCAGAGAGATGGTTCAGGAGTTATAGGTGCAGAAAAATTGAAAGTGACCGAGCGATAAATTAACACATTAAAATATTTTAGTAATGAACATATAATCGAACAATGCCTGTATGTAATTTATGACAATATTTTTCTAAATTTTACGTCTGTGGAACACTTTTCCATACCGAAATATTTAACGGAACCCCAAGTAAAAAATATTCAGATCGTAGGTTTATTTTTTTTTTCTTGTATGCAGTTAAAAACAAAAAAAACTTCACTGTGAGTTTAACAAATCTGCACAAATTGTTGTATTTAAATTTCTCTATGTGACCAATGAGGCCACTCACACAGAATGTGGGCCGAGGTTTCTTTCTGTATCCACACCTCCTACATAAGGGACTATAGGTCAGCCTCATTAAGTGAAAATGTCTTTTCAGGGTATTATGTCCGGCGAGAAGGCCAATAACACCCCTGGTTTTTGTCCTGTTAAGTAACAAAAGTCTGGTCTTTTTTGTCGAACTGGAACGAGAAGTGAGACAACAAATCCCTTCCAAATGCTTTTAAGCAGAGAGTACACCCGTCAAATAGTGGTTTGGCTAACGAGAAGTGAGAACAAAATACTGTGTGCGGGGTGTAATTTTGACTTTAAATTATCTATAAGGCATTACTGTAAAATCTAAACACAGGGCAAAAGGTAAATTTAAAGTGATCCCGTTACAGGCCCGGTGTGGTCCAGAGGGTGGGTAGAGGTATAGCTCTACTCTTCCAATACCGCGGCACTAGAAGGGGGTGAGTGTTCAGCAGCACGCCCCGGCCGCACTTTACCCCCGGGAAAGACCCGGTGCCCATTTTACAGGAGGTTGGGTTGGCCCCAGGGCCGGTCTGGACGGGCGGAAAATCTCGTCCCCACCGGTCGTCGATCCCGGACCCTCAAGCCCGTAGCTCAGTCGCTATACCGACTGAGCTACCCGACCCAAGGTGCTCAGAGGATTCCAGGAAGTTAAGGTTCCCAGATTACGTGACAGTGTCCCAGGATGGTGGTAAGGTTGTCAGCCTTATGCACCGGCCGCTTTTTACCTCCAGGAAATACTCCTGGTACTCATTTCTGTTAGAGGCTGAGTCGACCCCAGGGCCATAGTGCGATCGGAAGGATTATTTCAATGCAAAATTCCAATGACACTATCTGGTATCGAACCAGCGACCATCCGATTTGTAGCACAGCACCTTAACCCCTGTGGTACCGCGGTCCCCCTAAACACAGGGCACAGTATCAATTCACAAACAGTCTTGGGTACTGCTTAACACAGTGAAGACTTGCCGGCAACAAGACGGCCGGAAACTTGGAGCTTAACTTAAGAAAATGAAAATTATATTAAATACAATGATGACCTTTGCTGGTGAAAATTGACATAAGCTTGACCCACCGCGTGAAGCATACTGTTTATGGACAGAACCTCGATTAGGTATTTTCCGTGATCTAAATTTGTCAAAAAATCAAAATGAACCTTTAGATTATAGACTGAGTATTGGAATATACTTGAGAAAAAAGGGCCCTAAGACTCCTTTATTTCATAAGCGTTAACGAAGTTTATAATTAGTTTCTCTGGAAGGCATTTCAATTTACCGTAATAACATGAAAGCTCTCCTGGAAGCCCTTTCTCAGCACCAGGATCTCTACAAACGACGCTTATTAACCGATTCCCTGGCGCCGAGATTGAATGCTGCGGTGGCTCCATAATACAAAAATACCCTGCCTTTCAAGAATAAGCGCCTTTCACATGCAGAAATCACAAGATGGTGTTCACCTCCTTTAAAACGTCAAGTTACGGTAAATATTCTTGGAATCTTGGTAACTGACAAACTTAATGCACAAATTCTTGTTTTATAATAAATTTACTATATTTCTCTACATGTTTCGAGCACATAGTAGAGGAAACAATGTGATTTCTTACAGTCCAGATGGAGGGCGAACATTCTATTGTTTCATCAGACATTCAAAGAATTTTGATGTTTTGATGAGCGTGCATCTCAGTATAATCTTAGTAATAGACAAACTTAATGCACAAATTCTTGTTTTATAATAAGTTTATTATATTCCTCTACATGTTTCGAGCACTTTGAATGTCTGATGAAACAATAGAATGTTCGCCCTCCATCTGGACTGTAAGAAATTGCATTGTTTCCTCTATGAATGGACAGTGCAGGGACGTTATTACTCAAATAACCAATAAACACACTGACAGACATGATTCCAGGGTCGAAATATTTCCCCAGGCAACAGCTCGTAAACCCAGAAAAAGGACATTTTTCCGCCAGCGCATACGATTTTTTTGATGTCAAGGCTATCAATCGAAACGTTAATTGAATTTTCCGTTCTTGAATAAATTTTCGTGGATCCGCGACACTAGTTTCAAACAAGGTTACCCCGGGTCCGTATATCAGAAAAACCACGAGGGACGGCGGTTTAATGAAATTTTAAGCAAGTAGAAGGAGTCGCTTAGAGAGAATTTAAAGTAAGGATCACAAATTTCCTGGGGGCTTTAAGGCAGAAATTTGCAAATCGTTTATCGAAGAGCTCTACAGGATCTACAATGCCAAGGGGTTCAAAACAAATATGAAAAATTAATTTTCTGAGATCTACAGCTGGCTTTCCCGCAACAAACTTTTGCGGTATTATTGAAGAGCTTAGGGAAGCACTGTATAAAGAAATATCAAATGTTGAGAAAGTATAATGCGTCAAATGCAGCCTCAGATGTTTAGGCTGGCTACTACCAAATAATAATAACAGATCCTACAGAGGCAAAATACTTCTTTTCAAGACATTTTTGCTATTAGTGTGTGATAAAAACAGGGCACAGATTTGGTGCAGTAATCATCGTCAGCAAAGGAAAAGATAATGTATAAGCAAACAAAACTAACAGGCAGAATCGCGGGGCGACACCTGAAGTTAATGTTTATTTAGCAATTTAAGTCAGAGCAAAATAGCTTGTTAGGCTTAAGAGTAGGTGTTGCTGTAATTAAGCGCCGATATGTCGTTTAATAATAATAATAATAATAATAAAGACATTTTTGCCTCAAGTGTCAATAAATCCATAAAATCCACCAACTTGTGCACAAATTATTTTGAACACATACTTCCATTTCAGACTTTAATCCACATTTGAAAGGCTAATTACACGACTCATATACGACACAGGGTCAGAATATATTTTGTTTTATTTATTTATTTGCGTAAACATTACACAGATAATTATTACTTGGCATTAATTAGTAAGTTTTATGTTGCGTACTATCCTTTTTTACGATAAGCCATTTTGAAAATGTCGTTAAGCTTCGACATTAGAATCCAGTAGACATTACGCTGACCCAATAGCTATTTTCAGCGGGTTACTCCTAAGAAGCCGACATTTCTTCAGTCAATAAAGAAATACCCTACACTTTATGGAATCGGAGAGTTCTTTTTTTTTCTGTGGCGCTGCGGCCCAACGCTGGCCATGGCCTCCTCATTCTTGAGGTTTCTAGATCACACACAATGGTGCATCACAGTCGGTAGGACTCCTCTGGTCGAGTGATCAGCGCGTCGTAGAGACCTCTACCTGACAACACACGACACTCACAACAGACAAGCATCCATGTCCCCGGTGGGATTCGAACCCACGATCTCAGCAGTCGAGCGGCCGCAGACCTACGCCTTAGACCGCGCGGCCACTGGTACCGGCGGAGAGTTCATTACCATCTTCAAAACAGCCAGCCACTTGACCCTTTCCTGGACCAAACCAGTCCAGTCCAGGTCTTCCCATATAATTTCTTCAACATGCACTTTAATATTATCCTCCCACCGACACCAAGGTCTTGTAAGCAATTCCTTTCTTTCAAATTCCTCTACCAAAAATTAGTACGCATTTATCTCCACCCCAAATATGCAGCATGTACCGCCCAGCTCATTCTCCTTGATTTGATCAACCGAATATTACATGGCAAGGAACACAATCCTCATTAGCAATTTTCTACGGTGTCTTGCTATTTCCCCTTTCTCGTCCAAATGGCTTCCTCAGTATCCTGTTTTCCACCAATTTCAGCTTACGTTCAACCTCAGCATGAGAGACCAAGTTTCACACCCATACACAACAACAAGAGAAGTTATTACTGATGCGACAGAAATCCTAACGAAACGTGCTAACAGAGGTCTAGTGTATAAATCTACATGATGCTATTACAGTTCACGAAGAAGTTACGGACCTAAAATATACCCACAGAGAGACAAGATTTCAAAATTTATGCTCGTAACTCAATTTTTTGGACTTTGGACAAAGGATTCACAAAATAACGTCGCAATTATAATTTTGTACCTCATAACATAGTAGGTAACTACAGTCAAGAATTAAAGTTAGTCTTGTCGAGATGTTGCCCTTGTCTTACACTAGACACGGGCGAATATTTCGGACAGAACAGCAAAGAACCTAACCTGAAGAGGGGTGAACTACTTCGCCCATATATACCAAGATACACGGCGTCACATACCATAGGCCCTTAATCATAACATTCACCTGCAGGAGAATATAGAGTTTTACGCATTGAGAAATACTGCAGAAAGCTTCTTACACGGTTCACAGTGTGGCCTGTTCCAGTACACACATTTCCTTTTGTGTTCTACACGGCATACGGAATGAATATTTCGATGTCTCAGTATCGTGACCAATGCAAAAATTTAATACGGCGAAGTAACTTCTTACCTTTAAAAGTTCTTCTTCTCCTTATTCTTCTTCTTCTTCCTCCTCTGTGTCCCTCTTCTCGCTCTCATCCTGCAGAGCAGCTCCGTAGTACTGACCCATTAACATGGCGCAAACCTGGGGACAGAATTTTAAAAGTTAATTTAAGGAGAATTCAAAACTGCAAGCCAGAGAACAATAAAATTCAGAGTACGACTGTCATATGTTGATACTCTGTAGTTCCATCCGTGCATACCAACAATTCGGAACACCGTACAGTCAGTACATTTATCCCAGAAAATTCAGACCATATGCTTTTCCGAAATTTTGTTGCCGACAGATAAGAATACAGGGTGTCACAGCTCATAGGACCATAATCTAGAAATACAGCGCTTTGCAAATCGATAACCGTACAGATAAATTAAACGTTAAACAGAATTCTACATTTTAATACCGCTGATACTAATTTCGCCATTGTTCATTATTCCACAAATCCATAAAAATATATTTCAAAAGTCCTGTATTTACATCTCTTTATATACTCTTTGTTTTTCTATCCTTATTTCTACACGTGCGTCCTCTTCTCCACCATCCTTCCCCATTTCATTTACATATTCACGAACTGTCTCCTTCGCACGTGTTTCTAGAACGTTACGACGTCATAATTCTAACGAATGCCTTCCTTCATTTATATATTCACGTATTATCTTCTTAGCATGTATTTTCAGAACGCTACTATATCATAACCCTAGCGCATGCCTCTTCACCGAGTAATCAGTCCCAATTCATGCCGCTTCCCTTGGACACTGGACAATTTCCTAATAAAATTTTAGAGACAATCAGGAGTTGCAAAAAATCGAAGACTGGCTTCGTAAACGAAAATCGTTCTCACGACTGTCATACTCTAATCACTCTGTCAGTAAACAATGTATATTATGCTGGAGACAGGAAGTGAATGGTGACATCCGGCAGACGAGGCACAAATATTTAATTTGCTTAACGTAATGAATACGAGAGCACACCCAAACACATACATACACATAAACACACACACACACACAACGTTCACGGGGACCCCCAGGCACTGCAACGACCACTCAACCGATTTGTGCAATCCTAATGTTTTGACTGAGGTGAACGATTGATATCTGCGCTTAAATCTTTATTGGAACACGCTTGTTTGTTTGCTTGCTTGTGATTTGCAGGAAGGTAAACTGGTACACATGCACGGAATATTCGATATATGGCTATTGTCGCATATAGGCATACAGTTGGGTGTAGCAAAAGGCGAAAATTTGGAAGATAAGACAAGAAGGGTAAAATGTTCATAATGGTATATAGTGACAATACATCAATACACAGGTTCTTAGAAGCTAATGTACCGGAAACGGATCCGTAGATATGATGTCACTTCATCCGTATCACCTATCGATACAAAAGTCACAATTTCAATTCAAGTTACTAAATCAGCGGTCCCCTATCCCCAGTATGTGGACCAGTTTGCCATGGCACTGTACTTGTCTCTAGTTTAATACAGAGAAAAAATATCAAAAGCCATTTCATGGCGAAACAGGGAAGTACATCCAGCTAAGGTGAACTGACTGAAATCCGCCTTTGTGTTGAAACATGTGAACGAACAAGACAGCGACAATCAAAGGTGAATGAAATATCTTAAAATGCAAAAGAATAAAATTTAAGAATAAAAGCAAGATACGTAATTGAAATAAAAATATTATGAACAAAATAACTTTGCAGTTTTTATTGGAAGAGACGGAAAATTCGAGGAAAAGAAAGAAACGTGCTAACCATTTCTTTGTTACTCTCGTCTAACAATTCGTCAATTTTAGGATCATTCATTACCGGTCCAGTTCAAACGTCATCAAAGTCCGAACGTAAGACGCAGGTGGGTTAGAAGATGTCAGCAAAATCACTTACAAATTATGACACCGTGCGCAACAGACGACTCCACAAACCTTAAATATTACGCATAAACAAAAAACCAAACTCGCAGAATTTCATAGCCGACACGTCGCTGTGTTGACATGTTACACTTTATACAAGCTTTACCCATGTACAAAGTGTAAGGAACTCTTTTGATAAGAAATTTTTTAATTTGACAATGAATTAGGATTATGTATCTCTCTTTTTGAGGGCCGCAAATGTCGTCACCCCAAAGCTCCTTTCTTCAACTGCCCCCGTCCCATTTACCAACTGCTTTCATGCCATAATTCAGCGTCCCACATATACGTTTCCTTACGAGAGCAAGGAAACATGCAATCCTTCTGGGATTCGTTGATCCGTTGTAAGAGCGCACGGTGGTATTCCTCTCAGACAGCACTGACCGACGGCCACGTGTCGGACAGGCAGTTCTGCAAAATGTAGGCTATCTTTTACTTGCGAGTTCTGTCCAGCCATCAAGACATTCCAGGCTGAACCATGAGCATTTGAGCTTGAGACAGCCGCGTATCCTCCTCATCATTCTTACACTAGCGACGGGTCTTAATACGTTTCAGGCAGAAATGGCCAGGCGTCTTCAAATTTCAGTGTGGCATTATTGTGATACAAATTCAGCCGTGCACAACGAAAAGTTTACACAAATGTCATTCGGCAAGAACAAACGGATCAAAACTGCGCACGCTACATCTTTTCAAAATTAATCATTGAAACATTGCCACTTACATTTGTTAACATTTTGGCGCCGGAATTATTTTTTTAATTTTAGCACATCCTGTATATAAAATGTGAATAATACAGGAACCAAATACATTAGAATTATGAAACAAACTGTATTTTGAAGAGAAAAAGAAACGGAGAGTATATAGCATGTTTAAAATATTCAGTACCCGTATTTGTTGAACAAATATATAAAATGCAACTTTAGAGGTTAGCGGTGCGGTATGACCACTATAGTTGACATTAGGCGTCAAAAGTTTAATTATGACTTTATGTCAGGGGAATAAATTGTAACACTTTGTGTGAAAGACAGAATCCTCAAACCACAGATCAAGGGCCTGTATTACACTCAAACACTGGTATAGTGTTTTACTTACTGAATTCACTTAACTTCTGAACAAAGATGTTAATTTCTACTTGTATTGTGGTGTAATAACAGTCAGAAATGTAATTAACTTGCAATTTGCAGAAGGGAAAAACATATACTATTAAAATTCAACGAACTGGCACAATAAGCTTGTATTTACTTTGAAAATGAAAGTGACGGAAAAATAGGAGCCATATTGTGGTACGGTGCAACGGACAAATAAGTAAGAATATAAAACCCGATTAAAACTATAATGCAACACTAAATCCACTGTAAACCGAGGCAGTTACAAAACAAGCACATATAACCGTTAATGCCACTGCGTTAAGCAGAATTCCTGTAAGCCTTTTTTTCACGATCTGTTGACCGTGCATCCTAATATAATGATAGTCTTTTTTTTAACGCGATGCACAAATTCTTTATTTTAATACATTTATTACAGTCCTCTACATGTTTCGAGCACTACTTTGCTCATCTTCAGGAGGACGAGAGTCCTCTCGTAACCTGTGTACTGAACGGTCACCCAAAGATAGTGACGATAACAGATGCTGTGTTAATACAATTGTCCTCCTGAAGATGAGCACAGTTGTGCTCGAAACATGTAGAGTACTGTAAAATGTATTGAAATAAAAAATTTGTGCATCAAATTGGTAAAAAAAAGGACTATCCTGTAAGCCGAGAAACGCTAAGAAGTCTAAAATGTCCTCACTGCACAGCTCTACTCACTAAATATTTATGACATGATTCTTATCACCCCAAATTTCACTTTCCTAATCATTACCTTTCCACCACATTTTAAAATGTTTACCTTCAAAACAGCCTGCTAGAGAACTGGTTTCTTCCAAAGTTTCGGGCACAACTTTCGATGCCGATCTTCCTCCCTACATTACAAGTGCCAGCTGGAATAACACATCAATAACAGCGAGTACAATGCCAACAAGTCCACCGATTTCCAGTACATTCAGCTTCTCATACATCAACTCTAAACCTACGCACCTTCGCCATATTTGCATTTATAGCAGAGAAAACATCTTTTCTTGATTTCATACACTCGCCGTATTGTGAAGGTTGTATTCTTTCTTTTGGGTGATTCCCCGGCGTCTAATATTTATGTACCGAAGTTTCAGAACAGTCTGTCTGTTCCATCTTCATAGGTCGCTGTGTCTGATCCATTTTCATATGTCTTGTGAACAACGACCTATGAAGACGGAGCAGAGTGTTCCGAAACGTCGGCACATAAAATTCAGACGCTGAGGAATCACTCGAAAGAAAGAACGAACAAAAAAAAGTTTGTTTGCATATCACAGAGTATTTTATTGTCACCACACAATCTCTCCATTCCCGAGCCACTGGTAAGGCACAGAAGAATAAACGCATATTACTTACTCCATGGCGCAGAGACCTTCTTGAGCAGCTAACTGGTTTGCAGCTAGTCAAGAAATTCCCAGCATTTCACGGAACCCGAAGGTTCATTACCGCACTCACAAGCGTCCGCCCCCTGTCTCTATCCTGGCCCAGCCCAATCCAGTCCATATACCCACATCCCACCTCCTGGAGATCCATTCTAATATTATCCAGTCATCTACGCCTAGGTCTCCCCAGTGGTCTTTTGCCCTCCGGTTTCCCCACCAAGACCCTATTCACCCCTATTACTCGTAATATATCCGTGATGTGTTTGTTTAGTGGAAAAATCTGCTCATTTCTGACGATATATAGGTCTGGTTGAATACATAAAACACCACAGATCAGCGCTACGTGGCGCTAGTATGCTTACAAATCATGCAGGTGTCAGTCTTTAACTGTTCATATCGGATATAAAGCAAAAAAAAAAGTGGATCCTCAACGTACGGTTAATAAATTACATTAGAACTTTCATTTTTTTTTAAATACGTTACTAGTGGTGGCACGAACAAACCCACAGAAGTGTACGATACCTCAAGCCTGATTTCTTATATAAAAGACGCTGGAATACATGAACTACGACTAAAAATTCATATCATTACAATACACTTACAATCAAGACAGAAATTTTATTTTATAATGTCACAAGAATTACTTACAGAAATCTGCTGTTTATTGGACCGTCCATCATTGTGATAGTTGAAGAATAAGAGACAAACTTCATGTCTCTAGTTATTATGTTTTATTTCACTTCTTCCATGCTGAACATGTTTCGGACATTAATACATCCATCATGAGGAGCCTGTTACACGGATACCACCCCAACCCAGCCGCACCGAAAATCCAACACACATCGAAACAAGAACACACGACCAGTGTGGTGATACAATAGAGAAGTCGCAGGCTCCTCATGATGGATGTATTAATGTCCGAAACATGTTGAGCATAGGAGAAGTGAAATAAAACATAACTAATGACATCAATTTGATCTCTTATTCTTCAACTACTTACAGAAACTTTTATTTACCAAGGACAATACACTAGCACAATTTTCTACCTTGTCTTGCCAGAATTACTTGGACTGACTGAACGAAAAAAAAATATATTATTATTATTAAGATCATCATCATTATCATCATCACCATCAACAACAACAACAACAAGAACAAGAGCAATATCATTAATAAATTTCGAATCAATCACCGTTTTTTGGAATATAATTTTATTCTACCTTCCAGAGTTTTCTAATTATCTACTTCTGTAGTCTGAAATTTTATGCGACCAACATTTCAGTGCCAAATTGCCATTTACGTGTAACTGTTTGGCTGTTGGTTCCCTACGAGATAACGGCTGTATATCTACGTATTTCGCGTTGGTTGGATGTGAGCCCAAGCAAAGTCATAAATAAGAAGAGGCCATGGGATATCTGCTGAACTCAGTGGAAATTCCCCTGCTTTCGTACACTGACGTTTTATTAAAACACAGCAAATTGCATCTGTGTTTTATTTCTTACAATGAATTTACGTCAACACAAAAATGTAAGAAATTAAAGCAAAAGTGTATAATTGTGGCCATGTGAAGTGCGAGGTAAATACGAAAACCTTGAGTGACTAAGCAAAGAGTTTGGTTAGAATTCTATGTTTTGTTGACCGTGCATCTCGGTATAATCTTTGTAAATAACCTACCTGACGCACAATTCTTTTTCATGTATGTTTATATGTATTCTCTACATGTTTCGGACAGCTATGTGTCCATCATCAGGAGACCGTGTGGTACGCAGGTTTAGAAGAAACATCCAAACCTGCATACCAGATGATCATCTACACATAGTGTTACATACCAGATGTATTGATACAATTAATTCTCCTGATGATGGGTACATAGCTGTCCGAAACATGTAGAGCATAGGAATAAACATACATGAAAAAGAACTGTGCGTCAAGTTGGTTATTTACAAAGATCAAACTTTGGTTAGAAGCAATTAATTAAAATTTCATCCGCGGTTCACCTGTCGTCGACGACCAATGTGTTTTAATTTTCATGGCCTTCAAGCGTCGTTACGAAGATATTTATCTCAAGATCATGTATCAAATATCTTACATGATGTGTGATAAAGGAGGCATTTCATAAATAATACGAATCCGATTTTGAAGTACATAAATTATATTTCGTTGTAACTCCGCGCACACTTCCTTGTCCCCAGTAACAACGCATTATTGACGTGAACCTGAATGCACTGCAACAAATTTACTTACATATCAGTTAAGAGAAAGTTCACATGACGTTTGTAAATAGGCTCATTATTTAAAGAGTAAACTAAACCTTCTAACATCTTACTTTCTTTAATGGGAAACAAATACGAGTAAATATTGTACAATAGAATAAAAAACAATAAAGAAATGTTTCTGATGTTTATTGGACCGTGCATCATTGTGATAACTGAAGAATTAGAAACCAACTAGATGCCACCTCTTATTTTATTGTACTTCTTATAGGCTCAACATGTTTCGGGCACTACTATGCCCATCATCAGGAGCTCGCGACTATAATGTTGATTACCACATTGGTCGTTTCGTTCTTGGTTTGCTGTATGTT
>Ga0131853_10014303_pt1 | contig 14542 bp, 8 predicted proteins | sample TergutLab28metaG_FD_92764 | JGI IMG/M metagenome (GOLD analysis project Ga0131853, IMG submission 92764) | Labiotermes labralis P1 segment gut microbial communities from Petit-Saut dam, French Guiana - Lab288 P1 (version 2) (version 2) | ecosystem: Host-associated > Arthropoda: Insects >... | reverse complement strand
TGAACGATGGCTGTCCTGAATGGAATCCCTCCCTTCACGGAACAATTTCACCCATCGTGCCACTGTGTGATATGGCAAAGCAGCATCACCACATGCTTCTCGCAGTCCTTGAAAACAGGTTTGTGCACTACGACCTCGTGCAACTTCAATTTTTATCCAGGAGCATTGGTCTTCTTTCGTAAACATGTTGTTAGGGCGCTTGAACTGGACTTCTACACTTCAAGACGATTCACAATGCAACTCAATCAAACACAACCATCACCACTCACTGTACTACTTCAACTGAACTTCTGCTATCAGGTACAGACGACAGTAGTGTCACCGGACGCACATCCTTCAAGTTACAGCAGTGTTGCCACTACTTTGCATCCAACCCTTGTATGTTTCCAGAATTTCTCTATCACCCACACCCTTCGCATTGCATCAGACTATGTGGAAGCACAAGCCTACATATGTGAGTCACTGGGGGCCTGTAGGAGGTAGCCTGGACGTGCTGTAACAAGCAAACATTCATCTGTCATACATGTGTGACTAACAGTCTTCTGCCGGTTGCTAACCAGAGCTCAATGTGTTATCATCACAAAGTGTTTGTTGGACCATTAATATGCAAAGAAAGTGTGTAAATTCATCAGATGCATTCTGCTACATCTGCGTTGAGGTGACATTCAAATCCCAAAGATGGTCTTTCACACCCCTCATTTAGAAATGCTATGAGCATTATTTCGGCTGCAAAGTGGGTGATCAGGGCAAGTGTTGGACTCCCCACTTTTACTGTGTGACATTTGCCAGGCTTCTTGCAGCATGGCAAAAGGTTCATGCTGTATCGCCATTCCTATGGTCTGGCGAGAGCCCATGGACCACGTTTCAGATTGCTACTTCTGCCTGACCAGTATCACTGGTGTAACAGCAAAGTCCAAACACACTGTTCAATATCCTAATTTACCATCTACGATGAACCAGTACCTCACAGTGCAAAGTTACCTGTGTCAAAGCCTCCAACAAACATGATGCTTAGTGACATTGAGGCAAGTGATGAAGATGTAGGCCAAGCTAAAAACAATATGGATTGTGATATAACATTTGCAGGAGCCTGTTCTTCCAATGAACTACACCTGCTAACTCAAAGGAACCTTAATGATATCATCTATGATATGAACCTGTCAAAGAAGCAAGCTGAACTTTTAGGCTCCAGGTTAAAGGGCTAGAATCTTCTGTGCTTGGACACTAAGGTGTGTTTTTACCACGAGCGCAATGAAGAATTCAAGGATTTCTCCTCCCTGGAAGGTGGTGTCGTGTTTTGTAATGATGTTTGTTCCATTATTGAAGTACTTGGCCATGAATATGACACAGATCAGTGGCGCTTGTTCAATGATTTGTCAAAAGTGAGCTTGAAGGTGGTTCTACTCCACAATGGAAATAGATTCCCCTCCATTCCTCTGGCTCATGCAGCCAACATGAAGGGAAGTTATGAAAGCATGTAGCCACTGTTGGGAAAGATTAAGTATGACAAATTTAAATGGAAGTTACATGGTGATCTCAAGGTTGTGGCACTGCTACTTGGAATGCAACTCAGGTACACAAATTACTGCAGTTTCCTGTACGAGTGGGACACCCGGGACAAGAAGAATCACTATGTAAATAAACTGTGGTCTAAACAAATATCACTGACGCCAGGAGAGAAAAATGTCGTCAATCCTCCTCTTGTTCTTCTGGAGAAAATTTATCTGCCCCCTTTGCACATAAAGCTGGGCCTCATGAAAAAATTTGTGAAAGGTGTGGATAAAACCGGCAATGGATTCGAATATGTGAGGAATAAGTTCCCAAATGTGAGTGACTCAAAAATCAAGGAGGGTATATTTATAGGACCCCAGATCAGGGAACTGATGCAAGACAAACAGTTCGATGAAGACCTGTATGAAACTGCAAGAAATGCATGGTTGTCATTTATGAGGATTTCCAAGGACTTCTTAGGAAATCATAAAGCAGCTAAATATCAGGATGTTGTGCAGGACCTGTTGACTTCATTCATACAAAGCTATGGGATGCAATGAGTCTGAAAATCCACTTTCTGGAGTCACACTTGGATTTTTGCCAGAAAATCTCAGCGAAGTCAGTGACGAACACAGTGAAAGATTTCACCAAGACCTTATGGCTATGGAAAAGCGTTACCAAGGCAAGTGTACCTCAAGTATGTTGGCAGACCATTGCTGGACACTGAAGAAGTATGTACCTGACGCCAAACACTGGCGAAAGTCGTAAGCCTCAACATTTTAGAGGAAAGTTTCTGCCTGTTTCCTGAGCACATAAAGTATTATTTTGCACATTTAAATTTTTTCTGTACCTTTGAAACCCTGCCTGATAGAAAAATTCTGTATATATATCTGAATTCAGCATAAAAAGTACTGCTAAGTTCACCTACTGAAGTTCGTGGGACAAAAAAAGTTAAATTTTGTTGACCAGTGTTATTTATGGCAATAACTCCACTTCGGAGCCTGTCTCATTAAATATAGGTGAACTGATAAACAGTGCAACAAATTTAAAGAAGATTCTGGATGAAGAAATTGTGAAATATAGCATTTGTTACTTTTGTTCAATGATTAGAGATTACAACATAACGCTTGTAACACTGAGGGCCATGTTATAATTTGAAGACAAGAAACGTTAATGATGCTGCCCGACTAGTTGGTAGTACTAGATTTAATATAAGTCAATGTTTACAAGCACAGTGACTTTGAGGTTATACCAGTCAACAACGCAAGGTATACATATTTCAGTACGTTATTATAACTTACAGTTAAATACAACACCACCATCACTAGCAGATATGTAAAACTAGAGACCTGTGTGTAATAGGAAAGTGCACTTTGATTTCTGCTTTGAACTGCACATGTTCTAAATATAAAAGAAGAACGTTCTTGGAAACATACACATATGTCCAAATGGCTATGAGCACCTATAATGGATCAATGAATCAGATTCACATACTAGTTCTTGCACATTTCATTGTGCCAGTGAATCAGGCTTTTTGCATAAAATTCAGAGTCCTAATTTTTCGTGTTACTCTGTGAATGACCATCCCATCTACCTTCTGACCTACCACATAAATGAACAGCACATGATTACTTCAAATCAGTAAACTCAAAGTATATGTTTTTTTTACTGAGTTGCATACTCTTTAGTAGAAAGTCATTGTGTGTTGCTTCAATTACACACATTTTAAAATCTGTTAACTCTTTTGCAAAAACCTGTGGCCTGTGACATAGAGGGTACACTAGAATTCCAGATAATGAAGCCTTATGATCTTAAAAATAAAGCTTTAAAATTTCCAGCATAATACTATTTGGGCTGTGATATTGATATTGAGAATGAATCACAATTCAATCAAAATCATCCCTTTTAAAAGAGAAATGAGATGGCTTCACTGACAAACATGATCAAAAAAGTGATAATGCTAAATCCTTATACATTGTATTTCACAAAATTATAACTTCCTTTCCAAAATATGGGCAATATATTAGAATTAATGATGTCCAACATACTCATATGATTATGTAATCATTTGGTATTGCTGACTTAAAGAAATTCTCTCACTCTCTGTCAACTAGTTAGCAGTATTTAATTAAAGTCATGACTCTGGAAACGAACAGCCTACAATTTTCTTCATCATTAAAAGTGTCTGTAATATCAAAGACAAAGAGTTTTTGTAGGTCGTTACTGTGTAACATTATAGCTTTAAAACGTTCAAACACTCTATTATATGTAAGATAGGGTGAGGTAACGAAAGAGACAGAGTGAGAGAGAGAGGGGGGGGCAGAGAGAGAGAGAGAGGCAGAGAGAGAATTTTTAGGAGTACTTCAGCTAGCTGCATTCAACTCACAATTGCAGCCTCAGACTTCCATAAATTGGAATATGGTGGAAAAAGTTGTACACCACCTTACATATAATTGTTTTGATATTATTTCTGCCACAAATTCATGTAATAAGTCAAATGTTTAAAATTAATTCTAATAAATGTACTTATACCTAAGTAATCTATACTGAAAATCATAAACACAACACACTGAAAAGTTCCCTCCAAGTACCATCAACCAGGGCGCAATAAATTCTTGGCGCCAGGTCACCACAGCACCTAGATAACTTGTTATGGCACCTATAATCTTTGTTTGAAATTCCACTTCAATGAGACTTCATTAATAACCAGCTTGATCACCACTATCAATAAACAGTCATAAATACTAAAATCAGTTTTGTGTAATGAAAATGCATCGACAGAACTCCCAGAGGGTTTGCTGCAACTGGTGCTGAGTACAGAGCAGCATATGTGGGGTTGGTGGTAAAGTGTTATATGATACTCTATATTAACCATCAAATTTAATCACTTATTGTAAATTAGACATAAGCTTTTCATAAGCACACACACACACACACACACATATTGACTGTTCTATATCCAAAAGGTGTCTTTGCCCTTGTTAAGATTCATGAAATGTAAAGGAATGAATAAATGAATTGTAGACTTTAGGTTAATTTTGTTTGGAGTTTAATGGTGAATAGGGAATTCTAATATGAGACCTTTTATTTAAGAGTATTTCTGAAACTCTGTAGTTTTGCATTTTAAATTGATATGCTATTCAGGGTGTTTTTGACAGATGGAATTTGCAAAACATCATATCATTTTGGAAGATTCTCTTGTAAGTTATTGGAAACCCTATCAGCAACAGCAACAGTGGAAAGTTTAAGTTCGCTAATCATTGCAACATACATCCACAAAAGATAAAAAAGTTTTCTCCTAAACTTTTTAATTGGTGCCTCGATTCAAAGAAAATCTGTCATGTCCTGCAGTAACAAAGTTAATATTAATGTCAACAAACACTCTGTCCACACAGTAGCCACAACACTGTGTCCACACAGCAAACACAACAACTGTGTCCACACAGCAGCCACAACAACTGTGTCCACACAGCAGCCACAACAAATGCTACATCCACTTGCCAATACTGAATTTGATGTCAAAAGTTGGCTAGAACTGACAAAACACTACACAGACAGCATCACTGCATTATGACAAGGAAATCTTGTAAAACTGGAAGTAAAAAACAGGAATCCATAGATGGTGTTTCTACATTAACAACCCTGGAGTTACACAGAGGTAGAGATATTAAATTACGGACACAGTAGTATCAATAACAAATAACAGAACTACTGTGTCTAAAAAAGTATGATTAATGTGTGAACTGCCACCATTCATACAGAAGTGGATTTATTCTTCACTGTATAATTTCAGGTTGGATGCTGATCTGCCATACATCTACATTTTATCTGACTTTAATATAAACAAAAATATTATACAGCCTATAGTATATGTATGACTCGCTATGGGATGGACGGTCCGGGGATCGAATTCTGATGGCGGCAACATCTTTCGTACCCGTCCAGACAGGCCCTGGGGCCCACCCAGCCTCCTATACAATGTGTACCGGGTCTTTCCTGGGGGTTAAACAGCCGGGGCGTGGCGTTGACCACCCACCCCCATCTAACGCCAAGGTCCAAGAAAGAGCAGAGCTATACCTCTACTCCACCTCTGGGCCTTCGTGGCCTGTTCTAGGGTGAACTTTACCTATAGTATATGTTATAGCAGTAAATAGTAATAAAATTTCAATATAGCAGTAAATAGTAATAGAATTTCAATATGTATGAGAAAGCAATATTTGTTGCAGGATATGAGTAACAACTACTGCAATACGACATCATTTACCATATCCGCTAATACCACAATCACAGCAATATCTAATTCATATAAAGAAGTTTGACTATACCACAGAATTAAATTTAGAATTGTATGAAACAACATTTATGGGTGATACTTGTCATCAACATCTATAGGCACAGTCTATATCTAAATAAACATAAAATATGGATATTTAAATACTCCATCTAGCTTTGTGGACTGCACCTAAGTAAAACACAAATGTAAGTAATGGGGCTCATTCCAATCACATACACAAGTATGCAATAATAATAATAATAATAATAATAATAATAATAATAATAATAATGAGGCAACATCCGACCATATCTATAGGAGCAAACAACTGGCGTAGAGTTGGTACGCTCACTGAAGCTGCTACCAACTTACTTGGAATTCTTGAGACCAATTTCAGCGGTCTCAGTACACGGAAAGATCGAAGCATCCGCAAATCCAAATCCACATTTGACTCGAAGAATAATGTCATCGACCTAAAAACAGCCATAGTAGTGCTACAGCTGTCTTGACACATTTTAACAGCATGGCTATTCAATTTTCATAATAAATGCTGCATGAATATTTCAATTATACAGTAACAAATGGAAAATAATGTCTGTGCTTAGACTTTCATAATGAGATTTAATGTGCTAAGTTTTAAAATACTATGAAATCATGCTACATGAGCAACATTTTGCAGTTTCACTATTACTACAGTCAAAGTAAATAAGATGTGATAAATTAAAACACAAGGACAAAAATTGCATAAATAAGTTTTAATATCCCACTCATTATGAAATGAGTTAAAGCATAGAATAAGGAATATAAAATAAATTTATAAGTAACATTAACAAAGACTGCTTATGAATATTCACTCACCCTGTGACAACTACAACAAAATCCATCATATTCCAAATGTTGCGTAGATACGATCTAGGATGAAGTACAAAACCTAGTGCTAAGATCTTGAGGGATGCTTCTACACAGAAAATGCCAAGGAAATAGACCTCTGTTGTTTCCTGAAACATTACAAATTTAATAATCTGTAGGAATCCAACACACACACACACACAAAAGAGAACCTAAATGTAAATCATAAACAGCTATATTATGTACTATTTATAGAATGAACTATACTTTCAGAATGAAACAGAATCTTGGAAAAGTATGCTGTGAAAATGGGAAGGGATGGAACTAGCTAAGGATCGTGTCCAGTTGTGGGCTTCGATACTAGTTCTATTCTATTATGAGTAATTTAATTAAACAGAAAGAGGTTAAGAGAAACAAATTCTCAATGAGCAGAACAAGTATCATCAAATTAAGATTAAACAAAAATAATATGAAAAATACAATAAGCATGTCAGTTCCTGCTGACAGTGCAGTGTCCTCCATAATTTTATAAATGGAATACTAATGCAATACAGGCTTCATTAGTTAATCTTTTCACAATTGTTAGGTGTGAAAATTTACAATGGGCAACATATGCAGACAACTGAAGTAACCTGAAAATCCATATGTAACCTCTTAAAATGGTCTCTATGAGATCAGAAAGAAGATAATCTTAGGAAAATACCATCACATTGTCAACTAGATTCAACTTTTGTTTTTAATAGAGGACATCCCGTTGTGTTTGGATTCAAAAAAATGAACAAAATGTTTAAAGTTACCACCAAAACAATAACAGTGTATAATAAAATACTAATATTTATACACTGTTGTTGTGTTTTGACGGTAACTTTAAACATTTTGTTTCACTTTCAGATTCAACTCATTCAGCAAACTGTCACGCAGGAGTGTTGAACCTGGCCAAAATGTTTTTTTTTTTTTTAACTTCTAAGTTCTGAGAACAAATAACAGATGCTTCCCTGTTCAAGCAATTTGTTCAAACTAATATGACTCCTATAGTTCTCTTTCAGTATGTTACAATGGATCAAATTCAATGAAACTGACACATAATTGTATAACTTTATGAAATAACAAATACAATACATATGTTACTTATATGACAATAATGATGATAAACCCACATGATAAAAAGGCATGTAAATTCCCATGCCCACAAACTGGGTTTGGACTCAAGAATATCATAATTCAGTGTAATGATGGTAACTCCCAAGAACAGTTGTAATGCCTCCAGTACAGTACTCATACATGTGCCACAACAAATAAGCTACATACAGTGACGATACAAAAGGTTTTTTTTTATGAATGAGAATATGTTATGATTGTCTATGCGAAATCCCACGCCACAGTGCAAATTATGATTATGGGTCAAATCAAATATATTTTATTTATTTGTGTTTCATAAAAGCAGTTGAAAGTTAATCCAGATGGACTTTTCATGATTCTTTCATGACAGGTTCTATATCTAGTGGGCTTTTAGCCTTGTATAGATCTCATGACTGCAAAATAAAATGAAATGAAATGAAATGGAACAAGATTTAATTGAATGGGTTAAACTGTGTATGACTAAAGAGGTCAACAATTGTAATGAAACTACAACCACATTGTGAAACTCGTCGGTTTCCAATAGGTCTGTTGTCTACATGTCATACAGCCATTATAACCACCTACCTTCCAAACACATCAATGATTAAATGGTACAGATATGATTAGGGCTATTGGACCCAATAAAAATGTTCTACCATGTGTAATCCTTAAATTAATAAGACAGATAATTATGACTTAAAGAATTAAAAAAGAACATGCCAAAGCAACTCTCACTGTTTTAAAATTACAGATTATACACTCTAGGAATATCTGAATTAATCTTCTAAAATTCTAAAGACTAGGCCAGGTATACCATTTGTACCACAATCTGACTTAATCTAACCTTAACGCGCCATAATGTCAAACACTAGACTTATAGCGTGTGAACCCTGTTGCCACGATTACCCTCACATAATGTTAATGCCTATCATATTTCAAATTTAAATTCTTACAGCATTTCACAGATCACTGTAACGCACATGCTGTCTGAATTTACGATACTTGAACCTATAGGCCCTATACTGAATCCTACATACTTCACTATTAGCTCCACTGCCACCATTAGCCAACTCCTTCAGGTTTCTCACTCCGAGCGAAATTCCCTTGCAAAGGAAGAGTGACAACTGCAGAAAATGGCATGTAAGCCCACAAACCAATACCCCCCCCCCCCCCCCCATGTCTGAGACATACATGCTTTTCAAAATACCGTAGTATCTTTCAGCATTTACTTATTATTTTGTGGTGGTAAATCTGTGCAAACAAGGAGTTAATACAGGATTTTCAAATTATGACACTTAGAATACTCATGTAAAATAGAGTGACCATTTATCCCGGATTTTTTAATACGAACTCGTAATAAGACATATCACCGAATAACTTTGATTCTAATTTTGTCCCCGGTTTTTTATTCTTGCGATTTAATTCCGCCTTTCTGGTAATATTCCTTCGAAAGGACCCTTTCCTGGATCTTGTTGGCTACATCACCGACGAGATGGTAACAGTGGTGCGCATGTAGCAGTAAAGAGTAAACAGGAAACAGTTAACATGTACGTAAGATACAAAAAACAAGTCTGTATCGTGTGTATAATTCTAATTTTTAATTTAATGCTGTCCCTGTCCCCGAACGGGCGAAGGAAAAAATGGTTGCATATTAGGACTGAAGAAACAGCAACAGAATCCGAACAGTGTACTAACCTACGCCCTATCACCACATGACTGCCGCATGATTTTCAGGAGGCTTTGCGCGCGCGCACATTCTCAGAACTTCTGGATCAAATTTCGGCTTCGACAGAAAACGCTCTTCTTACAGTTTATACAATCTGGCAGCTTGTCATTCTTAGTATATGTAATGTAATAGCTATATAAATAATACAACATATAGATGCATAAACATAAACTAGTTATTATACAAGCAAAATTATTGAGATGTTTCGTAAGTTGAAAAAATATTTAATTAAAAGCTTAATAAAGTGATGAGTATACAATGGGATAAGAAAATAATAATTACGTACAAGATTGAGAAGATAAACAAATATATCCACGTCAAATGTTAAAACGTATAAAAATCTGAATAGTGTTTATACAAAACCCGAATATTTAACCTTTATTATAATTAAAACACTCACCCAATGAATAAAAAGAACACAGGTAAAAGAAAACCTTTTAAAACTCATTTAAATTGTTTCATATTATTAGATAAATTCTTTATATGGTCTGGAAGACAACTGACACCTTAATACCAACACAATCAGGTCTTTTTGATGTCAAAATAGACAGTGGCTGATAAAAATTATATTTGTTTCTATCATCTCAGAGTTTGCTACAAATTAGTTTTTATTATTAATTACACAAAGTACAAGTAAGAGTATATACTGTCACTGTAATGGCAAAATATTTAATTTCTTGAAATATTCCCCACAAGAATCTCGAATTCTGGCAACCATTGTAATTCTGTCTTCTTTTGCAGCTTAAAAATAGTATTACTATGAGGAATTTCCACTCTCCCCCCCCCCCAATTATTGCATAATTCATGATGGAGTGAAAATACGCATAGTATATAATTTTCTGAGTTTCCAGAAACATAAATAGTTTAACTGTTCCAGCTGCTAATCATGCTGCACTTAATTTATGCACAGTCATATCGATATGACTTTTGTATAAGTTTGCGTTGGCAATTTTTATTCCAAGAAACTTCATATTGGAGATATCAGATATTACTTTATTATCGTAAGTAATATTAAAATTAGTAAGCGAAATATTCTTAGTTGAAAACTGTATGAAGTAAGTTTTACCAATATTTAAAGACAATAAATTTGCATTAAATCAAACATTTATGAGTTTAAGTACCTTATTCATTTCACTTAAAAAAGCTAATGGGGTGGGGTTAGTAATAATTACACTAGTGTCATTTGCAAGAATAAATATTTGGAATGTTTATTTGTATTTTTTGGTACGTCATTAATGTAAAGTAAGAAGAGCAACTGATCCTTGCGGGAAACCATTTTTTATTTTTCCCCGGTCAGAATAAGTATTATGATTGGCGTATTTATCGTTCAAAATCACCTTTGGTGTCTATCTTCTAGATAAGATTTAAGTAACACAAAGGTTTTCCCCATTATTCCATAAAACTTTAATTTTGACAATACAATATCATGACTAACACAGTCTAAATCGCAAAAAATACCTCCAACCACGAGTTTGTTGTTTAAAGCTCTTAATATTTCATTAAGTACTTTAAAGGAAGCCTTTTCAGGTGATGACTTAGTTCAAAAACCAAACTGTCCATTAAGTAATATATTATTGGCATTTATACAGGCGTTCCCCCGTATCCGCGGGTGATACGTTCCAAGACCTACCGCGGTTACGTGAAACCGCGGATAATACCGAACGCAATATATAACGTGATATTCGTGTAACATACATAAATACAGTAAAGTTTAATTGATAAATGCGCACAGTAAGACATTACCAACGTTAAATACAGTAATAATTAAGTGTACTGTACGCTACATTGTACATTTAAAGGGTACTTGCTCTCCCTCTCGTACGTATGAAAGCGATTCTGACGTTTTAGCCTAATCCTCAAGAGACGATAGAACAATGAAAAAATACAGTACCTGTACTGTACAGTATCATGTAGAGTTTCAAGGGATGACAGAACAATAAAAGCATGCTTTTCCATCAAAGCGCTGCATAAGCAATGAAAAAAAAGTTTTATTATTGCACATCTTAAAATGAAAATCAAACGTACGTACCTGTACATTACCTGTAATAAGAAAATGTTATTTTTTAAAAAATCTTAGCTTATTGTGGGTATTCACTGACTTCTCCAACTTCTCGTTGTTTTCTAACACAAACACTGCGATAACACAGCAACTAATTCGAACAGCGAGAACGCTACATGCGGAACGGTGGCAAGTTTGCGGAGAAGCATGGGTACGGGGACCTGCTGGATTTCACCATGTTACGGCCCGTTCTCGCTTGGCGCGCGTTTTGAAACTTATGAACCGTTTATTTCATTTACTTTTCCTTTTTATTCGGGCCGCGTTAAGCCGCCGATACTGAATCCGTGGATACGGGGATCCGCCTTTAAATGCATAATTTTTCATACATAATCTTGTCAAGGACCTCTGAAAATAAATAAGTAATGATATAGGTCTATAGTTGGTAACATTATTCTTATCACCATTTTTAAACAAGGGTTTCTAATGGAATATTTTCAACGAGAACGGATGATTTAAATCACGAATCACCGTGTTAATATTAAGTATGATTAAAGCAACACACCAGTTCGTATTCATAATGTTAGTTTATGATATTTATTAATTACACTAATCATTAAGTGTCCATTCCTGACAAGCTATAATAAAAATTACCGTGGAGTGGATTTTAATATAAATACGCAAGTTAGAGCAATTTCAACATGGGATATCGCCAACATGTAATCATCACAAACGACGAAGATATTTATAAAACAAAGACAAAATGAATTAAACTGGAACACACTCATAAAAATTACTATATCATGTGTATGGAGTCATGCTTTATAATCAACATCTTGAATTGAAATACATGCAGAATTATACCTGAAATTTCTCAACCAATTTCAACATAATCCTACTATGAAGGTATAAATTAAAAGTTGATGCACAACATTTTAGTTCGTGCACACAAAACGAGACATTATTTTATCCGACATCTCGCATCACTACATCACTCAGACCGCTATGCGCAAAAGCAGGCTGCGTAGTGTCATCGCTATTCTATTTTGCCGTGAGTTGGGGTGCAACAGTGTATTACAGTCAATATAATGAAGTTGGAAGGAAGTTTCATTTAATGTGTACCGCTGTCAATATTGGGCTTTTACTCACCACATTTGAAGTAGGAGTTGAAAATATTCTCCTTATGGCAGATACACTTCTGATTGCGTGAATCATGAAATTCTGGCACCTAAATTACATTTCTATGGAATTCGAGGGGAATCTGAAGATTGGATCAGGTCCTATTTAACTAATACAAGACAGAAAGTTGAAGAAAATTACTTAATTCAACTCAAATTTTTTTCTCTGACTGGGATATACTGAAACATGGAGTTCCCCAAGGATCAATTCGAGGAAATCTATTGTTCATAATATATATAAATGACCTACCCCTCATAATAAATTCTATATCAGAACTAATATTATTTCCTGATGATACTAGTGCCATAATTTCAAGCAGTAATTTCAAAGATTTCTGTTCAGGGTCACACTTTGTTCTCTTTCGCATGTTTAAATGGTTTGCTGCTAATAATTTAATTCTAAATTTAGATAAATGAATATAATGAAATTCATAACAAGGAATTCATCACATTCTACATTACATATTGGTTATAAAGAAAAGTATGTAGAAGAAACAGTGAATACAAAATGTCTTGGTTTACAAACTGATAACCACATCAACTGGAAGAACCACAGGCAGAAAATGATTTTAAGTAAAGTGAAGCGTGTTATGCCATTAGATCGATGGTCCATATCAGTAACATTAACACTCTCAAATCAATCTACTATGTATATTTTCATTCTATTATAAAATATGGAATGATTTGTTGCGGGGTTTACTCTTCCAACAGCGGGAAATTTTTCACCTTACAAAAGAAAAGTGTTACAATTATGGCTGGTGCACAACCCAGAACCTCCTGTAGAAGTCCATTTAAACAATCAGAGATTCTACCCGCTCCATGCCAATATATACTCTCATTAATGAACTTCATTATTAATAATCAGGAAATTTTTCAAACAAATTAATCTATACACAACATTAATACAAGGAATGAGCATCATCTTCACAGTCCAAATGCCAACCTATCTTGTTTTCAAAAAATTACATTCCATGCTGGCACCAACATTTTCAACAGTTTAGTACCTAGTGTTACAATCCTCAAGAAAGACAAAGCAAAATTTAAAGCAGCCTTAAGATGAAACCTAAATACAAACACTTTTTACACTGTAGATGATTTTTTTATATGAAAAGATAGATTTTGGTAAAATATTTGTAGTATTTTACACTGCAATTTTGCATATTTTTTTGTGACTTGTTCCACACCCTACTGTCTTTATGACAAACTTATGAATTTCTGTGGGTTGGATTGGTTTGGTTTTGGTTTTGGTTTTGGTTTGGTTTGGTTTGGTTTGGGTTGGTTTGGGTTGGGTTGGGTTGGGCTGGGTTGGGTTGGGGTGGGTTGGCTGGTTGGTGGGTGGGTGGGGAGGTAGGTAGGTAGGTAGGTAGGTAGGTAGGTAGTTGGGTGGGTGGGTAGATAGGTGGGCATGTGGACAGGTAGGTGGGTATCTAACATACCATTCATTGCATATCGATAAGCGTGCCGACAGGAAGTAAATGGCGACAGTAGTCAGACTGTCCCTATATAAGCCATAAATTTAACTTTACTTCCTCCAAATTGCATAATCGTACAAAAACAATTTGATTGACATATCAGATTTCAGCGAGAGCCATAACTTTGCATGAAACATTTTATCCATAATGCATACTTAAGAAAGCAAAACATATTTTATGACTGTGGTATGTGGTACCTTTTACTCTCAGGATCTCCACTAAAGATAGGCATTTCAGTTATTTACATGTTTCTTAAAGATCCTTTAAACTACTAGTACCACATGTAGACAAATTATAGCATTATTACTGAATAGTGAGACCGCCTATGTGGTCTAGTGGTCAGAGTTTCTGGCTACAGATACAGAGGTCCCGGGTTCGATCCCCGGCGCTACCAGATTTTCTGAGTAGTAGTGGGTCTGGAACGGGGTCCACTCAGCC
>Ga0131853_10014300_pt1 | contig 14545 bp, 12 predicted proteins | sample TergutLab28metaG_FD_92764 | JGI IMG/M metagenome (GOLD analysis project Ga0131853, IMG submission 92764) | Labiotermes labralis P1 segment gut microbial communities from Petit-Saut dam, French Guiana - Lab288 P1 (version 2) (version 2) | ecosystem: Host-associated > Arthropoda: Insects >... | reverse complement strand
TTGCCCGGTTGGGCACAAAACCCGCCAATCCTCGGGGAATCCCGGGCCCACTCGGAAAAACCCCCCCCCCCCCCCCTGTAATGTGCAAATTCGGTCTTGTTGCTGGCCGGTCTGGCTGGCGGCCGTTGTGTGGCTTGTTGTGGCCTCACACTCGTTTTAGGAGTGTTTTATGTCTGGCTTGATGCAGATTGATCCAGTGGCGATGGATAGTGCCGCTTCGCGGTGTGACGCGTTGGCTTCGCGGCTGGAGGAGTGCCGTCTGGAGGCAATCGCGATCAATGACAGCTTGCAGGACTGCTATAAGGGTGCCTCCGCGCAGGCTTTTTATGACTTCATCACGCAAACTGCTGCGCCGATCCTGTATGACACGGCGGATATGTGTACGCAGACGGCCAGGGGTATCCGGCATACCCTGGATCAGTTCACTCAGGCTGACACGACCCTAGCTGGTGTCTTTAACGCTCAGTAGGCGGTGGCTGTCGGAGCTTGGTTCCCTGGGGCCGCTGCGCGAGGTGGGTTGTTTCTCGCGTGGTGGCTTCCGGGGTTGCCGGGTGTTGAGTGAGAGGGTGTGTGGTGACTCCAGCGCAAGTGACTCAGCGGATTACTGATTTGCGGACGGAACGGGCAACATTGGTTGACCGGCGGGCTGCGGCGGTGACTCAGATGGGGCAGATCGAGGTGTCCTTAGGTGAGTTGGACTCGTTGATTGCTTCCTTGACCGAGGTTCATGCTGAGCTGGTGGTGGAGCGTTCTCGGATTCAGGGCTTGTCGCTCGATGTTTCCTACCCCTGGCGAGGTGACCATCACGCGGAGAGTGTGAGTGCTTGTGGTGCAGCTGAGCAGGAATGCACCAGCCGGGTGAACTCGTTAGATGCTGCCATCACCCGCTTGCATCTGAAGCGAGGCGGTCTCTCTGTTGAGTGGGACACTCTTTCGGGGCAGCGCACGCAGCACAACACCCGTATCGGTCTCATCGACGCGGAAGTCACCCGACTCAACAACCGTAGGTAAGCGACTGTACGTAACTTTAGGAGGTTAGGGATGTCGGCACGTGGTGGGATCGCTGTTGATCTTGTCCGGTACGAGGAGCTGCTTGACCAAGTGGCAGGTGGCAAGGAGGCTGGTGCTGATTATCTGCCGCAGCGTTCTGGCCCCTCTAGCCAGGATCATCGTACGTCGCCGCATGTAGATTCTCCGCTTTCAACGTCCGAGAGTGTGATGGCCTTTTTTGACACATTGTCTTTGATGATGAATGTGTCAGGTGAGTATGCTGCGATGTTGGATAATGATGTGTCTGTGGCGCGTGATGTTGCGCGGCGGTTGGAAGAGGTTGATCGAGACACAGCTGCCGGGTTCGATGTCGAGAGCCGTCCGTAGCGGGTGTTCTTAGGGAAAGGTATGTCATGAGCATTTTCGGCGGAGGAGAAGAATTCCATTTCGCGGATCTAGCCTCCTTGCGTGACCATAACACTAGGCCGATTAATGGATGGATTTCTTCGGCGGTTGCTTTGCGTTCTCGGGTTGAGGCGCTAGCGAACACGGATTCAATCGCGGGTGATTCTGCTGTTGCTATGGCGGATTACTGGCGCCGGGTTCATGTCCCGTTGCTGGATGCTTGGCATGATTGTCTTTCGTCGTATTTGTGGCATTTGAAGAACTTTATTAGCAAGGTTCACGGTATTGATAGTGACTTTCAGTTTTTGCTCAATCTGACGCATGTTGAAACAACGCAGTATGATATCCAGGAGATCGCGGCTACCCTTGACTCAATGAATTCGCATTTAGCGGGCTTGTTTCACGCTCTGGCTGCGCAGGGCGAAAACTCGGCAGATTTTGATCTCACCCCTGTTATAGAGCAGCTGAGGCGCGGGAGCGGGCGTGCCTTGACAATCCGGGAACGGATGGTTGAGCTTGAAGCGCAACAGCGCGGCGTACTTGACGACATTAATGAGGCTCTGCAAAGAATCAAGACTTACGCGTCTTCTAAGCGTCTTGGAACACCAATGTGTACTCCTGGAGGTGGGGAGGGGTTTGTGCTCACGTTCCGACATGAGGAGTTCCCTGGTCTTGGTGAGTTTTTCCCTGAGGGTGTTTGGGATGGTAAGGGAGACTCTTTTTTTAGTGGCAGTGAAGAGATGGTTAATTTCCAGATCGCGCTCTTGTACGCTCGGGGGCCTCATACTTGGCGTCCTTGGGAGTTAGACGCGTTGATGGACTGGATGGTTCAGATGAGCGAAACCCCTGAAGGGCTTTCCCGTGTTGTTGAAACCTTCGCTCTTGCTCAACGCCTACAGGACGATAGAGAAACCAGAAACGCTGGTCTAGCTGATGTTAGTGTGAGTTTTGAGCCTGGTGACGTTCCGGTGAATCACTGGCAGCTAGCTCTTAGTGCTTTGTTCGACGCTAGCGCCGCTAACTTCGGCGTAAACGCACTGATCTACGCCTGGTACGTACACGATGGGGAAAGTCCGTTCCCTAACGCGGGCACCCCCAGCCGAGACGCAACCTACGCCAAACTACGGCTATTCCAGTTACTCGGCTATCTCAGATGGCAAGGCGGCACCAGTTTCAATCCCGCTGATTTCAACTTCGATAATTTCCACTTTAATGACGCAGACCCGGCACGGTTCTACGTCGGAGACAAAACTGTAAAGGCATCTGACCTTCAGGGCCACTTCGACCCTGACCACTTTGCCTATTTATGGGAGGCCGCTCTGATTGATGCAGGCATTAGCGTGCGCGATGGGCTAGAAGCATCAGGTCCAAATACTAGTTGGTCCTGGGGGGCACTCGGAACTCTCTTGCTCGGAATGGCCGAAGGGCTTCCTGGAGTGCCGCCAATTTCTGCAATTCTCGATGGAATTGGGTTGGCCGATGACTTGATGAACATACCAAGTGATATCGCTCAGCATCAACAGGACGTTCGAAACGCCGATAACACGGTGGATGCTCGTACCCTTGCTTCCGCTATACCACGGATTGGAATTGCTGGGACTTTTCTTATGGATTCCAATGATAACGCCATCGTGCTGGATTTCTGCACAGAAGGCCCACACTCTGTAAGGTTTGGAGAGCTGCTTGAGTACATTAAAGGAAGGTTCGGCGATAGATATTCGATAGGAGATATTCTGAATGCTATGGCGGCAGGTTCGAACCGGGAAGGGAGAGGAGTCTCCGAGGGCTTGCGTAGAGCAGTTCAAATTTGGCTAAGAAATAACCCCCCTGTGTAGCGAGGACAAGAGTGACAGATCACATGCTTCAGCAAAAACAGACCCGATGGACGCGACATGTAGCAGTAGCCGTGGCATTATTGTCATTACTGAACGGATGTTCAGCCGCCGATGACTCAGACTTGTCGTCGACGTTAACTGAGCAGGAACAGGCTCGCCTTGTCGCTGCTGAGGAATTCGGAAATCTGCGGCTCATTTATATCGCGCAGAATACGTTTTTTGATGTTGCCGGCCTAAATCACCACGGCACGTATGATTGGGGTGTTTGGTCCCCTATAGTTTTGCCTGCTGAGCCAATAAATCCATTTGGCCGAATGCAGTTTGTGCAGGCGTTTGTTCATGCCAGCGCTATTGATGGCGGCACAGGTTTGACTTATGAAATTCTGGAAGAATATTTCGCACATGAATTTGAACCAGATGGAACTTTGCGCCTATGGGTGAACGGTCGTCATCCAGAAATGGAGGCATTCATACTTTGGCTCGGATACACCCGAACATCAGGAATTCGTCCCATAACCTCTGAATACCCCCAGCGGGCTGCTGTTCGGGACTTAGCTATTCACTATCAAGAGTTAATTATTGGAACTTTGGCTCAGTATCCGGCCTATAGCGGTCGTGGTTGCCCGGTGTCGTATGATAGCAATGTCTCCGGCTCTTGGTTGAACGTCTTCGATTTTTTGAGCCCAATGGAGTTGGCTGAGCTTGAGCGCTGGCATCGTGAGCCAGGTACGGAGTTGGATTTGGTTGGTGTGTGGCGGGCGTATCCTGAGTTGCTTCATATGTCGGTGGTGTTCCCATGTCCCTGACCTCGATTCCTTCCTCACAAAAGGGCCGTTTGAAGTGCGGTGTGACGGCTGCAGCCACGGTTGTTTTGATGGTGCTGTTTGCTATACCGACTGGCTGTGCTGCCAGTGAGAACGATCAATTGATGCCAGAAGAGGCACGACAGACCGCCATCGAAGAATTTGGCGATGTGCGGGCTATCTATTATGCACAGAACATAATCTTCCATGTTTTCTCTCCAGATCCTGCTATAAGCCGATGTTCTTGGACGCCTTTTGATCGCTGGCGACCGTTGACTAACCCGTTTGGGCGGGATCAGTTTGTGCAGGGCTTGGTTCATGCTAGTGCTGTTGATGGTGATACGGGGTTGACCTACGACACTCTCATAGACTACTTCTCTGAGGAGTTTGAGTCGGATGGGTCTTTGCGGTTATGGGTGAATGGGCGTCACCCGGAGATGGCGGCTTTTATGCTGTGGGCCGATTTTTATCGAGAAGGCATTCGTTATCCGGGCAATGATCGCCCGCCGCCGATTGTGGTCGCAGTGAGTTTATCTGACTTGTACCGCGAGCTTATTAACGACATTGTAGCGATGAACCCGGAGTTTCAGGGTAGGGGTTGTATCCCCGAGCGAATTGTCCCTTGGGAGTGTCGCTTTGATGTTGACTTATGCGATTTGGATCGTAGTGGCGCTTTTGACGCCTTCTATTTCCTTAGCCCAATGGAGTTGGTTGAGTTGGAGAGGTGGCATCGTGAACCAGGCACGGAGTTAGACTTATCGAGTGTGTGGCGAGCCTACCCAGAACTGCTAGAAATGTCGGAGACATTCCCATGCCTATGATGCAGACTGTTGTTTTTCAGGAAACTACTCCTGGCCCTGATTCTGGGTTCTTTATTGATCCGGGGGCGATTGTTGGGCGGTATGGGAGGGGTGCGGTTTTGCCTGATTTGCAGGGTGTGGATTTGTTTTCGGATGTGGCGCTTGGTGTTTGTGGGTGGTTGTCTGCTGAGCGGGAAGCTGCTGTGGCGGGCTTGCGTGATGAGCTTTTTGACGGGCCGGTTGAGTTGGCTGTTGTTGCTCCAGCAGTGTTGGTGGAGACGACTTTGGCTCGGGTTGACTTGTTTGATGGGCCGGTACAGCCGGTTCTTTTCGGTGCCACGGACGAGGCTACTGGTGATGTTTCGCTGGGGTTGATTGCTGCGGTGGTGGTGGCCGCTGTGCTAGTTGGCGGGCTAGTGGCAGGAGTTATGGAATGGTCACGCAGGTTACGTGCTAGACAGGAGGAGCTTAGATGGTCACAGTAACTTTGGTTTTGCCCGGCTTTGGCGGGTGTGACGTGCGGTTTGACCCTCGTCTGGGACTTGCTGGAGTGATCGGCGAGATGGTTGCCGCTGGCGTGTTGCCACCGCTTTTTGACGGGTTGGTTTGGTTCCGTTCGTTGACAACGAATCGGTTGGTATCGGCCTTGGGGCCGCTGAGTAATGAGAGGTGCGTAGATGGCGATGTCCTCGTTGCGGTCAGGTGAGGTTGTAGCAGGAGATGGGTCTGCTGCTTCGATCACAGTGGCTAAGAGCGACCTAACCGCTGTTGATGAGCAGCTACCGGTGCTTGCGTTTGCGCGCGCGGGTTTACAGCCCGTGCGGCTTATGCCAGGCGATGGTGAGGTCTCCTTTGAGTTCGACCTGGCAGGAGTAAGCCCTGGGGTCTCGTTGGTTGAGGCTGAACGGGTTGACCGATTGCGGTTCTTGGTGAATATAGCCGAGCTGGAACCGTTATCGCTGGTGTATGAGTTTTCCCTGGCTCCGGGGAACCTAGTAGTTGCAGACGGCTTGCGGCCACGGGTGCTGCTGCGGGATGTGGCTGGCCCGGCTAGTGACGGGGCCTCCTTTGTAACCAAGTACCTGGCGTTGGCTGGGGAGTTGTTGGGCCGAGGCCGGTATGAGGACTTCCTGGCAGGCGGCTCTGACCTGTTGGGTAAGCATCGGTTGCTGGCCGAAATCGCAAAGCTAGAAACAGCCGCCGAGATTCGAGATAGCTTACTGGCGGCGTGGCAGGCAAACGTCGCAGCTGAGAAGACATCCAAGGTGAAGGTGTCGCGGGTTGGCTGGCGTGCTTTGCAGGTGGCAGTACCGGTGCTGGTATTAGCGCTTGCTGCGACATCGTTTATCGCAGTTAGGTCAACCCTGGGGGTAATACCGGGGCAAGATCGGGTAATCAGGGCTTCGCAGGCTTACGTGGACGGAAGTTTCCTGGAAGTACAGGAGGCCATGTCGGGTGTGCCGCTGGCTGATATGTCGTTTGAGACGCGGCATTTGCTGGCTCGGGCATATGTGGTGTCGTTGCCGTTGCCAGAGGATCAACGGGAGTGGGTGCAAGCTGGCCTGACGCGAAGAGCTGATGGGATGCTATTTGACTACTGGATTCATCTGGGGCGGTTGGAGTTTGCCCAGGCGTTGAATATTGCGCAACGGTTCGGGGATCAGCAGTTGATCCTGGTGGCTTACACCAACGAGTACGCGTTCTTGCAGGCAGATGTTATGGCCCCAGATCGGCAAGCACGGTTGACGTATCTTCGCGGTCATATAGATCGCATGATTAGCGAGCGGGAACGGGCCGCTGAAGCACTGGGCGGGGATGCCTGATGGCTGCGGGAGAGGCTGGCGGGTTCGACGCGGTGATGGTGTTCACCTCGCAGCGGTGTGTTGAGTTTCCCCCTGGCGTCACTTTTGGTGATGTGTTGACGGCGTTGAAACGGGCCGCGCGGGGGGTGCTATCTCCGGCTGGCGGAGACGAGACAGCGGTGCTTGCCGACTTGGAGGCAAGTGACCTGGACAGGGTAGTTGAGATACCGACGGGGGATAGTGGTCTGCCCGTTGAGGTGGTGCCGGGTTGTTGGGTGCTGGGTATCTCGCAGGTTGGGCAGGACTGGTCTACGCAAGGGGTTGATGGGCCGTTGCGGGTGGGTTGGTCGGCGGACGACCACTTGGTACCACCTGGTTCTAGCGGGCTGGAGGCCGTGACCGTGGCAGCCATTGAGGAGTATGTACTGCATGTTCTTCATGAGGGTGTTCCGATATACCTCAATGGGGTGTTGGTAGCTGTTGGTACTCATGAGCTACATCCGGGGGACGCGATCTGGGTAGATCGTTCTATCGGCATCACCATTAGTGATGCTCGCTATGTGACGGTAACCGGAACAGGGTATGAGTCGCGGTTGGCGGTGGCTTTGCAGGCTCCAGTCCGTCCAGTGGAGTATCCGGTGTTTAAACGCCCGCCGCGCGAGGTGTATCGCGCGCCAGATGATGCGGTAGATATTAAGGCGCCGCCAGAACCGGAAAAACCAGCCAAGGGCGCGTTGCTGAAGTTGATTATTCCCCCATTGTTGACTTCAGGTATGACGGTGGCGATGGCGCTGCTGATGGGCCGAGGCATGATGATGCTTATGGGCTTAGGCATGACCGTGGTTACGCTATGCATGTCTATTTGGAACTATGTTACTGGCCGCCGGGATGCTAAAGCTGAGGCGGCCGCGACGAACGCGGAGTATGAAAGCTACTTGTTGGCCAAGCGCAAAGAGTTGTGGCAGCTGCGGCAGGCACAAATAAAGGCGGCTACTTACCACTATCTGACCCCGGAACAGATCGAGCGGCAGCTAGAGCTGTACTCGCCGCGAGTGTTTGAGCGAGCAATTAATGACGCCGACTTCTTAACGGTCTCTTTGGGAACAGCTAATCGGCCAGTCTCTTACAAGGTGAAGACGCCAGACCTGACTGGGCTACCGATGCAGGACAAGGCCGGGCAGGTAACTTTAGCGGGCGAGGTTGCCGCTGTGGTGAGCGGACACCTTTCGGTGCCTGATCTGCCCGTGGTGGTTGATTTAAAGGCCGCGCATTTGGGTCTGGTTGGCGAACCTGGGCACGTGCGCGGGTTATTAGCGGCACTTTTACTAGATTTAGGGTTTTTTCAATCCTACCATGACATTGAAATAATCGTTCTAACTGACGAGCCTGGTAGGGCAGAGCTATCCTGGGCGCGTTGGCTGCCACATTGCCGCGTAAAGTCAATTAACATTACTGGCCTGGTTAGCGGGGAAAACCACAGGGATCAGGTACTGGGTAACTTATCGCAGCTTCTTAAACAGCGCGATCTGAAACAGTCTGAATCCAAGCAAGATGCCGGGTTCTTGCCGCACTACGTGTTTGTGGTAGATAGCCCATCGCTGGTGGTGAACCATTCGGTGATGGAGTTTTTGCAGCGGCCTACCACGGGGTTAGGATTTTCGTTGGTTTGGGTTACGCAGATGCAGTCCAATCTGCCGGAAAATATTAAAACAGTGTTACGTTTAGAGGGTAGCACGCGAGCAACGCTGGTGATGAACGAGGGCGAGCTTAATGGGCAGCCCTTGACACTACCAAGCCTAGAGGGCGTGAAGACTGAGCTAACAGCGCGGCGGTTAGCACCGATAAAGCATGTGGCCGGTGTTTCTACACAAATTCCTGAAGCGGTCACGTTCTTCGAGCTATACAAGGTAGAACATCCACACGAGATTCCCATCGCGGACTTATGGGCCAAGTCCGCATCGCATAAATCGCTCGCGGTACCACTGGGGTTGCGGGGCAAGGATGACGTAGTTGATCTGAACTTGCATGAACGGGCGCATGGCCCGCATGGTCTGGTCGCAGGCACCACGGGTTCTGGTAAATCAGAGATCGTGCAATCGTATATTTTGTCGCTGGCCGCGTATTTCCACCCTCATGAGGTTGGGTTCTTATTGATTGACTACAAGGGCGGCGGTATGGCGAATCTGTTTGACAATCTGCCGCACTTGTTGGGCACGATCACTAACCTAGATGGTGCCGGGTCGATGCGTGCGTTGGCATCGATCAAGGCAGAGTTGGCTCGTCGGCAGCGAATTTTTAATGAGGTTGGCGTCAATAACATTAATTCATACACCAAGGCATTTAAGGCTGGTGAGGTCACACTGCCGCTACCACACTTGTTCCTGATTTCTGATGAGTTTGCTGAACTTAAAAAAGAGCAACCTGAGTTCATGGCGGAATTGGTTTCCACGGCCCGGATTGGCCGTTCGCTTGGAGTACACCTGATCCTAGCAACGCAGAAACCCTCGGGTGTGGTAGACGATCAAATCTGGTCGAACTCTCGATTCCGGTTAGCACTGAAGGTAGCTAACGAGGGTGATTCAAACGAGGTGCTAAAAACCCCAGATGCCGCGCGGATCACACAACCAGGCCGAGCGATTCTACAGGTAGGGAACAATGAGATTTACGAAATGTTCCAATCGGCTTGGTCTGGTGCCCCTTATGTGGCAGAACAAGTAGATGCCGGGATAGATCGACGAGTTTACATGCTGAACGAGCTTGGCCAGGGCACTTTAGTAAACCAGGATCTCTCAGCCACCGATGGTGAAGCAGATGCCAAAGCCACCGAGCTGGATGTAATGGTTAACCACATCAGGGATGTCTATGATTCCCAAGGTTGTATAGACGTTGAAAAGCCTTGGCTGCCGCCACTAGCAGATACCATTGTCTCCCCGGCTATTGATGCCAGCCAAGACGTAGGTATGCTTACCGAACACAATCTCACGGTACCGCTCGGGATTGCTGATATACCCGAACAGCAAGCCCAAGCAGAATTCTCACACACCTTTGACACTGACGGAAACCTTGCCGTGTTCGGGGCCTCTGGCATGGGTAAGTCAGTGACACTCACCACGATCGCGTTAACTCTGGCCACCAGAAACTCCCCAGCCCTGTGTCAAATGTTTGTGCTGGACTACGGTAACTCTGGGCTGGCTGCTTTGCGTGGCTTGCCTCATACCGGTGATTACCTAGCTTTTGGAGAAGCTGAAAAACTCGCGAAACTTATCGAGCTAATTACCGGGGAAATGGATCGGCGTAAACAGCTATTCGCGGCCGCTGGAGCGCATCACTTCGCGATGTATAACCAGGCCGCGAAAGAAAACAACACCGAACCGCTAGCAGCAATGTTTGTAATCATCGATAACTATGACGTGGTGCCAGAAGCCGGTCAAGAAATGGAACAATTTCTGGTGCGGCTCACCCGAGATGGCGCCTCAGCTGGTATGTTCGTGATGCTTGCCGCTTCACGGCCAAACGTGCTGAAATATTCGATTTCTGCGAATTTCAAACGAAAACTAACCCACTTCCTCACCGATGCTACCGATACCACACTAGTGGTTGGCCGCACCAGCCTTAAACTAGATGAAACTCCTGGCCGGGCACTAGTACGACTCGAAAATCCGCAACTAGCCCAATGTTACCTTCCAGCAGAACATGATGGTAACGATCTAGCCTACGCTCGTAGGCTACAAGCCATCGTAGAAACCATCGCAACAACCAACACCGCCACACAAGCAGCAGGCGTTAAGGTACTAGCAGACACCATCCCCTACGAAGATTTAACCACACTATTCAACCCAGATCGACGCGAGGGCTGGATCGGATACGACATAGACACCACCAACCCCATAGCCCTCGATCTGACCATCCCTTACCAAATTATTACCGGCGGAGCCGCTACCGGGAAAACCAACCTACTTCGCCTACTCGCCGCGGGATTCCAAGCCACCCCGCAACGACTATTCATCTCTGACTCGCGCAACGGAGACCTTGCCCACCACGCAAAAGTTGAAGGCGTAACATATCTCGGCTCGGGCGCAGGGCTAACTGGCTTTATCGAAAAACTAGAAGCCGTGATTTCCGAGAGGCTTGAACACCGAGAAACCTCCGGTATGACAATGCGAGAATTCCTCGCCGCCACCCCACCTGTGCTGCTACTCATTGACGATCTGGAATCACTAGGCGCCTACATCGAAGAATCAATCACGGAGGCACACAAAGATTTGGCCGGTCCCGCGCTCTCTTCCGCCGCACGAGCCGCCAACGAAAAATACATTGACGTCTTCAAACGCGCTGCCGGAGCTGGTATCTGCCTCATCGCTACCGCTCCAGCCAGAATCATGTCAAACACCCCTGGCCCAGCCCTGCTATTCACAAAACCCGAAGCAGCAATCCTTCTGGGCGCGCCGCAAGCATCAGCCGCCATTATCACCATAGCCCCACCCAAGAACTACAAACCCACAACAAATCAAGCACTATGGCACAAACGCGGCACCACCAAGCAAATCAAAATCCCCCGCCACCCAAACACCCCAGACGAAAACTAAATCTAGGCCACTACAAGCCATCCCGTAAGAACCTCCCGCGTCATCCTGCGCGAAGCGACGTAGGAGCGGAGTCGCAGGATCCAGACTCAAAGAGTTACTCTCTGGTCTGGGTTCTGCGACTCGCTACCGCTCGCGCAGAATGACGGGACTAGAGGGGGAAGCGGAGGATGGCGCGTAGGCCGTCTCGGTTTTCAAAGGCTAGCGAGCCGCCCATCTCGTGCATGAAGTAGGCGGCAAGGTGCAGGCCAAGGCCCGCGCCCTGGATGCCGCGCGAGTTTTCGGCTCGGAAGAACTTAGCGGTCAGCGAGGTCAGCTCGTGTTCGCCCACCCCTGGCCCAAAGTCGCGCACGGTAAGCACGAAGAATCTGCCATCGAAGGCGCCCGACACCTCCACCTCGGTGCCCGCGTACTTTTCGGCGTTCCCAATCAGATTGTCCATGATTTGCCTAAACCGCAGCCGATCTATGGCCAGCACGCACGGCGGCAGCCTAAAGGGCCGAATCCGGCCACGCGGGTCGGCCTCGCGGATGTCGCGTTCAAGTTCGGTGGCGCTGAACTCCTCTAGGGCGACGCTCAGCTGTTCTAAATCTTCGAGCGTTGCCGTAAACAGGTTGGTTATCAACTGGTCGATCTGATCGGCCTTGGCGATGATGGAGGTCATCTCGGGCGTATCGCCGCGTTTGGCCTGATGCAGTTCTGCGACGGTCTTAATGGAGGTGATCGGCGTTTTTATGTCATGGCTAAGCGAGGCCACCAGCTCCTTCTTGGCAAGATTTGCGGCTTCCTCGTTTGCGCGGGCGATTACCAGCTGCTCGCGCATCAGGTCGAAGCTCTCCGAGAACGCGCCGAAACGGTTGCGGCGGTCCATCTCCAAGGGGGCATCCAGATCGCCATCGGCCACCCGCGAGGCGAACTGACGCATCTTTGCAAAGGGGCGTTGGATGGTTCGCTGCTGGTGCAGCACGAATGCGCTCGCTCCGAGGGCCAACAGCGCGACCTGGCCGAAGTAAAGGAGGGTCAGGTGGCGCTGGGCGGCGTCAATTTGCCCCGGGGCGTCGTTCGGGAAAGCAACGGTGCCCACGGCCTGCCCGGCCACATACAGCGGCACCAAGGTTTCCCGGCTGCGAATCCGGTCATGCAGTGACTCTCCTCGCGGGATGAAGGCAACATCGAGGGGGCTATCCGGTAGCTGCCCGGCGAGGGCGGCGGGCCATTCCTCCGTGACCGCATGAATCACCCGATTGACCTCGATCATGTCGAGTTCGGGAGCATTCTGGTGCGTAGTGAGGGCAAGGCCGACGCCACCAAGCAGCACGGCGGTCACGCCCGCGATCAGCCACCTCATGCGGCAGGCGCCTCGTCGTAAACGTAGCCGATGCCCCAGACGGTTTTGATTAGCTGCGGCTCGTTGGGGTCGGCCTCGATCTTTTCGCGCAGGCGACGAATGTGGACGTTTAGGGTGCTGGCGCTGACCATTCGATGCCCCCACACCTGCTGGTATAGGTCAACCTTGTCGATTACTCGTCCCTTGTTGTCGAGCAGGAACCTTAGAAGGCGATCCTCCATGTTCGTTAGTTCCAGCGGGGTGTCATCAAGCAGGAGGCGAGAAGTTGTGGCATCGATACGGACTCTGTCGCCCGCTCCCGCCGTGGGCAACGCCGTCTGATGCCGTTTCAAGGTGGCCTTCACCTTAGCGAGCATCACCGAAAGGGAGTAGGGCTTGGTGATGTAATCGTCGCCGCCCAGGGTAAAGCCCATCAGCATGTCGTCATGACTGGAGCGGGCGCTAACGAACAGGATTGGAATGTCCAGGGTCTGGCGCAGCGTCTTGCACAACGCAAACCCGGACTCGTCGCCCAGGTTCACATCGAGCAGCAGGAGTGAGGCCGTGTTGCCCTCAAAGAACTCCAACGCCGCGTCGGCCGAAAGCACATAGTGGGAGGGCACGTCGAACAGATTGAAGTATTCGCATAGCCCGGCGGCGATCTCCGGTTCATCATCAACGATCAGACACTCATAATGCACCGCCTGACTCTATACGCATCACAGCCCTCGTCGAACGTGTCAGGTTATCCATGCGAACGCACCGTTGCGCTAGTCGTGAGTCCTCAGACGGGACACTAGACTCCGCATATGGCTAGATTGCTGCGTTCCCGAACCTCTACTCATGGCCGCAACATGGCTGGCGCGCGGGCGCTGTGGCGGGCCACCGGCATGACAACTGAGGACTTCGGCAAGCCGATCATCGCGATAGCCAACTCGTTTACGCAGTTCGTGCCCGGTCATGTGCATCTGCGCGATGTCGGCGAGCTGGTGGCGGGCGCCATCTACGAGGCGGGCGGCGTGGCCAAGGAGTTCAACACCATCGCCGTCGATGATGGCATCGCGATGGGCCACGCGGGGATGCTGTACTCGCTGCCCAGCCGCGATGTAATCGCCGACTCGGTTGAATACATGGTCAACGCCCACTGCGCTGACGCCCTCGTCTGCATCTCCAACTGCGACAAGATCACGCCGGGGATGCTACTGGCCGCGCTGCGGCTGAACATCCCGGTCGTATTCGTCTCGGGGGGGCCGATGGAGGCGGGCAAGGCCATCGTGGCCGACGGGGTGGCCCGCAATCCGCTGAACCTGATCGACGCCATCAACTATGCCGCCGATGAGTCCGTCTCCGACGAGGCGCTCGCGGCGGTGGAGGCGGCGGCGTGCCCCACCTGTGGCTCCTGTTCGGGGATGTTCACCGCAAACTCGATGAACTGTCTAACCGAGGCGCTCGGCCTGGCACTGCCGGGCAACGGCTCAACGCTCGCCACCCACGAGACCCGCCGCGAGCTGTTCCTGCGAGCCGGAAGCCTCATCGTGGAGCTGTGCCGCCGCTACTACGACGAGGAGGATGAATCGGCAGCCCCACGCAACATCGCAAACCGGGCGGCCTTCCACAACGCGATGGCCCTGGACGTGGCGATGGGCGGCTCCACCAACACCGTGCTGCATGTGCTGGCTGCCGCCATTGAGGGCGGCATCGACTTCACGCTGGCCGACATCGACGCGATTTCTCGCCGCGTGCCTTGTCTGGCGAAGGTGGCTCCCAACTCACAGACGTACCACATGGAGGATGTGCATCGGGCGGGCGGCATCCCAGCGCTGCTAGGGGAGCTGGACCGAGGCGGGCTGCTCGACCACTCCGTGACCACCGTGCACTCGGCCACGTTGCGCGAGTTTCTGGACAATTGGGATATCCGCGGTGGCAAGGCCACACCCGAGGCCGTCGAACTATTCCACGCCGCTCCCGGCGGGGTGCGCACGGTGGAGGCGTTCTCGACG
>Ga0131853_10014299_pt1 | contig 14545 bp, 10 predicted proteins | sample TergutLab28metaG_FD_92764 | JGI IMG/M metagenome (GOLD analysis project Ga0131853, IMG submission 92764) | Labiotermes labralis P1 segment gut microbial communities from Petit-Saut dam, French Guiana - Lab288 P1 (version 2) (version 2) | ecosystem: Host-associated > Arthropoda: Insects >... | reverse complement strand
GCTGGTATCAATCACTGTATGCTGACACCATTTTGCATGATAGCTGGTACTGCAGTGCTCAGTCTTACTTCATCTGAGAGCTGGTATCAATCACTGTATGCTGACACCATTTTGCATGATAGCCGGTACTGCAGTGCTCAATCTTACTTCATCTGAGAGCTGGTATCAATCACTGTATGCTGACACCATTTTGCATGATAGCTGGTACTGCAGTGCTCAGTCTTACTTCATCTGACAGCTGGTATCAGTCACTGTATGCTGACACCATTTTGCATGATAGCCGGTACTGCAGTGCTCAGTGTTACTTCATCTGACAGCTGGTATAAGTCACTGTATGCTGACACCATTTTGCATGATAGCCAGTACTGCAGTGCTCAGTCTTACTTCATCTGACAGCTGGTATCAGTCACTGTATGCTGACACCATTTTGCATGATAGCTGGTACTACAGTGCTCTATCTTATTTCATTCTACCATGACCTCTAGTGCAAATTTCACACAAAATCTGAAAACTACTATACACCACTTGAATCCTCTTCCTCTTCTGCAAGAAATGCCTGCATTTCATCTTCATGACCTACCTCTAGCACTGGAAATTTGTAATCCCTAATACAGTTACACCTCATGAAATGGCTGTCATTCCTTGAGAAGTCATGGAATGTACAAATGAATGACATCTGTCTTGGCTTCATATTTCATGACTCTAAGGCCATCAGCATTTGCAACAACATTCTCACCCATCTTCACTTTTTCTGCTTTCACAAAAGCTGGGACATTAGACCATAAAACACCACCACCTTTAAAAGAATCTGCTTCTATATAGCGATCTACCTTACATAACACCCATGTCAATGAGTGACTGATCACACATGACTGAGTGGAATACTTTGTTTCCATGGTTAAAACAAGGTTTGGACTGTGATTCTGATCATCACTCTGAATTCCAAAGAGACCACATGGAAATTCATGTTACTGACAATAGCAATGTGAAGGGTCATACTTTACTGATGGCGTCTATCAAGTTGTCAAGAACTTCACAAATTCATGGTGTGAATATTCGGTGAACTGTCATTTTAAAAAATGCCTCTTGTGTTACAACTTACAGGAATGGGTCCAATGAAGGGTTGTATGTTGGTGTTCACTGTGCAGTGGGCCACTAAATACTAAGCCTGTAGCTGTGTTGGTGAGCAATGCCATTGTGATTATGTTTAGAGGCATGCATGTTTCAACTGGCCATCATAAAATAACTCCCAAAGGGGTTCTTTTCACCAGCCTTTTGTCCACTAATTAGGATATTATGGTGCTGATACAGTGAAATGTTAAAGGTGCTCTAAGCAATTTACACATATTTATTTTTGTGTTGGTATAATCAAGTTCGTGTTTTAGATACTATCACTGATCTGGTTCGGAAAGTCGAGAAGAGAGCAAGAAAACCATGGATTACACAGGAAATGATCAGTAAAATGGATGAAAGAAGGAAATGGAAGAATGTCAATACTGAAGAAGGCAGGAAGAACTACATGCGGCTGAGGAACGAATTGAAAAGTAACGAGATTATGGAATTTCAAAGAACAGGGCATTATGATTGGATGTACATGACAAAAGAACTAGACTGGAAGGAGTCCCAAGGGATTCAAAATATTGGCATCGAAGACTCCCAAGCGAATAGAATAGTAGAGCAAAGTCAAGTGCTGAAAATTTGAAAGAATTATATTGATCAACCTAATCAACTGGAAATCCTAGAAGTCGAACCTGAAGAGGAAGTAGATACAAACGAGAAAGGCCCATATATTTTGCAAACTGAAGTGGAAAAAGCCATCAAGGAAATGAGGAATAAGAAGGCTACAGGAGATGATGATGTACCTGGAGATGTGCTCAAATTATTGGGAGAAGGTGGTTTGAAAATAATGATGAAATTGATCAACACCATTTATGAAACTGGAGAGTGGCCCAAGGACTTCATGGAAGTTACAATGATTACCTTAAAGTGGAAGCCACAAGCTACAAAATGCAGCAACCATCACACAATCAGCCTTATCGCACATACAGCAAAGATAGTAGCACAGATACTTAGAAGAAGGATTGAAAAGAAAATTGAGGATGTACTCGGAGAAGATCAGTTTGGATTTAGAAGAGGAAAAGGAACTATAGATGCAACTGGGATGCTGTGAATAATACAGAACAAACTGTGGAGATAGATGAGGAACTATGTGTTTGCTTCATAGACTGGCAGAAGGTGTTTGACTGAGTCAAATGGACCAAATTAATGCAGATCCTAAACGGAACTGGTACTGACTGGCGTGAAGGAAGATTAATTAGCAACTTGTACATGACTCAGTGTTAAAGTATGACTGAACCGATGGGAGACAAGAAGTGTGAAGATTGGAAGAGCAGATAGAGAAGGATGCTGATTGTCACCAATTCTGTTCAACTTGTATAACAAATGCCTTACCAAGGAAGCCGTGGAAGGGTTTGGAGACTCAAAATGCCGGGCATATCATTCACACTGTGAAATATGCAGATGACCTTGTGTTACTGGCTAAGGAAGAAAAGGTGCTACAGGCCATGATTGATAAACTAATTGAAAATGGAGGATGCTACATGAATGGAAATGAATGTGGAATAAACAAAAGTAGTGAGAATTTCAAGACAACCATTCCCAGTAAAAATTATGATAGAACAAGAACAACTAGAGAATGTGGAATATTTTAAATATTTGGGTAGCATTTTAACAAATGGTGGGAGATATACTGTGAAATTAAATGTACGATTGCTATGGCTACAGCTGCATTCAACAAGCAGAAGGCTGTTTTTACTAGCACATTGGACTTAGAATGGAGGAAGAAGGTAGTGAAGTGCTGCATTTGGAGCATAGCTTTATATGGTGCTGAAACTTGGACACTATGGGGAGTACCTGGAAAGTTTTGAAATGTGGTGCTGGAGGAGGATGGAAAAGATCAGTTGGATCTATCATGTGAGTAATGAAGAAGTATTACTTAGAGTCAAGGAGCAGAGGAATATCCTACATGATATAAGTAAATAGAAGGCTAACTGGATTGGTCACACTTTGCGTAGAAACTGCCTTCTACAACGGGTTATTGAAGGAAAGATAAAAGGGGGGATATAAGTGACAGGAAGACAAGGAAGAAGACGTAGGAAGCTACTGGATGACCTTAAGGAAAGGAGAGGATACTCTCATTTGAAGAAGGAATCTCTAGATCGCACTGTGTGGAGAGCTCATTTTGGAAGGGGCTTTGGACCTGTCGTAAGACAGACTACTGAATGAATGAATAAAGAAGTTCAACATGTCATTTACTGATCTTGTGTCCACGTATGTCAAAATCACTCAAGAAGGTACGATTTTTTATGTTGTCTGATGATGATAATGACTCACTTAATGTACAATTTATATGGAATGAGTATTCTAATAAAGAAGCAGTCATTTACAACACAGAATTAAAAATATGTCTTCAGATTTACCCGTTGTAAGATGTTTTCCTGCTGAACCCACATGAGGCCAAATAAAATGCAGGATGTACTCTGCAAAATCCACATATTTAAATAACCACCATTAGTTTGTGTGTTCTTGATTACACCTTTATGTGCCTGTGGGCATTTAACTGTGCACTCCACATCAACTGTAGCAGGCTTTCAGTGCCAAAGGGTTAATAAGCCAAATTTGTTGAATTTATGCAAAAAAATTTTCAGAGAGTTTCACGGTGGTTTCGATATTTTGAGTGAATGACAGCAAGCTGCTACAAACAACAGAGGCAGGTACAGGTAACCAGCTGCACAAGTTACAAATTGTGCTCACCTGGTAATGACTTGGGAAGTTCTCCATGGCTGTGAGTGTAAGTTCTACCACTTGTTTCAGAATATTGGGATGAATTTTTTGGACCAAATCCCCCTTTGTCAGGTTGTACAAACATGCAGTGGCAGCCATCTGTATACCAAACAACCCAGGGTGTGCTTCCATTCCAGGCAGGATCAACTGTTCAACACAACACATGAATAGGTTTCTGAATAAACATTAATCAGGTTACTTAGCATTCCTCAAGAAACTAGTACTCTTATAGTATATATGCAGCATCACAGCTCAAGTGCTCTGCTGCTGGTTTCTGGTCACAGAGCCCACAACATATTTTTAAGCTACTGAATATACAGAATGCAACTGGCACACTGTCAGTACCATGACAATTATATGCAGTTTAATTACTGGCAACAGTAAAAAATTATTCCCTTCTCCAAAATGTCCAGACTGGGTCTGGCATCGACCCAGTTGTCTATTCTATGGGTACCAGTTCTTGCCCCTGGGGTATATCATCCACCATGTTTGTATTCATGGCACACACAGGACAACCTTACCCTTAACATTAATATATAAATGATACACTACTAATTTTACATGTTGCATCCAGTGAAGTCGTGACTGTATTTCATGGTGATATGTACTCTTACTCCGTACAGAGCATATCATTTAAAACACACGTGCACAAATCAAGTCTGCAGCCAGGGGGGTGCAAGTGGGTGCAATGCACCCACCAGGAATTTGCAAAATATCAAAAACAAACATAATGATCAAAAGCGAGCTCAGTGAAGAAAATATCAAGGAACTGATCCATTAAAAAAACACAACTGGGACTGGCCTAGAGTGTGAGCAGCAAACAACAGATACTGTAGTGCAGTGGGAGTCCCTGGTGCTAGCAAGGTCTCCAGCATGCCAAATTACAGGGTCACAAGGCACACTCAGCTGTCTGGTAGTAGGTTGTCACACTAGCAAGGAGGGAGGGTGGGTGGTGGTAGGTGGGGTCAGGTTGGACCTGTCTCAGCCACATTGCCTTGCTGCGCATCTTGAGAGTGAAAGAGAGCAGGGAGACTGCACTTAGAAAAGTCCTTGCTTCTTGCACCTACTGTGCAAACCTGTCCAGCAATTATGAATGATGTCACTAATTACTTTGAAGTTACTGCAAAACACAAGTAACAAAAAAAAAAAAGATGAACATGGAACCAAGTAGGCAGCAAATGAAATGAAATGGGTAGATTAATTCAGACAGTCTGAGTTTAGTCAACCACAGCAGACTCCTCCCTTTCCGAATTTTGATAGAATCATGGCTGTTTCTTACCAAACACACCACCGAACTGAAAGCCAAAAGTACTGCACTAATTACATTCAGTTCACCATCTACCTGATTGAGTGCTGTTGCTATCCAGACCATAATCCTCTGTCTAATAACTGCAGAGAACCAGCACACAAGAGACTTCCATCAAAGCTGCAGAAAAAGTGTCTCCTGCAGGCGAATAGCCTCCCAGGTCATCCAGCCCCCCCCCCCAGAGTACATAGTTAGCAGTGTCTGTAAATACACTACACTGGATTGGCTGTGGGTGATCAGATGACTCAGACCCTGAACTAATCTCCCCATACAAAGAACTCACTCACCTGTGCACACTCTGTATGGATGTGGTGACAAAATAAACAAAAATCACAAACAAATGTTGAGACACCCTAAAATTTCTTAAATATTACATTCCGTAATAGGTTCACACATAAAGACTGCACTACCAGATTAGTCACAGCACTATGGCAAAAGCGGGGGTTCAATGGTTAGAGCACTATAGTGCATTCCACTTATGGGTACCCTGTTGTTTGTGATGGTCCAGACACTTCTGCTGCTAACACCTTGACTTTTCTACATTTTGTGGAATTTATCTGGCATTTTCGGCTAGAGTTGGGAAAACTGGTGCCACATGATTCCATCTGTGAAGTGTTCTGCTGTGATATGTGTGCTTCCTCGTTCTCAAAAATGTACGTATATGTCACAGAGCGCATTACGCAATTAAAGGGTTGGTTGCATGGTCTCGACAAAGGCATTTTATGCACTTAAGCATACATAATACACACACACACACACAGTATTTGTATAACACAGCACTACATACATATATAAACATATGAACATACATGCACCCACACTGGCAGCTGTTGCACCCATTGTATTATGCTCTGGCTATGGGCCTTGTACTGCCCACAGGACATCAGAAGTATCAATAAAGACAAATTAAGTGTCATTAATGGTGTATCACATCAGACTGTGTTGGTATACAAGCACATTTAGTCTTGTACCACAACCTCATGTTCTAATGCATATATCATATATATTACTGTAGTTACAGCTCAATTTGTATTTTTATACAATGTGACACTGACCATCTAGAAAGGGGTGTCAGGATAGTGCAGTCAAGAAAGTGACCCCAGGCTACAGGCTGGATGATCCAGGGTTTGATTCCTGGAAGATGCAAGAGATGTTTTCTCCAACCATCCACCCTGGCTCTGCACCTGCATGCCCCCAGCAAACTCCTAGTTTATGGGTGCTGGAAACTCTTTCCCCAGGGACAAGGCAGCTGTGGCATGAGGTTGACCACTCACCATCATCTACTGCCACCATTAAAATTGTTTGTAGCTATATGTCTAATCACCCTACATGCCCTCACGGCATGCAGAGTGACAACTTTCATCACCTGGAAAGTGCCTTTCCAAAATCTAAGATTGTAACTCAACAGCAAAATACAGTTCAGTTCATTAGTTTCTCTGCAAGGCTAACATAAACGCTGACTAGCCACAGGATATGTCTGTAACTGAACACATATGCGTATCATGTGAAGATACAGACCAAAACAAAAAGCACAGCATCACCCTGGCAGTTCTGGCAAGAAAGGCCCAACAAAAGATATTTATTAGGAATCAATATGGAGGTGCTAAGCGGGACTTTCTGTATGACATGTTACCAAAAATTATATATGTGAGACGTCTTCTATGGCAACGGCTGGCCTTGCAAAAATTATATAGAGCTCACAGGTTGGTAAAATTTTGAAAAGCTAAAAGAGAGAGAGAGAGAAAGAGAGAGACTGCAACCTAATGTAATGAATATCAGAATCATTAGTAGTGGTTTATTATTGGAATCTGAGGCTCATTTCAAATGCATACCCGAATGACATCCACACGGGCATCGCCAAAGTTTGGTGTCAGTCTGAAGAGATTGTACAGACATTTCTGTATGTAGACCGGTCGATGTGTGTAACGTCGAAGGGCTTCCAACAGTTGACTTTCCGTAGCAATACCAGTCACCTGCCATCAGATTTCTGTCAATATTATGCATTAAAATGTCTAAACTTGTGAAAGTATTGTGAAATTTGTGAAAGTAGTTCTAAAAAACTTTTTGCATTTACGTTATTTCAATTTGCTTCAGTTTTATGCAGTTTTCTTCAGTTTCTAAACATACAGTAACTTTAAACTACTTACTAAAGACAATAATGTTCAAGAACAAACTCATTACACAAACTGATGCAAGCATATTATATCTGATGTTACATTAAACTGCTGATATAGCTGGATTGCTGTCATCAGTAACATTATTCAAGATGAAGTTTACAGTCTTCTGGGATGACAGTGAAAAAGAATTCTTCTTGGAATGCTTGGCCCTGAAGATAAACGCAAACAACTAATCCAACAACAAAGCATCACACCAGAAGAATGGCATAGTAATTCATTTGTTATAAAATACGTTCCTACAGTGCAGAATACACATGGCTTCTACATGTGACATGAAGTGAGCAGCACTACTTATGCTCACCAATAGAAGGTGCTGGTTGTTTTTATACTTTTCCTATTTTTGTTTATTGTTTCTAACTGTTCTGTGTACGTTGACTTACAGACGTAATTTTAAAATGTTTGTTCCTTCATTTTCATGGTTCCAGTGCTTTTTAGGTGTTACCATATTTTGAGACACATTTGCTGTTTCTCACATGTAACTCATGATGACTAGTTAGTTTTATTCAGTCATTTATTGCATTAATTTGTGTTTTCGGCTGAATATGAAAGGAGAATGCTTTGAAAACACTGAGCGTTTCTGTTCAGTGATAATGGGAAAAGTCCAGGTACACACCAGTGATGTTCTACTGAATTAAGTTTTATGGAATATGCCAACAATACAAATTTTCAAAAACTCTCTCTAGAAATGATTATAAAACAAACTGCAAATGAATGACCTGCATACAAGAACTCACCACAAGATCAGGGTTGTAATCTGGATGCAGAGGATTCACAAAGACCTCATCACAACATGCATCAGAATGGATCAAACCCAAAAATTTCAGCTCTCTGTGGCACCCTAAAAAATGCCTCAGATCTGGTATGAAGATTTCATACTCTCCTGAAAGAAATTAATTTGAAAGTCAATGTTGTCTTGATAAATTGATACTGTAATATGACTCCAGAATTAGCCAGGTACAATTAAGAGAATGGAAGAACTGGCTTCACTCCTGTAAGGCATACACAAGTGTCAATGTGCATAAAAATGCTATTTAAGTGAAGCAAGAATTGGTAGCAAACACAACTCATATGTCAGTATTCACAACATGAATGTGAAAGGTTCTTCTCATACAGCATGACAGATGTTATCAACAAATCAACATCATGCAATGCCAACTGCAGCACATTTAACTCATTTTGACTATATGGTTTGGCAAATTCCACATCCTAAAACTACCATGAAACTTCCAAGCTCCTATCAATATTTTCTGAAGAGTGATGACTGTCATATACAGACAGACTGACTGACTGACTGATAGACACCTAAGTTTATTATATAAATTACTTTGACAAACCACTATGTTTCAAACTCAAAGATTATACAGACAGAATTTAAAGGGTTCTGAGAATAGTGCTTTATACTACACCTGACTCATGTTTTGGACATTATCCACTGACTTTATTTATTAAAACAATTGCTTCACAGACTTCATCTGTCTGCTTCTTAAGGTGGGGATGAATGATGGGAATCCTACTATTGGGCCCATTCCAAAGAGCTTGCCCCTTTTACTGGAACTTAGTTCTTCCTAACATGCACAACACAGCATAATTCCCATTTTTAATCCCCACTTGCACATGGAGACTTACTTATGCCATCTCCATTTGTGTTCCTTATGGGAAACAGGCAGTAATGTTTATAGGAAGAAATACTTTAAACCTGGTTCATTTGTTTAATTTACAGCAGAAAAACTTTTCTAATTCATTTCTCATTTTCCTGCTACATCATCATCATCATCATCTGTCACCAGTTAGGCCTTGATAGACCTGTTGCAGTCTCATCTAACAGTCTCTCCAAAGGTCTTAAAGTCATCTTCATCCATTTGTTCTATAATCAACATTATTTCTGACATCCTGTTGTTGTTCATTCTTGTTACATGTCATAGCCAATTTGATTTGTATTTTCTTAGTTTCTCATCAACTGGCTCTACTGTCAGCTCTTCCAAAATTTCTTTATTCCTTTTGTGGTCAAAAAGGGTGTTCTTCTGAAAAATTTCATCTCAAATTAAGTAAGTAATTTTTTATCCTTTTTTCTAAGGGTCCAAATTTCGCTTCCATATAAACGAATGGGGACTGCCAGTACGTTATATACTTTTTCTTGAAAAATTCTGAACTTAATATGGCTTAAAGGTGTTGCTTACAATTCCCAGTATTGGACCAAATCTTGCTACTTTTTGTTGAATATCTTTTTCATTTTCATATGAAACTTCACAACTGAGATATTCAAAATTCTTTACTTGTTGTAAACATTTGTTATCCACCATGATTTTACATCTTAATGGGTCTTGTCCTAAAAATGCCATCATCACAGATTTTTCTGGTGGCATTTCCATTCCAAAATTTTTTGCTATGTTTTGTGATGTGAGTACTCCTTTCTGTAAATTATCCTCTGAATCAGCTATTATGACTTGATCGTCTGTGAAAGGTAGAGTACGTATTTTCGTATAAGTTGATAAAGTACTGAATTTTGTGTAGACCTTGTTCCATTTTACTATTATTTCACTCCTGTGAATGTTGAATAGTGTGGGTTGATAAAGGGCAGCCTTGTCGGACTTTGTGATTAATTGTATGCTCTTCTGATTAGTTTTACTTTTGTTTCCACAGTAAATTTCCAATATACATCTTAATAATAAACTGGGAATACTTTGCTCTGCAATATTTCAAACAAATGATCTCTTTCAACTTTGTCAAAGATATTCACATAATCAATATAAGCTAATTGGGGTTCCAAATTAAACTGTCTTCTTTTTTCTACAAGTAATTTCATGCTAAACAATGGATCGATGCAAGATCTACCTCTTTGGAATCCATCCTGGCATTCCAAAAGGAAATTTTCTGTTTGTGCTTTCAAAATTTTCATTTAAAACTTTACTATACACTTTATAACATGCATTAAGTTGGCTAATTCCTCTATAGTTTTCCACCTTTTGTTTGTCAGCTTTCTTGTATATATGTAGGATAATAACATTTTTCCATTCTTCTGGCATTTCTCTCATCATATAAACGTTATTTAAAAAACCAGTAGTCTCCCATAAAGCGAGTTTTCTGCATATTTATACAGTTCAAAATTCAAGTTACTTCACCAGGTGATTTTCCACTTTTTGTTTTTTTTAGTGCTTCTTTCAGTTCTTCCATTATTATTACAACTTTATCATCTACATTTTCTGTACTCCAATAACTTTTTGAAGAGAGTTATTAGTCCATAATTTGTTACAATACTATAAAAATGTTTCTTTACTGGGAAGAGAGTTTATATTTGCTTATTCTTTAACCCTTACCCTGCTAATGTGGAGAATATGGTGAGCTTCTAATAATGCCAGCAGATTGCAGATTGGATTTAACTCGGTGTTTAAAGGGTTAACATCTCTGTTCATGTGTTTTAGCAGTTTAAATGTGTTTAGTTTTACTTTGTATATGTCAGTTTCTAAGTGTTGTACAAACTGCTCCCAGGATTTGCAATGTCCTTTCTGATTTCTCTTTTAGCAGTGGCTCTTCTACACCTATATCCAGTCTCACTGTCCATGGTCTTTGTTTGAACATACTTCTTGTATGCTAAATTTTTTGTTGACAATTAATTTTATTGCATTAACCCATATTTTTAACTTTTTCTTTTGTGTAACTGCTTTGTTTTTTCCCCCAAACTGTTGTCTGCTGCCTGTGAGATTATAGTTTTGATGTTCCTCCATTCTCAACACAATACGAATGCTTTCTGGAATTTCTTGTAGTTTCTGTTGAATTCTTCTTCGTATAAACATCGAATACTTTCATCACCGAGTTAAGCTAATTGTATAATGAAGTATATTTTCTTCACATGCTGTGTTCTTGGGTAAATATAACAATTTTGGTGGAAATCTTAATTTCGCAAAAGTCAAAAAATGATCTGAACCAGTACCACCTCCTCTGTAAACTCTCACATCTAGAAATAGTTTTGATAGCTTCCTGTTTGGAATAAAATAGTCTACAACTGTTTTGGAATTGTGAGCTGACCGCGCGCTTGTGTATGTGTGTGTGGACAGGCGCGTTCTGAAGCATTTCCTTTAAGGATAATGAAACAGTTATATTGCTGTGACTTGGTCCCCTGAGCCTCAGTAGATAGGGCAGGTTGCAACATAGGCAAGTGAGGATGGGGTTTAGGCAGGAGAGGCTACTGAATGCACTTCACTACCCCTTGCTACAACAAGTCATAATTTTTATCTTCCTTAATGTCAGTATCACTGCTAACATCTCCAACTTAAAAACAGAAGTGGAAATGTGAAATGTACTACACTTTGTTAAAAACAATGTTACACATTGCTGACAAGATTCAACAACTGTATGTAATTCATTTACAGTTTCAGTATCTGCTCACCAGAGATGTCTAGAACAGCCAGGTGCACCAAACAGCTTTTTGAGTTCAGTAACCTGGCAATATGTGTCCGTGATGGATGGGGTGTCTCAAACGGGTGAGCATTCTTCTCGTAGGACATATCCAGCACCCGAAGCTGATACAATTCTAGGAGGACAGACACCACATTCTCACCTTCTGAAACCTGTGAAGAAAACGTTTGTGCTGTTTCTATGCGTCATAACAAGCAGGCCTGTCTGTTGCCGTCCCCATCTAATCTAATCTAATCTGTCAGCCTGCCCGCTACTTCCTCCCTCTTATGCACAAATATCATCCTCACGACCCTGTTCTCGAACACCTTCGGCCTTAGTTATTCTCTTCAGTGAGAGAATGTTAAAACACACACAGAAAAAGCAGAGTACAGAAAGGAGCAAAATTCAGCAGTCACTTTCATGTGACTGAACATAATCACACAATGGACAAAAAATTTCTTTTCAATATTAATACTTATCAGAGCTATGTACCCTATTAACCTGTATCAATTATGCACTTTTGTAACAAAAACTTTATGTAAAGCTGTGGGTCATAAAATATGTCAAGCCATGCTGATGCAGGTTCACATCTTTTTGGATATGACAGTGGCGATTTGTGAACAGTATGTACCACCATTCTTGGAAAGCTTACACCCTGAAGCAAATGCAGTAACCTCCTAAATCACACATAACTATTCACCAGTCAAAACAGCATCAACTCCAAAGCTCTTGACTCCTCATATCAATACTGCTTTCAAGAGCATAATTTTTGACATTAGACTGAAGATACAAATACTGTAACTGCCTAATAAGATAAGCGGCGTGAGATCTGAGATTCCCACTGGCATGCAAGCAAGGATTCAGGTCTTCTGCAATGTTACACTGTGTCAGTGGGTGAGTGGTAACCCACTTCAAAGGAATAAGGTGCCTTCATCTTCAGGGTCAAGCAGTCTAAGAAAAACAGATAGTCTTTCATGTATGAAACCACTCACCCAACAAAGTCTCATGTGCAGAAGACCTGAATTCTCAAGATAAATGTCGTGAGGAAGAAACCCAATTTTCAATCTCTTGCATATAATTTATAACCACCATTTTGAATGTGACTGTATAACAATTATATTTCCCCAAATCACTTATAACTGTTAGTGTAAAATGAAACTACTCATACTCCTTGATGGTACTAAACAGAACACAGTGTAACCAACATTATCATATTTGGCAAAAGACTCCCACTTGATACAACAGACTATTTTATGAAAGTTTCCCTTCTCAACCTACTTTCAACTTCATGGAAGGGTTGTCCACATTTACTGAGCAGAAATGAATTCATTCTGATACAAGTGAAGAAATAACAAAAACAAAAAGCAAGAACAAGCCAGCAGTGGCCAACAGTGATCACTACTTCTGGTAACAAACAGGGAGGGGGTGGATGTTGACATCAATCTGAAACAGTATTGTGATGTGAGGTTCAAAGTTTCTGCAGCACTGTATATGAGGTACCTCTCTTTTGTTATATGATGTTGCATCACTGGATATTTGGTTACAGACATTCTGATATCAATGCAGAGTCTCGAAACATTAGGAACCAAACACCAGGTGATTCAGCATCACATCCACAAGCAATGGAAAATTCAACTGTACTGTTGTGGAAATATTAAAACTCATCTTCATGAAATATCTTGAGAGGTATAAATAAACAAATCTAATTATTTGAGCACAATTTTAATTTAATTTTAACCATATAAAGTACATGTATGATGAGCACTTCTGTCTGAATGGACCAAACAGTGTACACACATACATACACAAAGCTTTTTTCACTGGTATGCATACTCATACTTGCTCGTATATGAAAATTTTTCATGAGATGCCGTCTTTTTTACTAAATGAATTTCAGTTTCTGTTCAATTTATGATGACCCAAATTTACGCCAACTGCTGATACTTGCATTGAATAAGAAAACAAGAAAAATCATGGCTTTTAATGGGTAATATTTTAATAAGTATTCCATATTTTGTTATACTAAGCCCAAAATAATACACTTCTATTCGCACTTACATCAATACGCCCTGGTCAACCAGTCACCATCTTGTGACTATGTGACCAGCTATACAGCTTAAAATTCAGCTTCATTAAGCTGCATATGGCTGCAGTTGACAATGCCGAGAAAAAGCAATGAAATGCAACTAAATGTATTGGTGCGATGTACAGAAAGCATGCCCACTGCACTCTCACAGTAAAATATGCCATTAAAGACACAATCAGTACACAAAATTACACGCCAAATTTATCCCCAATAAATGACACCAAATTCTAAGTTGATCAACTTCTCACACAATGAAAAACTGGAAAAAGACTAGCTTACAATTGAGTACATGCTGTCCTTTCCAACTGTAAATTGGAGTTTGTCATGACAGTGACTATGACAACTGGGATGTGACAACATACAGTCTGGTACAAATTCAGGCTGTACTCTAGGACTGTTGAATGACTGCCATCCAACAAAATCACCCTCTAAGATCTGAGGTTCACACAGTGGCGTCACTGAGAATTCAGGCCTCCAACAGTGTGATGAATGTGTCACTGAGCAAGTGGCTCCTGCATTTTGAACAATCATAGCACCTTCAACTTCAAGGGTTAAGAACACCCTTGAAGATGCAAGTATCAAATTAAACATTCATCAACAGACACAGCACCACAACCCAGATGACCAGAATTTCAATATCACCTTACTGCTGCAAACAGTTACAGACACCAGAACATCTCATCACTGATACAGTCCCAAACACTTTATAGCTTGAAATTCATCTCTATTATATATATATAT
>Ga0131853_10014298_pt1 | contig 14545 bp, 15 predicted proteins | sample TergutLab28metaG_FD_92764 | JGI IMG/M metagenome (GOLD analysis project Ga0131853, IMG submission 92764) | Labiotermes labralis P1 segment gut microbial communities from Petit-Saut dam, French Guiana - Lab288 P1 (version 2) (version 2) | ecosystem: Host-associated > Arthropoda: Insects >... | reverse complement strand
CCTGCTCGCAAGCTGTCAGCAAACCTGTATGACATATACCATTGCTGTGTGTACAGTGAAAAACTCCTGATGATGGACAGAGGAACTGTCCGAAACATGTAGAGTTTTATTCCGAAAATAAATTTGAGAAACTAATGCATCTAGTTGGTTTTATTATAAGAATTTATCACGATGCACGGTCACCTGAACGTCAAACGGATCTAATGTTTAAAAATGCACATTTTAAACTCCTGGGTATTTGAAGAAGATAGCATAAGAAATATTCTAACCCAAATGGTAGGAAGCAGGCCCCGAATTTAATTGACATTAATATCCGTAATGAATTTAAACTGTATTTTAAATTGTGGGTGTTTCATCCCGTTGTGCTAATATAACAGTGTTATTTATTGTCCGTCGTACGCAACAGTAAGACGTGAAATTAAGTTATGTACAATTAATAAAGCTTTATTAATTGTGCATAACTTAATTTCACGTCTTATTGTAGTGTAAGACGGACAATAAATAACATTGTTAAGCTGTATTTGTTTGTTTTGGGCGCGACAGCCCCCAAGTGAGCCAGGGCCTCCTCATTCACGAGGTTTCTAGATCACACACAAGACGCACCGCAGTCGGTAGGACTCCTCTGGACGAGTGATCAGCCCGCCGCAGAGACCTCTACCTGACAACACACAACATTTACAACAGACAAACAGCCATTCCCCCCCCGTGAGATTCGAACCCACAGTCTCAGCAGGCGAGCGGCCGCACACCTACGCCTTAGACCGCACGGCCAGGGGGCGGCGGCATACACACGCACACACACACACACACACAAATATATATATATATATATATATATATAAAATTTCGTCTGTAACCGCCAATTCTCCTGATAATTTATATATATATATATATATAATTTTGTCTGTTTGGAAAGGAATGGCTGTGACCTCCCCATTATACGCTAACTTGTGCGCTGGATTTAAGATACGCGTAAAATGATGTGGGTGAAGCCGGACGATGCCCTTGCTGTACGCTGAATAGGGTATGCGTAAGCAAGACAGGAACACTAAAACCAAATTTACAAACTCGACGTGCGGCTCTTTGAACATGAATCTCTGAAAAGTGAGACACAAAAAAATTGGATATTATTACATATAGGGTCTGTGCTTTAGGAATAGAACAGCTCATTACATTGTGCTGACACGTTCGGATGGCTTCAATGAAAATTTAAAAAAAAGTGCTTCAGCTTGTCTGACGATTTGGGACTTTAGAAACTGGCGATGATATAAACACGGCCCTTCAGCTGGAGAGAACAGACACTGTAGGCATTCGGGGACAATTTAGTGACGACAGTGTGAGGTGAATTAGCAGGAGGGAGAGAACAGTGGTATTGGCTTGTGTTGGGAGCGAGGAACGTGTATGGGAATCGGTAGAACTGGCGTATCTACTTGCTGCAACGAGGAAAAATTATTTGGTAGGTGGGAAAAATGTGGATTTCTATCTCCTGTCAATTTGCTTCTTTGTTGCACGCCAATCTACGTACCATTTGTCCGAAACATGCATATCGGGCGTCTCCAGCGTCCAGTTACACGAAAATTCGTCCAGTGGAGCTGAACGCGTTATGTGTGGAAGTGACGAACATGCGTAATTACTTACTTCTTGGAGCAGAGTCCTTTTTAAGAAACTAACTGGTTTGCAGCTACTCAATAAATTCCCCGCATTTTATGGAACCCTAAGATTCATTACCAAATTCACAAGTGCCCGCTACCTGTCCCAATCTTGAGCCAGCTGGATCCAGTCCTTACCCCCACATTCCACTTCCTGAAGATCCATCTTAATATTATCCTCCCATCCAAGCCTAGACCTCTCAAGTGGTCTCTTTACCTCAGGTTTCCTTACCAAAACCCCGTATACAACTCTTTTCTCCCTCATAAGCGCTACATGCCCCGCCCATCTCATTCTGGAATTTATTACCTGCACAGTATTGGCTGAGGAGTACGTGGTACGTCCTTTCCTGTCACCACGGTATGGCGCGTCCTGAGGTTGAGGATGGAGGAGCGGCCTCCAGTATGGAGGTTAGCTGCGAATACATTGAATAAGCAGTCGCGGACAGCCGACAAGGGGTCGCCCTCCAGCTTGGGGGGTTGGGCGAGGTGTTGACAACTCCTGACCGTAAAAACTGGCCGTGTTACGAAACATGAACACCCTCGCACCTAGATTGATACTTTGGTACGACCTAAGCAACGAAAAAAGAAAGAATATGCATGCCGGAGCAAATAGGCGTGTGCCAAGAAGATGAAGAATGTCACAGATTGTGGCACTAATTGCAAGCACCTCAGTATGTTTCGACGCAGTGCTGCACCGTCAGTGACCGACGAATGGTGCAACGTTAACAGAAAACCATATCTGGAACTCCGACGTCCATTGCGAATTAAAATATTTCGCCAGTCACTCTGAGCCACCAAACGTGCTTCTTGACCCCACAAAACAAACTCGTACTGCATGTTGCCTCCGTGTGGTCGTGTCGTCCAAAAGGACGTAGGTCTGCGGTCGCTCGATTGTTGGGAACGCGGGTTCGAATACCGCTGGCAGCTTAGATGTTCGTCTGTCTCGCACATATTAGTCGCAGTTACCGTATTTCGCTTCGTGTCAAGTTAAAATGAATGTTTGGTTTCGATATCACGCTTCCTGCGCTGTGTAAACAAGTTTTCGCTCTTCTGGGGTGTTACGCAGGGCTTATTGGTAGTTAGTTACCGACGTTTTGTGCTGGGTTGAGCGAACCTTGGAGATTGGACCGATTGACTGTCCCGAAACATCGGCAGCTAAGTACAAATCAACGCTGCGAGACACCCGGAAAAGGCGGAGACCCGAAATTTATTTTGCCATCTCTGCGGATTTGAATATGGAGCTGCAGGCTGTCCCGAACGCCTGTACTAGCCGGCCAGACTACACGGTGGCATAAAGCAGAAAACCGCCGTGAAGGGCACAAGGATACGGGAACACTGAACACGAACAGATCACTATCCGAACACTAATTGATCACTAACAGAACACTATCCGAACACCATCCGAACGCTAGCAGAATGCAAACCGAACACTAACACAGACGTGTACAGTTGAGTCGAGCCTTACTGAGTAAGATTACGCAAAGGCATGACCTTCAAATTTATTCCACTCGACTTTCGCAGCGAGTCAGAGGAATACATCAGTGGTATGTAAAACAGAATTTTCTCTCTTTAGCATCTTAGTGGGGCAAACTGAACAGAATTCGTGCGCCTACAAGCTCTAAGGATATCATTGCATTTTAAATATTCGGCTAGGTGAGAATCTATATTATCATGCAAATCAGTGGATCATTGTTAGGTCTGAGATTCTAATTACTGGCTTCACAATATTTCTTGAATGTTTGGTTGTGGTCTAGAAGTAAACGCTGAGTAAATTGTGTGGTCATGTCTGTAGACCAGAAAGCAGGAAAAAGTCATTACACGGAGAGGGGCAATAAATCCTTTCAAACAGAGGAACAGTTCAGATGTTTGGGAACAACCTAGCAAGTCAAAATTCTTTTCGTGAAGGATGTAAAAACAGACTGAAGTCAGGAAATGCTTGCTATCATTCGATGCAGATGTTTTTCGGCTTCCAGTTTGCTATCGAAAAGTATCAAGGTTAAGATATGCAGAAGTTTAATTTTTCCTGTTGTTTTCATGGGTGTGAAAATTGGTCTCTCACACTGGGGGGAGGAACATGGGCTGAGGGTGTTTGAGAATAGGGTGCTGAGGAAGATATTCGGGCGTAAGAAGGGCGAGGTAACAGGGAAGTAGAGGAGACTGCATAGCGTGAAGCTTTATGATCTGTACTCATCACAAAATACAATTTGGGTGATCAAATGGAGAAGAATGAGATGGGCGAGATTTGTAGCATGTATTGGGGACAGGAGAGGTGCAAACAAGGTTTTGATGGGGAGATCTGAGGGAAAGAGACCGCTAGGAATGCCCAGGCTTATATGGGAAGATAAAATATAACATATTTTTAAGAAGTGGGTTTGGTAGGCGTGGACTGGGTTGGTCTTGCTCAGAATAGGGACAGGTGAATGCGGTAATGAACTTTCGGGTTGCATAAAATGCGGGGAATTTCTTGACTAGCTGAGGATCTGTAAAACGTTCTGTTCTTTAGAGTTATGCTTGGTTGTAGGATGAATCAGTGTCATACAATTCTTAAGTTCACATCTTCATTGCTAACGACCCTAACAAACCAACCAAGTGAGCTAGACAAGACATCTCGCGCCTTCTTTGGGCCTTCAGCACAGTGTTCAGAATATATTGCAATTGGTCACAGTAGTGTGTCAGCACTGCTACGGACTTGCAGTCAGCATAAGCACACTTTGAATCCCGGTAAGAATACAACGTGCACTGCTTCAGGTTCTGACCGGTGTTTTCCAACCCTCCAGGCGCAGTTGAGGGTAGCTCCCCGATTAGGCCAAGATTTTTGCTTTACAAGACGTTTAGAATTCTTCATTCACGAACTACCAAAGAATTCAACGCTATATACGCTCTGAGGGACGTCCCCCCTCCTCATACCGCACCAGCCCCCAGTGGGCCAAGGCCTCCCCATTGTCGAGACATCAAAATCACACTCGGTAGGACTCCTCTAGACGAGTGATCGGCCCGACGCAGAGACCTGTACCTGACAACACACAACACTCACAACAGACAGACATCCATGCCCCCGGCGGGTTTCGGACCCACAATCCTAGCAAGCGAGCGCCCGAAGACCCACGCATTAGGCCGCGCGGCCAATGGGATCAGCGCTTAGACGCTCAAAACATCGTAAAACAAACGACACAGAAAAAGACCCTTCCCGAACTTGACTGATCCAGCCCACACCCTGACGCCGATTTTGTTTATGAACCACTTCGGTAGTATCCACCCACATGCGCATGCGCGACCCCATTGTTCCTTTTGCCTTCAGTATTAAAGTTATACCTGTGCAAGCTATGAAGGTGTATAAGGGTTATACAGGGGTGCTGATAAGTCCTTAGCCCGACCAGGAAGGAAACAAGCTAATGTTTCTGTCAGAATGACGTAAATTTCCTTCGGCGCCTTGCCTTGCCTTGCAAGAAAAAAAGAAACTTCATGACAGCTCGCGTCTCGATTTTGTTGAAATCTCGCGCGTCCCTGCCATGCTTCCGAGCTTGTTTCCTTCCTGGTCGGGATAAGGACTTATCAGCACCCCGGTAGAGGTATAGCTCCACTTATTCGTAACCTCGGCAATAGATGGTGGTTTGTGGACCCTAGCTGCTTTCACCCGGGAAAGAACCCCGGTACCCACTGCATTGGGCCCTCCGCAGGTTTCGAAAAGGAGCAACAATGCGTAAACCGTACTTGGCTAGGGTCAGTTGCTAGACTTTCCAAGCAAGCGACTGTCATGAGCGTTCTACTAAATAACCAAGTATGTGGCTTTCTGTTCGACCAACTTGTTTAATTTATCTGAACGCATTTGGCAGTTGAGCGATATTTGTGACTAACGTAGCTGCGCCCTTCCCGTGCTTTCAGTGGAGACCAATTGCTGTCTTTAGTGCCTTATTCTACATTGTGGGCTTACATTTAACGGCGAGGGGTCACAACCGTTATGGCGGGCTGTTTCGCGGACCGCACATGGGAAAACAGCAACTAGCGGTGTACCTTACCGCCCAAAACAGCAACTAGCGGTGTACCTTACCGCCCAAAACAGCAACTAGCGGTGTACCTAACCGCCCAAAACAGCAACTAGCGGTGTACCTTACCGCCCAAAACAGCAACTAGCGGTGTACCTAACCGCCCAAAACTATTGCTTAAATCGTATAGTAAAGTTCACCCTATAACAGGCCACGAAGGCCCAGAGGGGGGTAGAGATATAGCTCTACTCTTTCTTTAACCTCGGCGCTAGATGGGGTGGATGGTCAACGCCACACCCCGGTCGCTTTACCCCCGGGAAAGTCCAGGTTTCTATTGTATAGGAGGCTGTGTGGACCCCAGGGCCGGTCTGGACCGGCGAGGAAAATCCCCCACCAGGATTCGATCCCCGGACCGCCCAGCCTGTAGCGAGTCGCTATACCGACTGAGCTATCCCGGCCCACAAATCGTATAGTAGATACATAATTTACAAATGTGGCCGCGGTTCTCGTTATTACAACATGGCGGGCCGCGGGTTGCAGACCAGTGTTCTAAAATATCTTTATTTACGGGTAAGAGACAGTAGTGTAACGTTATAAAAAATGTTTAATGACGTCATGTAAGACTGTTAAAGCAAAATGAAAAAGGGGAAGTCGAGTTTCACGTTGGAATATAACATACCCTTGCAAGGACATTCAAGCTCTCACAAGTGACAAGGCAAGACAGATGTCGTGTCTTGGGAAATAGGCTTTTCAGTTACCAGAAGATTAACCCCGAGACCAACCCCTCGTCAGTCTGAGAAATGAGAGGACCACCCCAGCTGGAACAAAGTCAAAACATTACGTTTGTCTGTTTCGTTTAATAGCTAGGATAATTTATGATGACCCGCCTTGCATAAGGACAGCCTTCAAATCCCTGCTACTATGTCCATCACTAAAATTGCAACATGGAAAGAATTTCTCTTTTGTCGACGAAAAGTTAAATTCAACATAGAACCTGCCATGAAGATCCAGTGGCGGAAGTATAAGTATAGCTATACTTGTTCTTTAACATAGACACTAGTTGGGGTGAACAACGTTACGCCCTGGCCGCTTTATCCCTGTACCCATTGTGCTGGAGGCTGGGTAGGTCCCGGAGCCAGTCTTGACGGGTACAAAATTCTCGCCCCCTACGGGATTCGATCCCCGGACCGTTCATCCCGAGCGAGTTGCTATACCGACTGCGATGTTGACAACCCGAACGTGACGACGATGGAGCAGTGAGCCCGGACTGTTGAGTGGTATCTGATTTTAAAAACTTCGATAGGTTTTTACGTAAACGTAGCGATAGGACAGGTGCAGTGTGGATGTAGGACACTGTGGCGCTGCTGTCGTTTCAACTGGCGTAGCTGAAAGACTGCTCTTAAATGGGACTCGGTTGTAAAGTAGATCACTGTGATTCTTCGATTTTTAATATAGGGGCTCACACTTGATGAATGGCAAAACCTATACAGCGTCCGCTCTGACTGAAATACGAGGGTGAGTCAAATAAAAACCTTAAATATGTTTTATCTCGTAATTTATTGAACACAAAAGGCACACAATGACTTCATTTTTCTATGTAGTATCGTACTGCCACCTGTCGGCCACTCTTCAACCCATCAGTATCACTGTTGAAACTTACAAGACAATCGAGCTGTGGTTCGAATTTTTATCGCACTTTTAAGGTTTTCATTTGACTGTCCCTTGTATGATAGTTCAGTTCGCAGTTTATCTAGCTGGGTTACCATTAGCCCGACGTATGCTTGGTGTGACTGAGAAAAGCCACGAAGTAGGTTGGACGGGATGACCGGTGACTCAGCCTAGGTTTGAACTGGGACATCCCAATACAAGTTTACAGCGTTACCGCTACACCCTCGATCGACATGTCATTGGGATATTGAAATTAGGAGATCTTGGCCCATTCCAGAACTCGCCCAGTGAGTCTATTGAAAGTAGCAAAAAAATTGGTATCGAGTTAGCCGGTAAAACGATTCGAACCACATGTGCGTCGAAATCAACCTTACATTTTTACCGCTACATTATTCTGCTTGATTTGTTCAATATTAACAGAGCTGTACTTCGCACAGTGAGAGACGAAGCGGTTTGAAGCCGACGCCAAACACAAAAGCATATCGGCGCAACTTGAATGTAAACAGAGTCTGTGAGAAACGGTCTAAAACAGAGCAGGCAAACACACTAATGTTACGGATTATTTGTGTTTATTAGAAGATCGTAATGTGTATAGCAGTCTTTCTGAACCGTTTTGAGCTGCGACCTAGATCTGGCCAATAGCTGTCTCCCGCGAAACACTACAGTCACAAATAAAGAGAGATATGTAAAATGAAAAAAATAAAAATTGAGGCGGTATAACGGAAGTTACAAAATAAAGAATTTGTTTATAATTTCCGGCAAACACAACAATGTATTTGTTTGTTCTTATCCGATCATCGTCTGGCTATCTGAGAGAAAATTAACTTAAGGTACGTGCGGTTTAACCTTGCAAAGCCTATTGGTCACGTGATGCACCAACAGTTTAACATTCAACAACTGTACGCCCTGCCCACACTGCATTTATGTGTTTTGTGTTTATCTGAGAACAAACAGCGACTTGTGTCACTTACAGCATAAACTGATTATTGGTTTTAATAACCGAGATGAAAAGTGTTTACAGCGCGGTACGGACTGGGTCTTTAAATATAGCAGTCTGCGCTTCGTATGTAAAGGGTTAATGTGACTATATCTTTGACCTACCTTAATGGAATTGTTCACAGCCACAGAAAAAATTGAAAAGGTTTTTTTTGACAACTATAGATGTTCGATGTGTGCACCACGGGTGACACGGCACACATCGATACGATATTCAAGTTCTTGCCGCACACGCGTCAACATGGGTGCTTTCTGCTTGCACAGACACCCAGTTTGAGTAAACTGTTTATACCACGCACGAGTGATCTTGTCTGTAGGCGGGTCCTTTGCGTACTTTGCACGAAATGCACGTTGCACAGTAACCACAGACTTACTCGTGTGATATTTCAACACACAAAACGACTTCCCCCGGAGCGGCCATTTTCTCACTACATACACTCGCATCGCCTAGCGGCAGAAATGTGAATTGCGATAAAAAACAGCTTACTGGGAAAACATTTTTTGAGTCGTTCCTTCTATCTGTAAAGGTTTCCTAAATACGTATCCTACGGTTTTCCTATAATAATTTTTTATAATCCCGGAGTACATTATGAAACGCCCTGTATATGTTCTTTGTTTGTTGGTTGGCTCGACAGCACGCAGTGGGTCAGGACCTCCTCATTCACGAGTTTTCTAGATCACACACAATGACCCACTACAGTCGGTAGGACTCCTCTAGACGAGTGATCAGCTCGTCGCAGAACCTCTACCTGACAACACACAACACTCACAACAGAGAGACATCCATGCCACCGGTGGGATTCGAACCCACAATCTCAGCAGGCGAGCGGCCACAGACCTACGCCTTAGACCGCCCGGACACCGGGATCGGCAAATTATATGTTGTAGTCGATGAAAATCTGACCGAATTGTCCAGTATTCAAAGAGTCGATTCCTCTGAAAATGCCAAATTTTGAAACGCGTAGCTCAAGGTACTGTACAGTGGGAAACAAATAACTGAGTGAATCCTGTAGCTGAATTTTGAAGAAGCGGATGTCGTTCGGTAATTTTTGATAAGGAATTCTAGATCTTCGTGGGCTACATAACATATACGTGCACCCAAATATGTTAGCTATAGCTATGATTAACATCTTATTGTTTCTTGTCCAACGTTTAGTGTTCAAGACGTAACATGTTTCAGACAATAAATCTGTTTCCATCTTCAAGTTGAATGACGGGGAAACACCTATTAATTTGGTTCCAACAAAAGAGGTATTGTCAGTTACAGGGCCCGTATAAAGAGACCTTACTCGCTTCAAGAGTGCCCCCACTGGAATCCAATATAGAGTTCTTGATTTGCATGTGCGTGTAAATACAGCTACGAAACCATTTCCAAGAATCTATACCTCATGTAACCTAGATACTGTAATAAATTGTGTCGTAATATCATGATGGGCATTAACCACCTGAAGAACTGGGAAACAATACCACTGAAAATTTATAATGATACTATAGATTCAAATATTTTAACCTAGAATAGCAAAAACTAACACAACCCATATACCCACACCACCCATCCTACATAACGCTTGCAAGATCTCGTACCCACTTCACCCCTTACCTCCCCACTGTTTACAATCCACATAAGTCAAATATAGCTGCTTACTAAGTTTTTTCTTCTCTCAAGCTGAAGATGGCCAATGGAAAGGGCCGAAACATGTAGTTGTTCTTTGTTTAATATATTATATACGTATCTCTACCATCATATAGTTGTGTTAGACAAGTACATACACTCCAATCTAGTTGAAAATTAATAAATTAAGACAACAGAACAAAAGCCCATTGTGACGGTATCATGCAATAACGTGGCGCTTTCAAATGCGTGGCTGAGGCAGTTTGTGAGGCCCACAGATAGCGTTTCTAAGCCGATCCGATTTTCAGTGAACAAAGCCTGATTCAGAAGGGGTCACCTGATATGAAGTGACATACTCTCGTCCGCAGTGAAAGCTGCGGTTGACCTGCTGTCCAGGCTTGGGTATTTGATTTCGGTCTTCTGTTTCATTGTGATGGTTTAAATGTGACTTCGGTGTCACGTTTGTTCATGGAATGCTATCATGTGGAGGGAGACTACGTTCGTGTGATTCATATTCACGGAACGCTGTCACTCATTGTCAGAGAATTAATTGTAAAGCCGAAGAGCCTAGAGTCCCGTCTCTTCAAAAGACCAGGAAAGTAATAAGGTGAAATAGTCTGCAGAAGTAATAGGGGGATATACCCCGCAGAAGTAATAATGGGAAATACCCCGCAGAAGTAATAATGGGAAATGCCCCGCAGAAGTAATAAGGGGAAATACCCCGCGGCGGTAATAAGAGAAATATACCGCGGAAGTAATTAGGGTAAATACCCCGCGGCGGTAATAAGGGGAATACCCCGCGGAAGTAATAAGGGGAAATATCCCGCGGAAGTAATAAGGCCAAATACCCCGCGGAAGTAATAAGGAGAAATATCCCGCGGAAGTAATAAGGCGAAATACCCCGCGGCGGTAATAAGGGAAATAACCCGCGGAAGTAATAAGGGGAAATACCCCGCAGAAGTAATAAGGCGAAATACCCCGCGGTGGTAATATGGGAAATATCCCGCGGAAGTAATAAGGGGAAATACCCCGCGGTGGTAATAAGGGAAATATCTCTCGGAAGTAATAAAGAAAAATACCCCGCAGAAGTAATAAGGGGAAATACCCCGCAAAAATAAGGGGAAATACTCTGCGGTAATAATGAGGGGAAATACCGCGCAGAAATAATAAGGGGAAATACCCCGCAGAAGTAATAAGGGGAAATACCCCGCGTAAGTAATAAGGGGAAATACGCCGCGGAAGTAATAAGGGGAATTACCCCGCAGAAGTAATAAGAAGAAATACCCTGCAAAAATAATACGTGGAAATAATCCGCAGTAATAATGAGGGGAAACACCGCGCAGAAATAATAAGGGGAAATACCCCGCAGAAATAATAAGGGGAAATACCCCGCAGAAGTAATAAGGGGAAATACCCCGCGTAAGTAATAAGGGGAAATACGCCGCGGAAGTAATAAGGGGAATTACCCCGCAAAAGTAATAAGGGGAAATACCCCGCAGAAGTAATAAAGGGAAATACCCCACAACAAAGAATAATCTGATCCAAATATTAAATACGATGAATAATTTTAAGTTATGGTCTCGGAATGTCAATTCTAAATTTTGAATCAAAAAAGTTTGTCTTCGCAAAATAACATATTTTTATCTAAGTTATGTGAACATTTTGTATCACTAAAGAATTTGTCTTGGGACGTGGAGGCAACAACTGATTTCTCCACACTGCATTCATTACGGGTTATTGTCCATTTTTCACGAAAGTAATTACAGTATTTTAAACTAATATTCTATTAAAGCAAAGAAGGTGAATATGTGTATCGTACCGTACTTGCAAGTTCACACCATCACGACTGATTCCTTAGAAGCGAGATTACACTGCATTGGGAGCAGGGACGCTCATGACTGTCTCTACAGAATCACCGGTCCACAACGCTGAATTACCGCAATGAAAGTCTTAATTTCTTGAAGATCTTAATATGTCACATAATACAATAATCTGTGCTCGCTATGCCCTTCAGATACTTTTTTTTTTCAGTTAAGCCAATTTAAGCTCTTGCAGTGGACTGTACTGTAGCTGCCTACATTCTACATAAACAAAAAGGCCGAAAATATCAACAGCAATAATGGACTTATTGACTTCTAGGCGTGCACTCAGACACCAACACAGTATACAAATGTGCACAGAAAAAAAAACAGTTTATTTTCCTTCCTACACGCTTCCGCCATATATGGCCATCGTCTGGGAGATGGTGTGATGGTAATTAACAGCCTCTGTAACTGTGTAGAGGTCTTAGCTTGATCAGACTTACGCTTTTGTCAGCGGTTTAGATAACCATCGGGCACCCCTCGCCACTCCGTAATTTCCCCCCAAACCGCCCACTATAATTATTTGCTATATTCCTACCAGATCTCAAAACACGGACCCAAAATATTGTCTGCTTTCAGACGAAAGAAATCCAATCCGAAAAACCACAACAAATGTTAACATTTCCTACTTTGGGGGGGGGGGGGCTGATCCACGACGCCCCCACGCCGCTTGTTCTATGGGGGCTTTTTCGTCTGTACTCATTGTCTCAACACTGATGGTACAGGGATGATACAGGGGTGATACACCATTCACAAATGTATGTTTCGCTACTGGCTTGGTGTAGTAAGTTGCAACAGAGCAACTTACTTTGGGGGGGGGGGTTTCTTTTTATAAAAGTTAGAAATCCCCACTGCAGCTATATAATTTCCGTAAAGATAGCCTTAAATTTCCGAAATGTGTAGGAGGAAAAATGTATTGTTTATTGTCCATATTTATTTTGTGCGCTCAGGCAGCATAATAATAACTGATGCAAAATGTAGGCGTGAAATTAAATCCAAGATTTTCGTGGCAAAAGCAGCGTTCGGCAAGAAAAAGGCTCTTTTCACCAGCAAATTGGACTTAAAATTTAAGGAAGAAAGTTAAGGATAGACTACATGTGGAACATAGCGCTGTGTTGGTGGTGAAACTGTGACACTTCGGAAAGTAGACCAGCAATACGTGGGAAGTTTAGAAATGTGGTGCTGGAGAAGGATGGAGAAGCTCGTTTGGACCGATCGTCTGGGAAATGAAGAAGTGTAACATGGCGGCAAGCGGGAGACGAAGATATTACTGGCCGTAAAGAGGAGGAAGGCTAACTGGATTGGTCGTATCTTGCGTAGGAACTGCCTTCTAAAACACGTTTTGATGGAAACATAGATGGAAGTATAGAAGTGACGAGAGGACGAGGAACAAGACGCAAGCAGCTACTGTGTGACCTTGAGGAAAAGAGAGGTTACTGGAAATTGAAGGAGGAACCACTATATCACATTGTGTGGAGAACTGGCTTTGGAAGAGGCTATTGATGATGATGATGATGACCGTTCGTCCTTGATTGCCCACCTTTTCATTAGGTATAAGGTGGATGTACAGCGATAGAAGGTTACTAATGTCTATTACGTGGCCTAATGTTGCAGGCGTTGAGAGCTTAGTATTGTGTGGTGTATCAGTAACTAATAAACAGCTGTTCTGTAAACAGCAGTAATGGTTATACTGTCTGTATGTGTGCCATTTGTGTTAATTATGATTTTGTGTTGTTTCTCCCGATTATCCTTTTTTTTTTCGAGTAATTATCCTGCCAGTCGTTGTCTTGTGTTCAGCGAGAGACCGTCTTATTTTGCTTCTGCTTGTAAAGTCACATGTAGAACACAAAGATATGTGGGAAGAAAGGAATGTTACTGCAGACAGCAGCGCCAGGCCGTCAATGCGACGCTGTCATGAATAACAAACAAACCAAACGTCGTATTTTTGCTTTTTATGAGGGTGGCGGCCATAATCTGAAAATTCGTTCTATAAGACTAATTAGAGTGGAGTGTATGTACTTGTCTAACACAACTTTATTTGATGATAGATGTATGTATAGAATTTTCTACATAAGATATAACTACATGTTTCGGCGCTTGACAGTGGCCATCCTCAGGTTGTACATGAAATACGTACTTAATAAATAGTTATACGAGACGTAATATGGGCTGTATACAGTGGGGATTTAGGAGTTGAGGTCGACACGAGATCTCGTATGTGTCATGGAGGTTGGGAGGTGTGGGTACATGTGGTATCTGCTATTATATGTATATCTGAGTTAATAATCTATGGTATTATATTATGTGTGTTGTAGAAATTATATATATGTACTTATCCTATGCATATACAATGTGCAATACTATAAAAGAATATGGATTTTGTAGTTACAGTTATAGGTTTATTAATCTATTCAAGTTGTTATTATATTTTACTGTTATACTAAATCAGGTTAACACACTCCATAATTTTTTATTGTAGCACCGAAAATTTTTGTAGAATCACTTCAACTTATCAACTAACGAATGCACATACAATTTCACATAAAACACTTTAAAGCACTCCGACATATTTCGATCTTGTCAGATCATCATCAGGGAACAAATATCCTTCCACGCAACCCATAACCAGTCTCTCATTACCCAACATACGAAGCACACCTAGCCACTGCTCCACAACACATTCCTACACAACATGATATGCTGCCACAACACCTCGTTTGCAAATACCAATTGAATTGTGAATACTATAATATAACTTTAGCAAGGAACTAAGCT
>Ga0131853_10014296_pt1 | contig 14546 bp, 10 predicted proteins | sample TergutLab28metaG_FD_92764 | JGI IMG/M metagenome (GOLD analysis project Ga0131853, IMG submission 92764) | Labiotermes labralis P1 segment gut microbial communities from Petit-Saut dam, French Guiana - Lab288 P1 (version 2) (version 2) | ecosystem: Host-associated > Arthropoda: Insects >... | reverse complement strand
ATTTGCTGTTGCAGGCGGTTTTGGCTTTGGTGTTTGCTTAACATCTGACTCACTCCCTGTTGGGTCATTATAACAAAAAACCCACGATATGACTATACCGTGGGGTTTGTCTTCACTCTGAAATTGCCTCGCTTGCGAGGCAATTTTTTTAAACAAAAAACCGCCTTATGGCGGTTAAAAACAACATTTTTCATGTTTTTATCAAAATGGGCTCTCAGGGACTTGAACCCGGGACCACTCGGTTATGAGCCGAGCGCTCTAACCAACTGAGCTAAGAGCCCTTAGCGAACGCTTGGTATTCTAACAGGGTTTTATGGGTAAGTCAAGTCATTTTTCCGGTTTGCCATGTCTTGCCAATTGAACTGCTATTGAACGTCCCACATAAATGATATCATGGTTTCGTGCGTTTTTTTAAGCGTTTCCATTATTTTAATATGCTGCGGGCACTTATTCTCGCATATACCGCAACCTATGCATTGTTCCGCATGGGCATTTCGCGCAATCAGCTTCCTGTAGTTTTGCCTTGCACCCCATGAACTTGTGCTATTAGATTTTGCCAAATTTAAAGCCGAAATACATTCCGGAATATCTACTCCACACGGGCACGGGATACAATAGTTGCACCCCGTACAGCCAACCGCTTTATAGCGCTTCCATTGCTCTGCCATTTTATTGACAAGTTCTATTTCTTTGGCCGGAATATTTCCCGAAACAACGTCCGGGTCAGAGAGGGAGCGAATATTCTGTTGCACCATCTCAAGTGTCCCCATTCCCGACAGTATGCACGAAACCTCGGGGCTGGCGGCAAGCCATCTAAGTGCCAGGTCTGCAGGTGTACGGTCTATGCCGTTTGCTTTCAATTCGCCTTGTACTTCGTCGGGCAGGTATGCCACAAGGCGCCCGCCGCGGAGCGGTTCCATGGCGATAACGCCTATGCCCTTATCGTAAGCGGCTTTTAATCCTTTTGCTCCGGCTTGATATCCGGTGTCGGCATAATTGTACTGTATCATGCAGAAATCCCAGTCATATTCATTTAAGATTTCCAAAAACACATCACATTCATCATGGAAACTGAACCCGAAGTATTTGATTTTACCAGCCTGTTTCATTTTTTGCGCATGGTCAAATGCACCGATTTTCTTAAAATGATCCCAGCTTTTCGCAGTAAGGCAGTGCTGCAAGTAGAAGTCTATGTAGTTGGTTTGCAGCAGCTCCAGCGATTGGTCAAGATTATTCTCCCAGTCCTCTAGCGTTGCGTTTGGGTTCCATGTGGTAGCATTTTTTGTCGCAAGGTACACCTTTTCCCTATAACCGTCTTGGAGTGCGATTCCGGTTACTTCTTCCGAATCACCATATGCACGCGCTGTGTCAACGTAATTTACACCGTTATCAATAGCGTATCGCAAGAGTGCGACCGATTCTTCGACTTTTGTTTTGTAGGGGAAGCCGTTTTTGTCGAGTATCTCGGCTTGTTTGGGAAGGCGCATCATGCCAAAGCCCAAAAGCGATAATTCGACCGGAAGCTTCCCGCATTTTCTATAGACCATAACAACACTTCCTTTTCACCCGTTATGGAACCAATTATATCATAAAAAATATTTACAGCAATATAACTTGAAAATCGTCTCAAGCTTCGTAAGTTCATGCTATAATGGTATTTAATGCTTATTGAAGGGTCAGCCCAAATTCAGATATTAATTTTTCAATCCTTTTTTCATCAAAGTTAATTTCTGGGTCGATAGGATTGTAAAAATAAAACTGTAAAACATTTGCATCGTTCACGACTTTTTCTAATTCCAAGGCTTTTTTGTCTTTTGAAACACCACCTTGTATGGCATCGCATAAAATCTTCGTTTCTTCGTCCGTTGTTAATCCCCATTTCGGCAAAACTTCATGAAGCCAAGTTGTACCGTCTAATCTATGATTTTTTATTACTTCCTGTATTGCTTCCATTCCAAGATGACGTACTTCATCTTTTCTTTTGTATGTATATAAATCATGAAGCATTCCAGCCATGATAGCTAATTCAATGTCTACTTTTCTCTTTTTCGCAATCATCGCACACGCTTGCGCTACACCGTATAAATGGACATATGCCATTCTTCTGTCACGGTCGTTATTTTTATTAAGCAGAATCTCGTCAACATGTTCCCTTAATTTTTCTACTCTGTTTATGATCGGCATAATATTTCTCTCCTATCGGTTTGAATAAATTTTCCCAGTATTATGCCATGATACTGGGGGAGTGTCAAAAGTTAATACATTACAACAAGAAATGTGTTGCAATAATAGTCAAGTGAGGGATTTTATATGCAGGAGTATACTTACGATGATTTTATGAAGACATTAAACGATACAGGCCGCGGTGTTGCTGATGCCATATATCGCCATATATCAAATAATTACCCGGAATATAAGCCATTTAATATAAGGCCGATGAATAAGGCGCAAAATAAATGGCAAATGAATTTTCGCAAAAAACCGGAATTTGGCAAGGCATTTTGTTCGTTGTATTCTGTTGATGGTACGCTTTCTATTAGGGTCGTTGGTTCGGGGTTTATGAATTACGAACTTTTGTTAAGACAAAAAGAATTTGGCGAAAAAATACGCAATTCATTTATATACAATTTTTGTAAAAATTGCGGGAAGAAATGTTATTACGAGTTTCGGGAATTTTGGTTCATACATGGCGAGTTGGTGACACCGTCAAACTTTGGTTGCAAATTAATCAATAAACCAGCGGAATATGTCGGAGTAATCGACGATTACGACTCGATAAACAATTTGAACGAGAATGATGTTAATGACCTGTTACATCTTTTAGACATACAGGCAAAACATATAACCAAACCTAAGAATACTAAAGATGTTAGAGGTAACGGTTATGCGGAAATGAATAAAAAACACTGCGGTGACATTCGTGTTGTTTCATTGGAGCAAATAGAATTGGATATAGATGATTTTGAAATATCCGATTATTGCAACGCAAAACGGTTAAATAAATACGCGGCGGAATATTGTCTTTCGCCAATGGGCGTTAATGGCGGGCTTTGGTTTTATCACGATACGCAAGCCGTTTGTGGAGAAACGGGTAACGATTATAACTATACCATAATTCCACATGGTAAATATGCAACTGTTTCTATAAACGACCCGTTTTCCTTCTCTGCTTGGCGTGTTTGGGTTTATATAGCCGGATGGATGAGAGAGAATGATATAAAAATCCACCAGTTAAAATTCGGAGAAGCGCACATACCGTTTTTTACTGAGTTTTGCCGCCAAGGCGATGGTGAACGTATGACGGTTTACGTGCCAATAAATGAATAGACTTCTTCCGCAAAAAATCATATGCGTGCTTGTCAAAAATTTGGTATACTTTATACTAGGGTGTGTTCGATAATTCCATTACACCGTCTTTTCGACAACTTTCTCGCTATACGTTGTCGCAAAAAACCTTACATACCTTTGGGTATGTGCGGCTTTTAGCTCCTAGTCTAGCAAAAAATTTGCCTGAAAATCCAGTGCAATGGAATTATCGAACACACCCTAGAAAAGGAGGCTAGTTATGCAAAAACCTAACATTATTTTTGTACTTGCAGATGACATGGGTTATGGTGACATTTCGTGTCTTAACGAGTCCGCCGCGTGGAAAAGTCCTAATTTTGACCGCATGGGCGCAGAGGGGATGAAATTTACCGATGCACATGCTACATCAGCGGTTTGCACGCCGTCGCGCTACGGCATTCTTACGGGGCGGTATAATTGGCGTTCCGAGAAAAAGTCCGGTGTGCTTAACGGCCTTTCTCCTGCGCTAATTGAAAACGGGCGCAAAACTTTTGCCTCCATGCTTGGCGAAAACGGCTACCGTACCGCTTGTATAGGCAAGTGGCACTTGGGCATGGACTGGGAAAAAGATGCTGAAGGTGAAGTTAACTATGCCGCCCCAATCAAAAACGCGCCTACGTCCCGCGGCGGCTTTGAATATTTTTACGGAATCAGCGCGTCACTGGACATGCCGCCATATGTTTATATCGAAAACGACCGCGCCACAAAAATCCCTAACCTGCACTACGAGGGGGTAACATCGGCAGAGCAAGCGTTCGCAAGGCCGGGCGCGATGGCAGAGGGTTTTGAACATATACAGGTTTTGCCAGTGCTGACTGCCAAGACACTGGAAAAAATAGAAGAATATAAAGACGAGCCGTTTTTTATTTACATGCCGCTTAACGCGCCGCATACGCCAACTTCGCCCACAGAGGACTTTATCGGGAAATCGGGAACCAATGCATACGGCGACTTTTGCCTGATGTGTGATGATGTTATAGGGCAAATCATGAATAAGCTGGACGAGCTGGGCCTGTCAGACAACACAATGCTTGTGTATACGTCGGACAATGGTTGTTCGCCACACGCCAACTACCCCGAGCTTGCGCAGTTTGGACATAATCCCAGCTACATTTTCAGGGGGCATAAGGCAGATATATATGAGGGCGGGCATCGCGTACCGCTTCTTGTAAAATGGCCTGTGTCTATCAAGTCTGGTTCTGTGTGCGGCAAAACCGTGTGCCTGTCCGACTTTTTTGCCACGGTAGCAGATATTTTAGGAATAACATTGCCCGAAAATGCTGCAGAAGATAGCTTTAGCTTGCTGCCGCTTATGCGCGGAGAAGATCAATTCGCCCGTGAAAGCACTATCCACCAAAGTATTGACGGGTCGCTCAGCATAAGAAAAGGCCGCTATAAGCTAGAAATGTGCCCCGGTTCGGGTGGGTGGAGTTATCCGCGCCCCAAACGTGACGACACAAACGGAATGCCGTCGCTCCAACTATATGACCTTGAAGCAGACATAGCCGAGCAAGTAAACCTGCACGAAAAACACCCCGAAATCGTCGCCGAGCTTAAACGCGAGTTATTCGACAGCGTAAAACGCGGGCGCACAACAGCAGGCGCGCCGCAAAAAAATGATGGGGCAGAGATATGGGAGACGGTTGAGTGGTTTTTAGAATTTGAAAAGGACTCATAAAAAGGAGGAGTACCATGGACACATGTAAAATCAAGGCAATCATTGGCCGGGCAGATTTACACGTAAATGGCACGGTCACACGCAGCGAGGGCGGTTTGCCCATTGGCAACGGCGTGATGGGAACACTTGTGTGGACATCACCACACGCGCTCAAAACCCAAATTAACCGGGTAGATTTGTTCGCCAACGACAGCTACTCCAACAGTTTCAACGAGCGGCACCTGGACTACGGCTACGCCTGCGCATTTGTAGATGTGGAACTGGCGGGGTTCTCCGACGACGTGTTTGGAAAAGACACAAAGCAGCACCTGCGTTTATACAATGCCGATGGTATGATTGCCGGAAATGGTGTGTCAAGCAGCTTCTTTGCGTGTGAAGGCATGGATGTGATGGTATTTTCGGTGGATGATACGCGCGAAGGCTGCGATGGTGCGGCTGTACGCCTAAAAATGCTGCGCCCCAGCGAAGTACAAACAAAAAGCCACTTGGCGGTGTCGAAGTTTATTATCAAAAACGACGTTATTATCCTCAAACAGGAGTTTACAGAGGGCGATTTCTACGCCGCTTCGGCTGTTGCGGTAAAAGTAACCGGTAAGGCCGGGCGCGTACGTCTCTCCAACGAGAGTGGTACAGATGCGCCGGGAATCCCTGGGCGGGCGCCGATTGTGCTTGGTAAAGAAAATGAAACCGAGATACGGTTATGCCTTGCGCCGGGGGCAGGCAATTTTGATGTGTTTGTGTCTAGCGCCGTATCGTATTCTCGCGACGTTGACCCGGTAGAAAAAGCGGTTGACCTTGTAAACCGCGCCGCCAATACCGGCAAGGCACAGTTAAAAACCGAGCAGGAGCGCGTGTGGGCAGATTATTGGAGCAAATCGTATATAGAGCTATGGGGCAACGACGACTGCCGTCTTGTTGAAACGCACTACAATTATTACATGTATATCATGGGCGCGTGCTCAAGAAACGGCGCATATGCCCCTAATTTCGGCGGCATGTTGTTTTCTACACGGGGCGACCTGCGCCATTGGGGAACAATGCAGTGGTGGAATAATTTGATGCTGTATTACAATGCCATAATGGCTTCCGGGCGATACGAAATTGCCATGCCATTCTTCACGCAATGGAACAATATGCGGGACAGGCTCGAAATTGCGGCAAAGCAGCAGTGGGACAGCAAGGGCATATATATACCAGAAGTTGTGGGCTTCGACGGCCCAGAGGTATTAAGTGACGAACTAGCGACCGAACTGGCCGACCTTATGCTTATGCGCAAGCCTTGGGAAGAACGCAGCGAAGCATTCCGCGCGTTTGCGCTAAAGAAACGCCCGCACGAGAGCCGTTGGAATTTCTTTGCGCAAGAAGAATGGGACAATGGTACGCTTGTGCAGAAAGACCGCGACATGGGCCCGTTTGGCCCGGTGACTCACATGCTGGGCAGCCAGTCCGGGATTGCCTTCTTGTATTGGGAATATTACTTGTTCTCGGGGGATTCGGGCTACCTGCGCGACTATGCATACCCTATCATCAAAGGCGTTGCAGAATTTTTTAACCACTTCCCCAACCTAAAAAAAGGCGAGGACGGCAAATATCACGCTTGGCATACAAACTGTAGTGAAGGTTTTTACGGCTCCACCAACTCGAACGAAACCATGGGCGCAATGTATGGCATTTTCCCGATGGCGATAAAAGCATCCGAAATACTTGGCATTGACGATAACCTACGCCAGGAATGGGCAGAGAAACTTGCCAACTTAGCCCCTCTTCCTACAACGGCAGACAACCGCTGGCTTGATGCCATAAACAGCGACAAAGTTGATGTTTCGGAAGTTAAAGTACACAAACGCGGTGGAAACCCTACACTATGCCGTATGTATGACCTGTGTACGCTAGAAACCGAATATGTAAACCCGGCATTGTACGCAAGCGGGAAAAACACGGTGGATTATATCATCGCAAACAATGCCATTACATCCAGGCGCTTTGTTTACGAAATGAGCGGCATGGGGCGTATTATCGCCAATATGGGTCACGGAGAAGAGCTTGGCGACTTGCTTGTAGGTCAGATTAATTGCATTAACGCGGCGGACGAATATTGCTATTATCATAATAATGGCCGCGCACCGCAATACGAAAACCGCTTGACCTCCCGCGAAGGGATTAACGCAATGAGTGCGCAAAGGCTGGGTAACGTCGCATCCGCGTTGCAGCTTGGCTTGCTTCAATCAAATGGAGGCAGCCCAACGGGAGACCCAGTTATACGCTTATTCCCTGCGTTTCCAAGCAAATGGAATGCAAGGTTTGCACTGCATGCCAAGGGCGGCTTCAAAGTAGAGGCATGCCGTGAAGATGGTATCTTAGGCGAGGTGAAAATTACCTCGCTGCTCGGAAATACACTGCGGGTTCGCGGGCTTGCCGGACGAAAAGTCACGCTAAACGGGAAAGATGCGGGCGTTGCAGATGAATTATTGGTATTGGATACAGCGAAGGGAGATATTGTTGCTTTATGAATTATCAAAGCTTAGTAGCCAACTGGACAACGGGAAATGAAACCATTATCCCCAACGGAGTATATAAAGATTTTGCCGTAAACTTAAACGTGAAGGGGACGGCAGAAGCACCAATCATTTTCCGTGCAGAAAGCCCGGGCGGGGTGGTGCTTACCGGGCAATCGACTATCACCATCGAGGGCGAATTTATTTATGTGGACGGCTTTACTTTCACAGAGGGCTGGGGACGGGCTATACATTTCGAGAGTTTGTCTAAGCATTGTAAGCTTACACGTACCGCCATTTTATACTACAACCCGCCTTCCCACAGGGAAGATACACGCTGGGTAACTATTGCCGGACACAATCATGTCATTGACCAAAATTATTTCCGCGGTAAGAATAACCTTGGCATGATGCTGGAAGTTTGGCGCGAACAGGATGTTGACCAGAACCATATCATTGCGCGGAATTTCTTCGGGCATTTCGCCCAGGGCGATTCCAATGGGTTCGAAACTGTACGTATTGGGCTGTCCGGCAATTCGCTTACAGGCAGGTCTGGTTGCGTTATGGAATACAATTATTTCCACAGAACCGATGGCGAAAACGAAATTATTTCGAACAAAAGCAACAACAACATTTACAGATACAACACATTCTACGACTGTACAGGCTCGCTGACACTGCGGCACGGCAACGAGAATCTCGTCACCGGGAATATTTTCGTCGCCGGAAGAGATACGCGTGACCCTACCGGTGTGCGGATTATCGGCGAACGCAACGAGGTGGTAAATAACTATTTCGCAAATTCGCCCACGCACTCCCAGCCGATGCAAATAAATAACGGTGTGGTGGATGCGCCTCTCAATTCATTTCACGCCGCAAAAGGCAGCGTTGTTAAAAACAATACGTTTTACAACGCCGTCCGCGAATTTGTAACCATCGGACAGGGCTATAATGGCGGCAAACGGCCGGTGCGGATGTCTGGTGTGTTTAACGATAATGTATTGGTTGCACCTGATACAGATATTGCTGCGCCCCAAAATCCTGCTGACTCCGTCCTTCACGACTCTTCGTACCGTGGCGATGTTTCTACCGGGCAGGCCAAAGATTTTTTCATTATAGAAGACCCCAGCCACGAAATGACTTTCTCTGGCAATGTAGCCTTTGGGCGGGCCATTGGCTTTGATGCATCCCCGCAAGAAATCACCACCCTAGACCCACAAATGGTAAAATTAGACCTGCCCGTAAGGCAAGCCGAAGGTAGAAGGGCATATAAATCTCCATTTGATATTTACGCACCTTCAAATCCTAATGTAACAGCAGGATTTACTTCTGATGTTAACGAAATCAAGGCTCCGTTTACCCCAATGGAAATCGTGCCAGATTGGGTGTACGCCAAAATGTGCGATGGGGATTCCAGATTCGTTTTTGACCCGGACATAGCAATTTGATTTTGCGTTGTCCGAAAACAAGGCGGAAAGTCGGCGGCAGTAGGCCGCTTTCCGGCGAAATTTGAGGCTAGGCAAAACCAATTTGCTATATTAAAGTTCTGGCCTACGTGAGAGCTCCGCAACCGTAGGCCAGAACCAACACCCAGCACCAAAGACCCATTTCGGTTTATCCAGTCTATGGCTTGAAACCTTTTGGGTCTTTTTTATTTACTTGGACAGCCAACAAAATAATCAAACTTGTTTTTATTCAAAGTTTATCATGACGGCTGTATCCTCATTATGTTATTCTGAGGTCAAAATAACAGTTGAAATGGAGAATCAATCATGGAAAAAATTATGCGAGATATTTTCACTAATTGGATTAAGGGCGAGGGAGAAGGGTTTTCAGGCGTTTTTTCTGTAACCGGGCCTGATAGTGTTATGTACCAACAAGCCTGTGGCTACAGAAATATAGCCGAAGAACTCCCGAATACGATAAGCACAGCGTTCGGCATCGCATCCGGAACCAAATTGTTTACAGCACTAGCAATTTGCAAACTTATTGATGAGAATAAATTATCTCTTGAGGACAAACTTTGTGACTTGCTTCCCTATGATTTAGGGCAAGTTGACAAAAGGGTGATGGTTTTTCATCTGCTTACACACACGTCTGGCGTGGGTGATTATATTGACGAAGATGCCGACGATTGTGAAGAACAATTGCAGGCTCTACGAGATAAATACCCTGCCCATCTATGGGAAAGACTTGATTTTTACTTGCGAATGATTACACCATTGCCCCCCAAATTTGAACCCGGAGAGCGGTTTGGCTATTCTAATGCAGGGTTTATTTGGCTTGGATTAGTAATTGAGGCTGTTTGTGGATTGTCTTATCAGCAGTTTGTGCATGATAATATCATTGCACCTTGCCAACTTACGCATACAGGCTTTTATCGCATGGATTCCCTACCCCGTAATTCTGCATGGGGATATACGCGGAATAAAGAAGAATGGCGTACAAACATCTTTAGTATGCCTGCCTTGGGCGGCTCCGATGGTGGAATTTTCACCTGTGCAGAGGATTTGGACAAGCTCTGGCGTGCGGTCTTTGCCCATAAAATTCTTTCCGAAAAAATGTTAGTATCATTTTTTGATTTGCAAGCAATGATAGACGAAGAATGCGGTGAAAGTTATGGGCTTGGAGTATATCGTAATTTAGAAAATGGTAACTTGTCATACTATGCTGTAGGCGGGGATTCCGGTGTAGATTTCTTTACAGCTTACTTTCGGCAATCAAAAATAGTTATTTCAGCACTTTGCAACGTAGACGATATAAATACTTTCCCGTTATTGGAAGAATCATTTGCAGTATTAACGTAGATACTTTCTTTTCAGCAATATTTTTATAGCTGCGAAATAACCCGCAGCTTTTTAGTATGCACGGATTATCACAATTTCACCAGTGGCACTTTGTCAAGTGCATTTTTAAACGGTTCAATTTCTGTTATACTGGTTGTGAAAGGAATGAAATGAAAGATGAAAATTGTGAAAAGTACGAAAATATGTGCCACCCTGTTGCTGTTTCTATTGTTGATAAACCACTCAAAGATTACTTATGCCACACCGGAAGGACGGGTTTACCACCAGCATGTAATATATGTAAATGAGCAGCGGTTTGAGTTGTGGGGATATGGATTTTGGGATGGATATGGCAATTACCGGCTCAGAGATATTGCCTATATATTGAACGGGACATCTGCACAATTCGATATACGAGAACCGCTTGGCGAACATTTGCATTTTTGGATTGAGAGAAATGTGCCATACGTACCTATTGGCACTGAACTTAACTACCTTTACGAAGAACATCGAGAACGGAGGACAATAGGCACATTCCATGCCTATGCTGTCGAACATTTTCCTTTGCAAGATGTTATTTTGAGCTTGGACGGTTTAGAAACTCCAGATGCAAATGTCGTCGTTACCGTGCTTACATCATTTGGCTTTCCATTAAATGAACCCCAGCGGCTGGCAGACCTTAATCAAGTATACTTTGACATAAAAAGCTTTGCGGGACTGCTGGGTTTTAGCTCAGAATTTAAACCGGGTGCGCTTCACATCACAACAGGGGCCGAATATTTAACAGACAACATCGAATCTCAACCACTTGATATACTGGACATATCCCTGCGGTTAACAGGCCATTGGGTAGACCGGCGTTTTTTTGACAGCGTTATAATAAATCAAGAAGTTGCATGGCCGCATGAATTTGAAATTGGGCTCTTTGGGTTGACGTATCATCCACGGTTTGTTGATTTTCAGTTTACAGGCGTCCCTCTTGCGGCACGCCAGCCCAATGTATGGCAATATAGTAATCAAATATTTTATCCTTTTATTATGGGGTCTTTAGCGGACGGCATAATGACAATCTCAGTAGATGGTCTTGATAGAAGTATAAGCGCAGACTTGAGTTCTATGCCGGTTAATACCCTCACCTACTATGTTGGCGGCATTCCTCACGAGATGGTAAGGCTTGATCCAAACCGAAGCCCCGGCCGATACCACTACGAAGCACTTGAAGAAGGCGGAATACTCTTTACGTACATTGCAGATTTTCAATCATTTTGGGGTATGCCGGAATATATTCATATTTACCGCTCTACTGTGCAAGGATATGATGGCGAACGGATACTCACCCACGCAGTTATTGATGAAAATGACCGTATATTTTTTGAGTTTACCGACCCCTATGCGGAGCCGGGCAAGGTTTACTTCTATACCATAAAAGCGCAAGACAGGCGGGAACGCTACTATATAATTACTTTTGGCAGAGAACCGCAGATAACTGCTTATATTGAATATATACCGGATGACGCGCCAACCATCGAAGCAGATGCTCCCGAAACAGCAGTAGTCGAGAACCCCGAACCGCCTGAACACGCAGCATATACCCAACCGGATTCCGGCAGGTATATGGTTGCATTAAAGATGATAATTGGGGTACTTGTAGTTATCGTGGTGTTATTTATTGTCAGACGAAAAATGCTTACAAGCAAAATAATCATCCGATAATATTTTCGACGCGCGTTTTCCCGGATTGTTGTTTATACAAATCAATGGTATCATATACTAGACTTCTTCCGAAATTGTAATTTCTGCTCGCACGTTGGTTGCTTGCAACCAACCACCGGGGCAAAGCGTTCACACGACTTACGATTTTCGGGAAAAACACCCGAAAAATCGATGGTCATGTGAACTGCCCCTCTCGTTGCTTCGCAGAAATCTTTAATTACAGAAGAAGTCTAATATAAGAATTTGTATTGTGAAGGAGACTGATATGCCAAGACCAATAGTAGCCGTGGTTGGCCGCCCAAATGTTGGCAAGTCTACACTGTTTAACCGCATAGTTGGCGACCGCCTTGCAATAGTAGACGACAAACCCGGCGTAACCCGCGACCGCCTTTATGCAGATGCAGAATGGCTTACGCACGATTTTACTTTAATCGATACAGGTGGGTTAGACCCCGATTCAGAAGATATTATGACAAAGCATATCTTTCGCCAAGCAGAAGCAGCTATAGAAAATGCCGATGTTATTTTGTTTCTGGTAGATATTAAAAGCGGGATAATGGATGCAGACAGGCATGTTGCCGACATTTTGCGCAAATCTAAAAAGCCCGTGGTACTGGTAGTAAACAAAGTAGACAGCCCCAATAAAGATAACCATGAGTTATACGAATTTTATGAACTGGGGCTGGGCGACCCAATGCCCGTTTCCGCAGGACAAGCCCTAGGGCTAGGTGATATGCTGGACGAAATTGTGGCGCATTTCCCAAAGCAAAATGAAGATGACGAAGAAGACAACCGCATTCGCGTAGCCATCGTTGGTAAACCAAACGCAGGCAAATCGTCGCTTATTAACAAAATTTTGGGAGAAGAGCGGCTTATCGTAAGTGACATCCCCGGCACCACGCGTGACGCTGTTGACACCTACTTTACCCGCGACGGCAAGGATTATATTTTTATAGATACGGCAGGGTTAAGGCGCAAAAGCAAAGTGAAAGAAAATATCGAGCGTTACAGTATGTTACGCACAATATCTGCGGTGGAGCGTTGCGACGTTTGTATCCTGCTAATAGATGCGGAAGAAGGCATAACCGAGCAAGACACGAAAATTGCGGGAATAGCCCACGAAAGCGGGCGCGCCGCAATAATAGCCGTAAATAAATGGGATAAAGTCGAAAAAAACGACAAAACCATGCGCGAGTTCACCAAAAACTTGGAGACAGAACTGGCGTACATGCCATATGCACCAAAATTGTTTATATCGGCTTTAACGGGCCAGCGGGTTCACAAATTATTCGACCTTATTTATGCGACATACCAAAATCATGCGTTGCGTGTGGGTACGGGTGTGTTAAACGACGTTATTTTGGAAGCAACCGCCATGCACTCGCCGCCAACCGATAAGGGCAAACCGCTTCGCATTTATTACGGGACACAAGTTTCCGTAAAGCCGCCGACATTTGTGCTGTTTGTAAACGACAAAAAGCTAATGCATTTCTCATATGTAAGATATTTGGAGAATAGGATTAGGGAAGCCTTTGGTTTTGAGGGTACACCCATACATTTTATTACCCGCGAAAAGGGCGAAAGTGGAAAGTAAGCAGCAACGGAACTGGAATTTTGTTGTTTTTATTTTTAAAGGCGGGGCAGAGCCCCATTATAATTGGAGGGGTATAGTTGGTTAGGTTTCTCGATTTTCGTATTGCTTCTTTGATAATCGGTTATGCACTCGGCATGATACAAACATCATATATAGTTGGCAAAATGTCCGGTATAGACATCCGCGACCATGGCAGTAACAGTGCCGGTTTTACCAATACCAACCGTGTGCTGGGCTTTAAAAAAGGTGCCATCGTCTTTGCTATAGACGTTATAAAAGCCATGCTAGCTTTTGCTGTGGCAACTGTTGTTTATAATCACATGTTCGCCGGTGATATATTTTTAACTGCCGGTGGTACATTTTTTGCATCTGGTTATGTACTGCCCGGGTTATACGCCGGGCTGGGTGCAATCCTTGGGCACTGCTTCCCGTTCTATTTAAAATTTAAGGGCGGTAAGGGTGTTGCCTGCTTGCTTGGGATAATCATTATGCTGGACTGGCGCATTGTAGCAATATCTTTTGCCATTGGAGTTATTGCCGTTTCGATTACACGAATGATATCTGTAGCATCACTGTTTATTTCGCTATCTGTACCAATCTTGATTTTCATTTTTATGTATATGCAAATACCATACTCAATGCCAAGGACTTTGGAGCCCGTGTGGGTAGCAGCTGTACTTTGCGCATTGGTATGGTTTTTGCACCGTGCAAATATAAAACGGCTTTTAACGGGAACAGAAAATAAATTTTCGTTCAAGAAGAAAGCTTGATTTATTGAACCTGTCCTATAACCGTTTCACACAATTTCTTTATCGTTTTGCGTTCTCATAAGTTTTGCAGTGCACTGCAAAACCGCCCTTCGGGCGCCCGGTTTCTTCCGGGTGACTTCGGACATTTTCACAAAAACCGCGTGAAAACGCCTGCCACGCAAAATT
>Ga0131853_10014295_pt1 | contig 14547 bp, 16 predicted proteins | sample TergutLab28metaG_FD_92764 | JGI IMG/M metagenome (GOLD analysis project Ga0131853, IMG submission 92764) | Labiotermes labralis P1 segment gut microbial communities from Petit-Saut dam, French Guiana - Lab288 P1 (version 2) (version 2) | ecosystem: Host-associated > Arthropoda: Insects >... | reverse complement strand
TCGGGGGTTGTGGCCCGCCGAGTCGGGGGTTATGGCCCGCCGAATCGGGGGGTTGTGGCCCGCCGAATCGGGGGTTATGGCCCGCCGAGACGGCGGTTGTGGCCCGCCGAGGGTCAGCCCGTCTCGCCACCCTGGGTCCCGGTTCCACCCTGGGTCCCACCGAGGCTGCCCGGACCGCCGCCTTGGCCGCCGTACGGACCGAAGGCGCGCCCGAACCCACCCCCTGGGAACCGGCTGATCGTCGGTCCGTTGCCGTTGCCGTGGTCGACGAGGACCGTCACGGCGGCGCCTCCGAGACCGCCGAGGATGATGCCGGCGACGAAGACGGCCACAGCGCTGCGCCAGCCGAAGATGACGTCGCGCCAACGGGTCTTCGGAGGCCGCGTCATCGCCGCGGGCTGGCCCGATGGTGCCGGCGCGAAGCCCGGCGGCGGCCCGGCCGGCGGCTGACCGACCGGGGCCGGCGGCACGGACTGCGCGGAGGTCTCGTTCTCATCCATAGCGCCAGCGTGCAGTCGTTGCCTGTGACGTGCCTGTGGGCCGGCTGCCGGACCGCCATGGGCGACGCCGACTGCACATTCCGGAGCGCATCACCTACACTCGAATTGTCGGACAATCCGACATTTCAGCACCGCGCCGTGTTCGATCCGAGGAGCAGACATGACCGTCACGCCGACCAGCCGCGCCCACGACCTTTTCGAGGCCGCGGAGCGACGTACGGCGCACAATTACCACCCCCTCGAAGTGGTGGTCGCCCACGCCGAGGGCGCGTGGATGACGGACGTCGACGGCCGCCGCCACCTCGACATGCTGGCGGGCTACAGCGCGCTGAACTTCGGCCACGCCAACCCGGCGCTCCTCGCCGCCGCACACGAACAGCTCGACCGCGTGACGCTGACCAGCCGTGCGTTCGTGCACGACCGCTTCGGCGAGTTCTGCCCCAAGGTCGGCGACCTGTGCGGCAAGGAGATGGTCCTGCCGATGAACACCGGCGCGGAGGCCGTCGAAACCGCTCTCAAGGTGGCCCGGAAGTGGGGCTACGACGTCAAGGGCGTGCCCGCCGACCAGGCCGAGATCGTCGTCATGCGCGGCAACTTCCACGGACGCACCACGACCATCGTCTCCTTCTCCGACGACGCCGACGCGCGTGACGGCTTCGGGCCGTACACCCCCGGTTTCACGCTCGTCGAGTACGGCGACCTAGCCGCCGCGCGCGCGGCCGTCGGCCCGAACACCGTGGCCGTTCTCGTCGAGCCGATCCAGGGCGAGGGCGGTGTGATCATCCCGCCGGCCGGCTACCTCGCCGGTCTTCGGGAGCTCTGCACCTCCGCGAACGTGCTGCTCATGTGCGACGAGATCCAGTCCGGCCTCGGCCGGACCGGCAGGACCTTCGCCAGCGACCACGAGGACGTCGTGCCCGACGTCTACATCCTCGGCAAGGCGCTCGGAGGCGGCATCGTGCCGGTCTCGTGCATCGCCGCGGACAGCTCGGTGCTCGGCGTCCTGCACCCGGGCCAGCACGGCTCGACCTTCGGCGGCAACCCGCTCGCCTGCGCAGTGGGCGTCGCCGTCGCCGACCTCCTCGCCACCGGCACCTACCAGGCCCGCGCGGCCGAGCTCGGCGAGATCCTCGCGGCGCGGCTTCAGGCGATGGTCGGCAAGGGCGTCGTCGGCTTCCGCAGCCGCGGCCTGTGGGCCGGCGTCGACATCGACCCTGCGATCGGCACCGGACGCGAGATCTGCGAGCGGCTGCTCGCCCGCGGCGTACTCGTGAAGGACACCCACGGCTCGACCATTCGCCTGGCTCCCCCGATCGTCATCTCCGCGGAGGACCTCCACTGGGGCCTGGACCAGCTGGCCGAGGCCGTCGCCGAGTAGTCGCCCCGTGACAGTCGAGAGGTCACCTCGTGACAGGTCGACTGTCACGGACTGACGCCTCGACTGTCACTGGGCGACCTCTCGACTGTCACGGACTGACGCCTCGACTGTCACGGACTGACTACTCGGCGAGAACGGTCGCGATCGCCGGGAGCGTCCCCACCACCATCTCGAGGAGCTCGTCGCGCGAGACGGAGGTCTCGCCGGCCTTCCAAGCGAGCACGAGCTCCTCCACCAGGGCCTGCCAGCCGCGTACCAGAAGGCGTGCTGCCGGCGTGTCCGCGATGAGCTCGTGGGTGACGTCCTCGGTGAAGACGAGGTCCGTGATCGCCGTACGCGCGTCGTCGTAGACCGCCCTGAGCGCAGCGTCGCTGGCCGCGCCACGCACGAGGGAGAGGTATCCCTCGTAGTTCGCATCGACCCAGTCGACGTACGCCGCGACCGAGGCAAGCAGCCGCTCGACCGGCTCCCCCTCGACCGGCGGACGGGTCTTCTCGACCATGTCGGCCGCCGCGCGCCGTACGACGGCCTCACGGAAGCCGAGCTTGTCGCCGAAGTAGTGGTAGAGCAGCCCACGCGAGATCCCGGCCTCCTGCGCGAGTACGTCGATCGAGAGCGCCTCGATCGGGAACCTCGCGAAGAGCCGTACGCCGAGGTCCAGCAACTGACGGCGGCGCTGCTCGGGCGAGAGCCGGGTGCGCGGGCTGGTGGACATGGGAGCAGTCTATTGACACTCATTCAATAAGCAACCTACGGTGGGCTCATGACTGTCTCGACTCCCTCGACAGGCTCGACAGGCTCGGCGACCGAGCAACAGACCGTGAGCGTCGACCACGTGATCGTGGGCGCCGGTTTCGGAGGCCTGTGCGCCGCCATCAAGCTCGACCAGGACGGCGAGACCGACTTCGTCGTGCTCGAGCGGGGATCGGACGTCGGCGGCACGTGGCGCGACAACACCTACCCGGGCGCTGCGTGCGACGTCCCGAGCCAGCTCTACAGCTACTCCTTCGCCCCCAACCCCGACTGGTCGATGAGCTTCTCGCCGCAGCCGGAGATCTTGGCCTACATCAAGAAGGTCGCGACCCGCTCCGGCGTGCTGGACCGCTGCGTCTTCAACACGACCATGGAGAGCGCCGAGTGGGACGACGAGGCCCAGCGCTGGGTGGTGCGGACCTCGGCCGCGGGCCGGCCGGCGACGACGTACGTCGCGAGGACGTTCATCGTCGGGCCCGGCCCCCTCTCGGAGCCGAAGCTGCCCGAGATCGACGGCATCGATGAGTTCGCAGGCGAGATCTTCCACTCGGCCCGGTGGAACCATGAGGTGGACCTGACCGGCAAGCGCGTCGCGGTGATCGGCACCGGCGCCTCGGCCATCCAGATCATCCCCGAGATCCAGAAGGTCGCCAGCCATGTCGACGTCTACCAGCGCACCGCTCCCTGGGTGGTCCCCCGCAACGAGCACCACTACTCCGCATTCGAGAAGCTCGCGCTGCGTCACGTGCCGGGCCTGCATGCGCTCGCACGCACGGCGATCTACTGGGGCCGCGAGCTCTACGTCCCGGCGTTCACCAAGAATCCCAAGCTGGCGGCGCCGGCCAGGGCGATGGCCGTGCGCAACATCCGGAAGGGGATCTCGGACGCCGATCTGCGCGCGAAGGTGACGCCGACGTTCGAGATCGGTTGCAAGCGCATCCTGATCTCCAACCGGTACTACCCCGCGTTGGCCGCCGACAACGTCGAGTTGGTCACCGACCGGATCAGCAAGGTCACCGGCAACGCCATCGTCACGGCCGACGGCACCGAGCGCGAGATCGACGTGCTGATCGTCGCCACCGGCTTCTACACGACCGACATCCCGGTGGCGCACCACATCACGGGTCGCACCGGACGGCGGATGAGCGAGCGCTTCGCCGAGACGGGCACTGCGGCGTACAAGGGCTCGACCGTGCCCGAGTTCCCCAACCTCTTCTTCGTGATCGGACCCAACACCGGACTCGGCCACAGCTCGATGATCTTCATCATCGAATCGCAGGTGAGCTACGTGCGCGACGCCATCCGCACCATGCGGATCAACGACTTCGCGACGGTCGAGCCACGCGAGGATGCCTTCACGGCATGGAACGCAGACCTGCAGGAGCGGATGCAGACCACGGTCTGGTCGACCGGAGGCTGCTCCTCGTGGTATCTCGACGAGCACGGACGCAACACGACGCTGTGGCCCCGCACGACGTATGTCTTCCGGGGGCTTCTGCACCGCTTCGACGTGGCCAAGTACGTCGTCGCCGGCCCGAACGGGCCCCAGATCAAATCCCAGAACGAGCCACAGAGGAAGGTGTTGGCGTGAAGACGCTGAAAGACAAGGTCGTCGTCCTGACGGGGGCTGGCTCCGGTATCGGCCGGGCGCTCGCCGTCAACCTGGCCGGCCGGGGAGCGCTGCTGGCGCTCTCCGACGTCAACGAGATCGGCCTGGCCGAGACCGTCGAGCTCGCCAAGGCTGCCGGCGCCGCGCAGATCCGGAGTGACCGGCTCGACGTCGCCGACCGCCAGGCGTTCGAGACGTACGCGTCGGACGTGATCGAACACTTCGGCCGCGTCAACGTCGTGATCAACAACGCCGGTGTCGCCCTCTCGGGCCGCGTGGTCGACCTGGAGTGGGACGACATCGACTGGATCATCGGGATCGACTTCTGGGGCGTCATCCACGGCACCAAGCTGTTCCTGCCTGCGCTCATCGAGTCGGGGGACGGCCACGTCGTCAACATCTCCTCGCTCTTCGGCCTCGTCTCGATGCCTGACCAGTCCTTCTACAACGCGGCCAAGTACGCCGTGCGCGGCTTCACTGAGGCACTGCGCGAGGAGATGCTCATCGACGGCCACAAGGTCGGCGTCACCTCGGTGCATCCCGGCGGGATCAAGACCGCGGTCGCCCGCTCGGCGCGCTACTCCGCGAAGGACGACGCCACCGCGTCGGCGAAGTTCTTCGACGAGAAGCTCGCCAAGATGCCGCCCGAGCGGGCCGCCGAGATCATCGTCAAGGGGATCCTCAAGAGCCAGGCCCGCGTGCTGGTCGGGCTCGACGCCCATCTGATCCACAACTTCGGCAAGTTCACGGGCTCCCGCTACCAGGATCTCGTCGCGCTCGGTGCGAAGCGGGTCATGCCGCGCAAGAGGCGCTGATCGCGGAAGCGCCGAGCACGGCTTGCGTGAGCGCGCGGCAACAGCCATCTTGAGGGGCATGCTCGCCGCCGCGCATCTCCAGCCCGGCCATTCCGTCCGCGTGGAGTTCACGAAGTGGGGTGGTCATCCGCACTGGGCGTTCGACGGCATCTACCTCGGCGCCGACGAGCACGGTGAGTGGTTGGGCCACGCGGCAGGCACGGTGATGACGCGCCCCGGGCGGCTGCTCACCGCTGACCTCGCCTGGGTGACGCTCGTTCCGCGCCGCGACGCGGCCCACGTCGTGACCATCAACGCCCCCGGCCACAGCATCGAGGTCTACGTCGACATCACGACGCCGCCCGAGTGGGACCGGACCGTGCTCCGCGCGGTCGACCTCGACCTCGACGTGATCCGGGTCCGTGACGAGCGCGGTGTCTTCCTCGATGACGAGGACGAGTTCGAGGCCCACCAGCTCGCCTACGGCTACCCGCCCGAGGTCATCACCCTCGCCGAGGAGTCCGCCGAACGGGTGCTCGCCGACGTGCGCGGGCGCCGCCCGCCCTACGACGAGACGGGCGGGCGGTGGCTCGACGCGCTGACGGCGCTCACCGCCTAGATGTCGCGGGCCGCACCTTCCCCGGGTTAGGTTCGCGCTCCTTCGCTGGGCTGCTGCCAGGAGTATGTCCGCGCGCCGAGGCCGAACGTTCGGTTGAGTGACCGAACGTGCGGTCACTCAACCGAACGTTCGGGCTGACGCGACGGAGGGATGGTCAGCTGGACCGGCAGTCGGCGGCGCGGAGCGATGCCCGTCAGGGCGACAGAAGCCGGGGCGTGCGCAACCGAGCCGCCCAGAGCGCCTGCGCCTCGGCCGGAGCGATGCCGTCGGACGTGGCGAGCAGTCGCTCCCACAGGCCGAGGAGCAGGAGGTGCGCCTCATGCACCCATTCGTCCGGCGGCTCGCCGCGGGTACCCACGGGCCGCCGATCGCGTGCCGTGCGTTGCAGGAGCGTGGCCTCGGCTCGGACCAACCGCGCACAAGCGGCGCCGACGTCGGCGAGCCCACGGCCGATCTCCACCCACGCCGCCCGGGCACGCAGCCAGTCATGGTCGTCGTCGGTGCGTGGCAGGAAGCCCTCCCAGCCGCCCCAAGCCGCCCGCCGCTGCAACTGCTCGTCGTAGTGGTCGGCGAAGCACTCCGCGACGCGCCCGAGCATCGCCTCCTTGCTGCCGAAGCGCGAGGCGACCGTGGAGTGTGACTGGTTGATAGCTCTCCCAAGGCGTCGGAAGCTGGGCACGTCGAGCCCGTCGGTGGCGATGAGCTCATTGAGCGCGAACATGATCGGCTCGGCGTCCAGGTCGTTGATCATGCGATGGACGCTAGGACTGCCGTCCGACGCTCACGACAGCATCCGGCCGGCCCTGTGGACGACACCGCCCGACGCGCTGCCTGTGGACACGCAATGGCCCGTCCGGACAGCTGCGTCCTGCTACGGCGGTGGAGGCGGCAGCGAGTCGGCGGCCTGGATCTGACCGAGGCCGGTGAGCACCAGCAGGTCGACGACGATCGAGCGCAGCTGGACGAGGATCGTCTCGGCATTCATCTCTGCCGCCCGCTCGACTGCACCCGTCGCCTCCCCCACCGTAAAGAGTGCGGTGCGGGCGGTGTCCGGCGGCCGACCCTCGGCAAGCTCGGAGCCGACGGCGTCGACCGCGTCGGCGAGGTCGATGGCCAATGCCACATACGACGCCGGCACCGTCCGACCGCGGTGAGCGGTCACGGCTACCTGCCGGACCAGTACCCGCGTCGAGCGCAGGGCGCGGTCGAGCGGGTCCACAAGCTCCGCCATGCGACGTACATGCGCGCGGTGCCGTACCCGGAACGGCGAGGAGGCGACGACGGCCATCCCCTCGTCGGCCGCTGCCTGCAGCTCGCTGATCAGCTTGTCGGTGGCCCGGGCGTCGGCCAGGACGGCGTACCCATGGTCGCTCTGGCCGTCCTCCATCACCTGCGCGGCCGCACGCAGCAGCTGGGCGATCCGGCGCACCACCAGCGCCGCTTGCTGGCGTGGTCTCATCAGCGGCGCCGCCGGGACGACGGTCGCCGCCACGAGCGCGACCGCCCCGCCCACCAACGCCTCGGTCCAGCGCGTCCAGATGCCGTTGTTGCCGGGCAACACGGCGGTGACGAAGATCGACTGCACGGCGGCCTGGTTCTGGAAGATCACTCCGGCATCGAGCAGGACCGCGACTGTGAAGGCCAGCGCCACGATCAGCATGAGCTGCCAGGCACCCTGCCCGACCACGGCCACGAGAAGGTCGCCCACCAGGACCCCGAGCGAGACCCCGATGGTCACCTCGGTGACGCGCCGCAGCCGCTGGCCGTACGACGTCCCCAGGCTGGCGACCGCGGCGATCGGGGCGAAGACCGGGGTCGGGTGATGCAGGAGGTGCTTGGCGATGAACCACGCGACGCCTGCCGCGACCGCGCACTGCACCAGCTGCCAGCGCTTCGATCGCCACCGGCCCAGGCGGGTCTTGAGCGACGTGCGGCTGCGATGCATCATCCGGTCGAGAGCCTCGGGGTCGAACGGCGTCATTCATGCACCCGCTCGTCCAGGCCGCCGCCGACACTCGCCGCCACGGCGCGCAGCCGCTCACGGGTGATGTCCGCGACCGTGGCCAGACCGGCGAGCGCGGCGTTCGATCCGGGCCGCACCGACTCGCCGTGGTTGATCGACACGCAGGTACGCCGGCCGTCGTCCTCGGCGTTGGCCAGTGCCACGGCGTGCCCGGTGGTGCCGGATCCGGCGAAGAAGTCCAGGACACGCGCGTCGGCGGGCATGGTGGTCAGGATCCGGCGCAGCAGCCCGGTCGGCTTGGGCGTCTCGAAGACGTGGCCGACCAGCTCCTTGAGCTCGGCCACGGCGGTGTCGGTCGAACCGACCTCCTCGGCGAGCCAGATCGTGCGCAGCTTCTTGCGACGCACGACGTACGGCGCACCCGCGCCCGCGCCGGCGGTGCGGTCGAGCCAGTCCCGCTGGTAGACGTCGACCCGCTCCCCCAGCCGACCGGCGAGCCTGCGGCAGACAAGGTCGTCCGGGCGCTGCTCGACGAGCGGCGCCGACCAGCGCCACACCGCCGGCTTCCCATCGCCGAAGACCGGCCAGACCTCCTGCGCATCGTCGAACGGCGCCGTGGCGACCCGGCCGGTCCCGGGATCGCCCCACAGCGGGTAGTGCAGCGTTCGGGCGGTGACCGGGTTGAACCTCTTGTTCGTGTTGCGCAGCGGCAGGTGCCGGTAGCGTCGCCCGTCCTCGGTCTCCAGGGGGAAGTCGGCCGGATCGACCAGCTCGGGTGAGGCGGCGTCCAGGGCACATCGGGCCGCATCGCGCGCGTAGACCAGGAGGTATTCGTGCGCGGTGGCGAAGCCGCCGCCGAGCTGGCGTCCCTTGGGGTTGAGGTTGACGACGATCTGGGCGAGGAACTGCTCCTCCCCGAAGACGTCGTCCATCAGCAGGCGCAGGTACGCCGCCTCGTTGTCGTCGATCGAGACGTAGATCGCGCCGTGCGCGCTCATCACCGCCCGCGCGGCCTCGAGCCGGGGCCGCATCATCTCGACCCAGGCCGCGTGCCGCCCCGCACGACGCCCGTCCGCGCCGCGAAGGTCGTCGCGATAGGCGAACGCGGAGCCGGTGTTGTACGGCGGGTCGATGTAGACCAGGTCGAAGCACTCACCGGTCACCGCGAGCGCTCGGAGCACGTCCAGGTTGTCGCCCTCGACGAAGGTGTTCCACGGCTCCACGGGTGAACCCTATTCCGCCGCCCACGTCGGAGGCGGACGCGCGCCGTCTTCCGGCGCACCGTACACCGTCTAGGGTGCCGACGTGCCACGATTCACCCGCGCCGAGCTCGAGAGCCATTACGACGAGACCGTGCCCGACCTGCTCCCGGCCGCGGCACAACCGCTGCGCCTGCTCTTCGTGGGCATCAACCCCGGCCTGTGGACCGCGGCGACCCAGACCCACTTCGCGCACCCGGTCAACCGCTTCTACCCCGCCCTATACGCCGCCGGGATCATCCCGCGGCCCATCGATCCGGCCGCCGGCATGACGGACGCCGAGCGCGATGTCCTGCGCGCACGCGGCATCGGGATCACCAATCTCGTCCACCGCGCCACCGCCCGCGCCTCCGAGCTCACCTCGGCCGAGCTCCGCGCCGGCAGGGCCGGCCTGACCGAGCTCGTGGACTCCCGGCGACCGGCCGTCGTCGCGATGGCCGGCATCACGGCGTACCGGACGGCGTTCGGGCTCCCGAAGGCGATCTCGGGGCGGCAGGAACAACGCCTGGGCGGCGGCCCAGGATGGCCCGGCGCCGAGCTGTGGGTCGTGCCCAACCCCAGCGGGCTCAACGCACACGAGACGGTCGCGACTCTCGCGGCGGCCTACGCCGACGCGGCGCGCGCGGCCGGCGTGCTCGCGGAGTGATCAGCCGGCGCTCGCAGCGGGCGACGACGAGGCCGATGGCGTCGGAATGGCCGACGGCTTCGACGCGGTTGACGGCTCGACCGACGCCTGCGCGCTCGGCCGAGCCGGCACCTTCGGAATTGCCTTCACCGTCGCCTTCGGATGCGCCCTGGGCGCCGCGGACGCGGGCGAGGACCTGACCGGGGTCGGCGCGGGCTGGGAGGTGGACTTCGGGGACGGCGTCGACGTCCGCGACGGTGCGGCCGTGGGTGAGGCAGACGGCGAGGGCGACGCCGACGGTGACGGTGAGGGCTTCGGCGCCGCGGACGTCACCGTGGCGACGTACGCCGCGGACTGCGCTGCCGGCGCGAGCGGCCGGTCGAGTGAGCTGAACCGGTAGGCGGTCGTCGCGGTCGCCGTCACCGTGACGGTCGGATCGGTGGTGCTTGCGTCGAGGACGCGGAGCGGTGTCCAGTCGCCGCCGGCGACCTGCTGCTCGAGCACCAGCACGCCGCCGGGGACGAAGGCGCCGGTGCTATCGCGCAGGCTGCCGGTGAGGGTGACGCTCTGCCCGCCGTGGACCCGCACCTGCGAACCGGAGATCGACACGCTCGTGTCCAGCCCCTCCAGGTCGTACATCGAGCTGCCGACGCGCAACGCGTCGATGTTGAACGGCACGCCGTTGCAGCCGAAGCCGATGGTGAAGAAGCCGGCTCCGTCACCGTGCTGGGCCGTGAACGCGCCGACCGTCGCCGACGGCTGGGGCGCACCGGCAGCCACGGAGACCGGCAGGCCGCTGGCGACCGCGACCTCCGACCAGGTGAACGTCAGCGTGGAGGCGTCCACCGTGCTCCAGCTGCCCGCGGGTTCGTCGAGCGACGTCTGCCCGATCCACATCCGGTCGGCCGGCTGGTGGGGCGCCCGATAGCCGACGTACGCGACACCGTCCGGGCCGCTCCCGGCGGCTGCGGGGTAGACCGCGATCGAGGCCGGGGTCGTCCCCACCGACGGCACATAGGCGAGCGACCCCAGAGCGCTGCCGGGCCTCAGGGCGTATCCCAGGCTGCGGGTGCCGAGCGGCGGCGTGCCCGGGCCGAGCGCCACCGTCGGCTGCAACGGCTGACTCGTGCGCGAGACCAGGCTCTGACATCCGACGTAGGAGAACTGCATGCCGAGCGGCATGACGGTGCCATGCACGACGTAGGTATGGGTGATGCCGCTGCCCGGATCGGCGTACGCCGCCCCGAGAGGCGCGGTGCTCGCGACGAGCGCGAGCGTGGCGATGCTGGCACTGACCACCTTGGTGCGCCCGGCTCCGAGACCGGCCACGACCCACCTACGTCGCACTGCTCACTCCTGCCCTCAACCAGCCCGGATCGGGCCGACGACTGAGACCTCCCCTTCACAGTACGTCCGACGCGCGCCCATGGGGACCCTCAATTTCAGGGTTGGGGAGAACGTCGACTGATGGCCTCACGTCCGTGGGGCCCTGGACACCAGGACTCCGAACGCGATCATCCGGTTGTTGGTGTGGAAGAGCTCCGAGCAGGTGGTCAGGGTGATCAGTCGCTGGCCCTGCTTCTGGGCCGGCTGGATCCCCCCGGCAGTCGGGTTGGTGGGAAGGGGGTTGGTCACCCACGTCGACGTGAAGGGGACGACCAGGGCCGAGCCGCCACTCGTGAGCCGATACGTGTACGTCGTGGCCTTGGTGTCGACGATGACGGTGTCGCCCGGCTGCAGTTGCGGCATGTTGCGTAGCGGCTCGCCGTGGGTGACCCGGTGGGCGGCCAGCGCGTAGTTGCCGACCTGCCCCGGGCCCGCCGTACCGATGAAGTGGCCGAAGCCCGCGGCCAGGACCGCCTGCGACGTGCCCTCGAAGACCGGTACCGCATAGGCCGACCCGAATCGCGGGATCCGGATGATCGCGTCGGTGTTTCCCCACGGCGTCCGGGCGATGCGATGGCCCTTCACCCATGCCTGCTGGAGCTCCTCGCGCGCCTGACGCTGGTGGCGCTGCGAGACGTAGTTCGTGCCGATGAACTGCCACGCGACGTAGGCGAGGATCGCGAGACCGGCGAGGACCAGCCCCACGCCCGGCCAGAAGAGCCAAGGGTTGCGACGTCTGCCGTCTGCCCGATCCCGTTTGCGCAGCACGGCACCATCCTGACAAATGACGCCATGTCCGTGCGAGCGGACGACCCGTGGTTATCCACAGATCGCGATCTCGCGCCTGCCTCCTGTCAGCGGTGCGTGCCACAGTGCTCGCATGAGTACGACGATCGCGCTGCGGCACGCGGCGCTCGCCCGCGCCGTCTCAGACGTGCGGATGGCCTCGATGCTGTTGCAGGAGAGCACCGGCGTGGCCAGACGTCAGGTGACCGGCCTGCTCGCCGACTGGCAGGGCGGCGCCGCCCACTCCTTCGCGGCTGCGTTCGACGATTGGCTCCGGGCCGCGGCCGCCTGTGGCGAGGCGCTCGAACGCATCGAAGTCGGGCTCTCCGCGACCGACGCCGACTTCCGCGCGCGCGATGACGGGGCCGCGCGCGAGATGTCCCGCCTCGGCGCAGCGCTCGGCCGCACGCCCCCAGGTGATGCGCGATGACGCGTCTCGCGGTGGGATCCTTCCGCGTCGACCTCGAAGCGCTGGAGTCCTGCGTCGCGGGCCTGACAACCACCGAGGCCGAGCTGGAGACGCTCGCGAGCGACCTGACCGCCCAGCTGGCCCGGCTGCACGAGGGCTGGCGGGGCGAGGCGGCGGCGGCGCACTCCGGGGCGCAGGCCGCGTGGGAGCGGTCTTTCCACCAGCTGCAGGAGGCTCTGGCAGCGCTGCGGACCGGCGCGGCCCACGCCCACGCCAGCTACGGCGCTGCCGCCTCCGCCAACCGGACGATGTGGTCTCAGCTCGACTGACTGGCTGACTACCAGCGGCCGTGGATGCTCTCCCGGAAGTACCGGTCGTAGATCCGGTGGACGCCGGCGTCGAACTCCGCACCCAGCGGCGCGACGCTGCCCGCGGCGGCGTTGGCGCGCGCCTGAGCGACGTTGCGCGCTCCGGGGATCACGGTCGTCACGCCCGGCCGCTGGGCCAGCCACGCCAGCGCCGCGGTGGCGGGCTCGAGCCCGGCGCTCTGCGCAAGCTCGCTGAACTCCCCGGCGGCCGTGACCCCCGTCTCGAAGTCGACGCCGGAGAAGGTCTCGCCCTGGTCGAACGCCTCGCCGTGACGGTTGTAGTTGCGGTGGTCGTCGGGCGCGAACGTCGTCTGCTTCGTGTAGCGGCCGCTCAGCAGGCCACTGGCCAGCGGCACGCGCACGATGATCCCGACGCCCTTCTCCTGCGCCGCGGGCAGCACCTCGTCGAGCGGCTTGAGCCGGAAGGCGTTGAGGATGATCTGGATCGTGGCCGCGCCCCGCTCGATCGCGGCCAGCGCCTGCTCCGAGGTCTCCACCGAGACGCCGTACGCCGCGATGACGCCCTCGGACTTGAGCGTCTCGAGGTCGTCGTAGGTCTGCTGGCTGGTGATCACCTCGGTGGGCGGGCAGTGCAGCTGCACCAGGTCGAGGGTGTCGACGCCGAGGTTCGTCCGGCTCCGGTCGGTCCAGGCCCGGAAGTTCGCCATCGTGTAGTTCTCGGCCACCTGGTCGACGCGGCGACCCATCTTGGTGGCGACCGTGACGGCCGCGCCGGTGTCGCGCAGGAACGAGCCGATGATCTGCTCCGAGCGTCCGTCGCCGTACACGTCGGCGGTGTCGAAGAACGTGACGCCGGCATCGACGGACGCCTGGAGCACGGCGCGGGCGTCGTCCTCGCTGACCTGCCCCCAGTCGGCGCCGAGCTGCCAGGTGCCGAGACTGATGACCGAGACGTTCTTGCCGGTGGGGCCGAGGGTGCGCTGTTCCATGAGTCCATCTTTACCGATGGGGTACAGGACGGCTGAAGGAGGTGGTGACGATGACCGTCACCCGATACGCGGACCTGCCGATGGCCGACCGCTCGCGGAGGTGGGACGGCGCGGCCGCCGAGAAGCGTGTGCGCGTCTGGGCACACGCCGAGGACCATCCCAACGAGGCCTATCGCAAGGCGCACGTCTGGTACGACGGCGACCGGAAGGACCTCTTCACGGCGTACAAGCTCCTGATCGCCGACGTGATCGACGGCAAGCTGACCGTCGTGCCGCGCGGGGTGATGGCCGCCGGCAACGTGATGGACGGCGCTCGCGGCGGCGCCGACCTCCCCCAGGGCGACATCGGCCGGGTGAAGGGCCATCTCGCGCGCTACTACCACAAGATGGACGACCGGGCGCCCTGGGAGAAGTGACCGCATCGCCTGGCCCGCGTCGATGGGCCAGGCGACACAGACGTCAGTTGAGCGTCACGTACGGCAATACCACGGGGCTGCCGGCCTGCCAGTCGAGCACGGTCGACTGGGACTGGCCGCTCGGCACCAGGATGTCGAGCACGTTCGGGTCGGAGGTGTCGGTGTCGTGGGCGGCGGTGTCGCCGGTCCACTCCCCCGCGCCGCCGCCGAACCGGAAGTCGTGGATCCACGACATGTCGGTCCCGGCGGTCGAGGCCCAGTAGGCGCCGTCATAGACGGGCCGGATGCCGCCGACCCCCTCACTGCTCGGATCCGCGTGACTCATCATCGTCAGCGCGTACTTCGCCGTGCTGAGGTCGATGCCGGCCAAGGCGCTGCGAGGCACCGACGCCACGATCTGATGACTCTCCGGGATCGCGGTCAGCGTGACCTGGCCCAGGGTGTTGCCGCTCGCGTCGACCAGCGCCGGACTCCACCCGTCGGCCGTCAACACCGCGGAGTACGGCGAGGCGAGGTCGGCGTTCGTGCCCGGCAGCGCCGCCGCGGGCCCACCGGAGGCTCCCGAGGAGATGTAGAGGTCGAAGCGCTGCACCGAGATCTGGTTTCCACCCCAGGGGTTGGTGAGGTCGCCTTTGATCGTCACCGCGACGTTGACGTTGTCGGCATCCTGGTAGACCCCGAGGTCGGTGACGTCGAAGGCGCCGGGCACGAAGGCGCTGTCACCGGGGTAGG
>Ga0131853_10014293_pt1 | contig 14547 bp, 7 predicted proteins | sample TergutLab28metaG_FD_92764 | JGI IMG/M metagenome (GOLD analysis project Ga0131853, IMG submission 92764) | Labiotermes labralis P1 segment gut microbial communities from Petit-Saut dam, French Guiana - Lab288 P1 (version 2) (version 2) | ecosystem: Host-associated > Arthropoda: Insects >... | reverse complement strand
TGATAACATGATAACATGATAACATGATAACATGATAACATGATAACATGATAACATGATAACATGATAATGACAATTCACACCCACCTGATAGCATGAATAATGAACGGAGTACATATAATTCGCGAACATTCCTTCTACCACTTCATTTAGAAAAACAGCGCCAATCAACTAAAATACGCCCATAGGATGTAAAGTAAATGACGACGAGATGTAATTAGAAGTTCGTTAGTGCCACGCAGACATAATTTGCAATATGAACAACATCGAACACGAGCTGCTATTAGCAGTAAGGTAAGGTGAAACACGCTAGAAACAGCGATAAAGCAAATAATCAGAGCCTGTCTTTCAGTGATGATGCCGCTTTATGACTGCATATAACTCCCCTCAACCCCCCTCAAACGAGGAATATAAGCATAAAATTTCACTACCACGCTCGTTACGTCACCATGATTCATTCAGTGTATGCAACGACAAACGCTAAATTTTCAGCCTTTTTACTCCACTAATTCGTTAAGTCCTTTAATCAGTACAGTTCATTTTTCCCTTTGTATGTTTTATGTATAAAAAGTATGTTGAGATTTTACGTATATATATATATATAAACTGGAATCAAGCGTTTAAAAGCATAGCGCTTGAGTGGTTTCCGCTCCGAAATCCAGGGAAATAAATGACAGGCAATACACAGAGCGGAGTAGAAGCATTCATTAGCGTAAAGTTTGTATTAGTACTCGGACTAAACCCCTTGGTTAGGTAAGCTTTCTCAGTAACCTAACATCATAAAGACGTCCCGCCGCGTCACTATTTCTTGTAGGAGTGATTTCCGTTCGAACTTGGTTCCCTGAAACCTGCATCCCCTCCTCGAAAACGAATTTCCCTTACTGTGAATACCTACAATAACGACATATTTAAATATTTACACGTTTATTCCGGGGGTACGCGGTGGCGCAGTTGGTTGAGGTGCTGTGCTACAAATCGGAAGGTCGCGGGTTTGATTCCCGGTGATGTCATTGGAATTATTCATTGACATAATCCTTCCGGCCGCACTACGGCTCTGGGGTTAACTCAGCCTGTAACAGAAATGAGTACCAGGAATATTTCCTGGGGGTAAAGGCGGCCGGTGCGTAGGGCTGAGAACCTTACCAACTTCACGTGCCGATTGTCATGAAATCTGGGAGCCTCAAACTTCTGGAAACCTGTGGGCCTGTCCAGGCAAGTAATGGGATGGCTTTGCCTTTTTACACGTTCATTCCTCTTCTGTTTATGATATTGGACAGTCACTCTTCACTACCCCACAATGCACGTAAATGCAAGGACACACAACGGAGAAGCGTGACAGTTTTTCTTGTCACCAAAATTCCGTTCGGCGAAGATACGTATTACAATTAGCGTCGTTAAAAAAACATACCAATAAATAATGTCGGTGATCTAACATACGCAACAACAGAAAAGTCGGCTTCGATGTCCTGCTTTTTCTTTTTTTTTTAGCCTATTTTCGTGGATCGCCATAGCTCAGTCGGTATAGCGATTCGCTACGGGCTGCACGGTACGGGGATCGAATCTCAGTAGGGGACGAGACTTTTCCACACCAATCCACACCGTCCCTGCAACCCAACCAGCCTTCTATACAATGAGCATTAGGTCTTTCCTGGGGGTAAAGTGAGAGGGGCGTGACCTGGACCACCCACCCACATCTAGGGCTGAGGTTAAATAGAGAGTAGAGTTACATCCCTTACTCCCCTCTTGGCCTTTAAGGCCTGTTATAGGGTAAAATCTTGGCCTATTTTCTTTCTTAAATTCATGCAGTTGCTTTGTTGTCTAAGCTTGTATGTATGTATCTATGTATGTATGTATGTATATATGTATGTATGTGTGTGTATGTATTTATGTATGTATGTGTATGTATGTATGTATGTATGTACATATGTAGTATGTATTATATATGTGCGTATGTACGTACGTATGCATGTATAAGTATGTACGTATGTATGTATGTATGTATGTATGTATGTGTGTGTGTGTGTGTGTGTGTGTGTGTATGTGTGTGTGAATGCTCGCCTACAAGTTTTGAACCAACCAACCGAATTTAACGTAATTTGTATCATATTTAGGCCACCAAAGCCACTTTCCTTTAAAGTTTAGCAACACGATAGACTAACAAATTTGTGAGGTGGGAGCTCATAATGTCACTTGGAGTCCCAGGATGGTGCATGATAATGCCTTGGGAAAATATGCAGGTTTATAGGTGCTTTCGCAAAACTGCGAAAAGCGAATGCTAGCGTCGTCATGTCTGCCCCATCTGTCCGACTGTACGCATGGAACAACTCTGCTCCCAATGGACGGATTTTCATTAAATTTTACATAGGAAAATTTTTCGAAATTCTGTCGAGAAAATTCAAGTTTCATTTAAAACATGGCAAGAACAACGGGTACTTTTCATGAAGCCAATAAACATTTTTGACGATATCTCCCTCCACGCTTCTTGGAATGAGAAATGTTTCAGACAAATTTTGTAGAGAAAATCGAAACACAAATTTCGTGTTCAATACATTTTTTTAAAATATAAAATCATTCCGCTTTTGAGATAACGTGGAAAAATATTGTACAGTCACACAGGCCACAGACGACAATATGGCGCATGCGCATTAAATACTCTATACCTAATACGCTATACCTAAATCTACAAACACGCATTCAGAATACGTGATACTTAATGATTTATCATTGCAGCAATAGTTGCACGAAAGCGCCTCTATGTTACGTCATATTTTACACGTCACACGTTTTGCAGAACAACAACACGGTGGCAGCGCTTAATTTTTTTTATCTTCCATTTTGATGGCCGTAAAAAATAGACAAAACTGGAAAAAGCGTCTAAAATGTGTAGGGATTTGCAGGACGTCTATGGGCAGTTTTATGGCATAGGAAGCCTACATTCGCTGGCACATCCCATGCGACATTTGCCGTGTAGAGTGATAGGATAATTCTGAGGTGTGTCATCCCCGTTGTGCGTTTAAACCATAAGGTGAGGTAAATTCCGTCAAATAAACTACATTTTAGTTGTGTATTTTAACGGAATTCACCTCACCATATAGTGATAGGATAACTGGAACACTCTGTAGATCATAACGCACATACAGCTTTGTATAAAATATGGTCCGTTGTTTGTGAACCGACAATTAAAACATAACGATAATGTGAAACTTGGTTACATTAACCACGTGTATGCAGATAGTATAGGAATTTAATTCATAAATTATTCACTAGAATTCCATTCAATCCGCCTACTGACGTGGAGGGTTAACTGCGCAGACCTAATTGCAAAATCATCACGAATACATAAATATGCAAACACACATATACAATGAAGTTACGCAAGAAAGATACAAGAGAAAATATCGGGAAAAATAAGATGAGTTGAATTGAAGACTTCAAACCCGGACAATAAATTTTATCTAATTACGCTACTACAAGTACGAGGCTTATTCAGAGAGTGAGTAAGTAAGTATTGTTTCAGTGTAAAAAAATATCGATTAAGTTTTCGTATAAAATTTTATTGTTATCAAATTCTACATTCTTCAAACAGTTTTTCCACATATTCGCCGCCATATCCTAGCGGGGCATATGTTTTTGTATGCCCTCCTCATATAATGCGGCCGCCTGCGATGTTAGCCACTACTGACAATGTCACAGAGTCCTTGAAATCTGAGGAAAGTGCAGGGACGGATCAGAAATTATGAAACGTCGGTCGTCACGCACTCTTTCTTTGACCTTACAAACCAAATCATCATTCACCAAAGATGGACGCCCACTTCGCGCATTATCGTGCACGTTCTCTCGTCCTTCATTGAACATCAGAACCCATTTCCTAACCATGCCATCACTCATCGCATTGTCACCATACACTTGAGAGAACTGGTGATGAATCTCACTTAGTAGCACATTCCTAGCGTTCAAAAAACGAATTACAGACCATATTTCACAGTCGGAGGTCCCTTCAATTGTCTTAAACATGCTTAAAGCACAGGAACAAACATAAACATAACACGAATTTCACGAAATGGCGTCTGTGTCTTCTCAATTGATAGAGGAAGTCACTGCACATGTGCAAAGTGACAGTCTCGAGGACGTGTAGACGGTACTTACTTTCCGAATAACCTACGTACAATATTACCAATAGTAATAATAATAATAATAACCTTGTTTAAATAAATACCGTAAAATCACATTCATGAAACAAATACACGAGATTTCGTAAGGTTAATAACTGTGATTTATTTTTCATTTAAGTACTCTTTACTAATTATTCAGTTTGACGAGTCAATACAAGACCCTTGTACTATACAGAAGGACGAACAACATGCTGTAATAAAGTTTAAATTATTATAGTTTTTGCCACGCTAAACATGATAGAACTTAACAGCAAATAATGAGGAGTTATATACATTCATGTGTCGTTCATTAATCAGTTGTATGAAACCTTACAAACAACAAAATAAAATTTTATATAAATAATAATAATAATAATAACTTTGAAGAATTAGATTGTGTAATTGTTCGTAGTAAGTGATTTACGAACAGATTTTACTTTATGGGAGCAAATTGTTATAAATTAGTTACTAAGAATGAAGTTAGAATTTATGGTTCAGTCTATTATATTATTTTACTTTGTTACAAATTTTCGCCGAAGTAATGTCTATAAATTTCGGTCTTCCTTCTATTGGCGAGACGTCTGTCTACCTCAAAATAGGCACAGCCGGGATGTTAGTAATTCTAAGACACTGCGACTGAAAGTACTTAGATGTGAAAGTGTTCCGTGGGAGCTTATCTTGGCTCCGCAGTTCTCACAGTGAGGTAGTTGAAGATTAAGTCGACCTGTGACGTTAAGCCGTGCAGTCTGGTTTGTGTCTACCTGTAACTACTGACCGGTCAACAAGAGTTAAAAACCCCGTCAACGAGAATCTACAGTGCGATGTTCATAAAGATGAGACCCATGTTATTCTGCGATCTTTCGCGGCGTATAAAGGCAATTCCGTACCGACCTATCTGGACGACCTATTGGTCCATCTGCAAGGGTCTAGTGGTTCAAGAATTACCATTCTACTCTGCGTGAGATACTAGGAGAGCGCAAATCACATTTATACAGCCGCGAAAGTCTGAAATCACGCATTTTCCAAGAGTATGTTTAGTAGAATCAATCAAAAATATATTAATATTGAGGTATTGAAAGAAAAGGTGAAAAGATAATGCAGGTACAATGCCGTTCAAAACAGCTCCAAAATTATAGTTTGTTTCTAATAAGCCTTAAAGGAATAGAACTTAATATACTAAATAAAAGGTAAAGTGATGCCGTTACAGGCCCGGTGTGGCCCAGAAGTTAGGTAGAGGTATAGCTCTACTCTTCCATGACCGCGGCACTAGAAGGGGGTGGGTGGTTAGCAGCACGCCCCGGCCGCACTTTACCCCAGGAAAAGACAAGGTACCCATTTTATAGGAGGCTGGGTGGGCCCCAGGACCGGTCTGGACGGGCGGAAAATCTCGTCCCCCCGGGATTCGATCCCTGACCATCCAGCTCGTAGTCAGTCGCTATACTGACTGAGCTACCGGGTCCACTAATATACTAATACAGAATAAATATTTGAGGCATGTTCAGCAGTAAACAGAGCGAGAGAAGAAGTAAATTTCACATCAGGGTTCAGTGCAGGTCGTACAGTCTGATAAAACCCGAACACAACCTCTTGACCTTTAGGGATTTAACGCGACATTATCACGCTTTTTCGGACTTCATGTCGAAGTCCGTTCTTATATAACCATCACCATCATTACCATCATCATATTCCCTGCCCATACGAGGTGATAAAGATATGTTTGGCGGGGATGAGGTGGGCATTGCAACAGCTTGGCTATTGCTTGTTGAACCTGGCTATATTATAGTCCCAGCGAAGACTTGTATGAAGCCCGATACGACAGCTATAACACAACGGACACGCAACTTAATGCTCAGTGTTCTCCTTGGAGGAAGGTCCTTAATACGGCCATACAAAGCATAAAAGCTAAAGAGGATATTAAAAAGCACAGCAAGGTACAAGACTGCCAGCCCTTTTCCTTCAATGTTCTCCAAGAGAAGGAACAAAAGTGAAGGAATGCGAGAAACAACGACATAAAGCAATTTTTTATTTTATTTTTTTTAAATATGAAATACACAACTTGTTGTGTAAGCGACACTCTTGGTTACGTTACAAATATTCGAAACATCTGTGTTTCAAATGTTTAACATGGCGACATGTTTCGACTTCTTAGATATTCATTAGGCTAAAACGTTTAATAAACAGGACATAAAACAGAAATACAAATTCTGAAGTGAGAGAGAAAACCAACAAGATGCAACAGTTAGATGTTTATTATCAACACTTTCTCAACATGTTTCGGGCATCATTATGCCCATCTTCGGGAGACCAAGACGTGTGTTACTGCACGTGGTGTGCTGCGCTGTAACAAGCGGGGAATAGTAGATATTAGCTGTAATGTCTTTTTTGTGGGGTAGTGTGTAGTAAACTTAGATTACAGCTAATATCTACTTTTCCCCGCTTGTTACAGCGCAGCACACCACATGCAGTAACACACGTCTTGGTCTCTTGAAGATGCCCGAAACATGTTGAGAAAGTGTTGATAATAAACATCTAACTGTTGCATCTTGTTGGTTTTCTCTCTCACTTCATAATTTGCTCACGATGCACGGTCACAGAAACCTAAAGAAACATAATTTTTTTTTTTTTTTTTTTTTGTAATTTAAAATTTTTTTTTTTTTTTTTTTTTTTTTTACATAGCTGTGAGGGGCATTCTGCACCATAACTGACACTTGAACCACAGTCTTCCTACTAGTGTGAATCATAGTCATTGGTTTCAAATACATGCCGACAAAATGCTGTGGAATTATGTAACTTTGTTCCTGTATTTTAACAGGCCTATCCCAAGTTTGGGGTGTACAGATAAAGACTTGAAAGCTTAATCATTCCACCAGGCATTTCACTTAAAAATGTGATTCAATACACAACCACGCAACAACCACAAAGTGCAATGCAGGGGTAATTAGCACATGCATACCTGCCCTGGACTGTTTGCTTGGCAAAAGGGTTGCAATATGGGATGGGTCACGCTGCAATACTTCCAAATCCACGTCGGCTGGATAACTCTCCTGATAAAATTCAGCCCCAGCTTCTTCCCATCCTTGACCCCTGGAAGTTCGCTTTTTGCGTTCCCCTCCTGACATCTTGTTTCTAGGTTACTAATTCAGCTTTCTCATTCATGCACATACACAAACTGTACGAAGCCAGACCATCTCCGAATCACGAATCCGGAGCTTATCATGCACAATACAATTAAGTAATCCGCCCAGAGGATCGACAGTTACGGTGTATGCCATTTTCACAGATTTTTTAGGGACTGCAGTCAACCCTCGAATAACCTAATCGATGCTGAAATATCCACATATGATCGTCGAAACTCATCTGTCAGAACTTGGGCGTAGCCTCTGACTATGCATTCCAACACGATTTCGAGCCTTTGGGAACTCCGGCTGCACAAAACGGCACATCAACGAAATTGTATTGTACTGTATGAGGCAAAATAAAACAAATGTTCGCTATTTGTTGCGTAGTGACGTCCTTCTGCAGGGGCGACACGCTCAACCAGCTCGATACCACAGCCTCCTAGATCCCTTCTAAATGGCCGAAAGATGGCTCGTAATGTGCGAAGAGGGTGGGGTACTTTGGCGCTTACGTTTTTGCGTTGCCAATTAATTGCTTAACTATGGCTACTAGGACGGGAAATTTCATAGAGCGCAATGGCAATTGCATAAAGACAACTACATAAGGTGAACAGTACGATGAACGAATCGATGTACGGCATATGGTACAGTACGTAAGTACAGGTCGTGGCCTACCAGCATTTGCCAGGTGAGGAAAAAAATCACAAAGTCCAGCAGTGATCAGCACTGTATGCCAAGTTGGTGATATCGACTGATACTGCACTTTCATATTGTGGAATTTTATTAAATAAGTATAAAATTAATATCTCCTACTACCCCAGAAATCGCAAGTTCTGTCAAAACTGGGTACTGGATTTTTGATTGACCATGTTAGTTTAAAGCCAAACAAGTTGGAGCCCGCTTTGTGTACAGGAAATACGAAATTTGAATATCTGGATACAAGCTGTCGTGGTTTTACTTAATTCCTCCTAACGACTTTTGCCTTCGAAGAGACTACATCGCATTTTTGGGTTAACCGTTTACCAATGTCATTTTATTCAAATGACCATCGTCGTTAAACAGCCAGTCTTACTTCGAGATTCAGTATGCCCTTTCCTCTGAAATTAAAACGCAACTGATTGTAACTAGGCGCATCCCCCCTAGCTAAGTGGCTCACCAGTATTTTACATTCACGTGTCAGGGGAAGTTAACACACGACTTATTGCGCCAGGAGTGCACAAATCCAGGGCAACACGTCGCAGTAGTGACTAAATATTATTGTATGGTAGTGTCTAGTATTTGTAGGTCTTTTGAATAGCATAAGACATACAAAATTAAATGCAGTTGAACTCATATTCTATAAAGATTGCTTCTGAAAACAGCTTAAATTAAACCTGCGTTTCACTGCCATTAACACAATAAATGAAAGTGAAATTCTTAATGGAGTAGTGTACAGACATAAAGGTAAAGGTAAAGGTAACGAGCCACGAAGGATCAGAGGGGTAGAAGTGGTTTAACTCTATTCTTTCTTCAATGTCGGCACTAGATGGGGGTATGTGGTTAATTTCACGCCCGGGCCGCTTTACCCCCGGGACTGACCCGGTTCCCAGAGTATAGGAAGCTGGGTGGGCCCCAGAGCGTTCTGGACGGCACGGAAAACCTCGCCTCTTCCGGAATGCGATCCCAGCACCATCCAGCCCGTAGCGAGTCGCTATACCGACTACGCTATCCCGGCCCACAGTACTGTTACAATGAACAAAATTATATAAATCGTAAATACCACGCCAAAAAAAATGTTACTTGAAGATAAAATACAGCATTACAGTTTAGTCACTGGTAATGATGGTAGTTTTGAATGTATGTGTTCTGCTGGAGAACTGTTGGCCCTGACTACGGCTACCCAGATTATCATTTTCTTCCAAACGTTTTCAGTTCATTATTCAGTAATCACCCAATCACTGGACTCTATACACTCTTAGCTTCATTAAATAAATAGTATACAATCGCCAGTGAACTCCAGGAAAAGGGCTGCAAGGACCAATACTTGTTTACATGCGCGTGGCTTGGAGCACAATATCACACGCCAAATGGGAAGCGCCGAAAGTAAAATTAAGCTCCGGAAACTGGCGACGTCAGTCTGCGCGCCACAGACGCCGTCGTCGGCACGTTCACCTCGTCGTGTATGTCACATGCACAAAAGTTTGATCCCAGGTGTCTTGCGTTAGCGACGCCGATATTTTGCGTTTTTCTCGTACTGAACATTTATCACGCTACGTGTATGTTACAGACTAGGTGTGCTTATTTACCATTAGCAAGACGTGTGCGTGGTGAGCCCTACAGGATTTTCGCTTGTCTCCTGCACGTTGTGGAGAATTTTAGTGTGTTTATGTCACATGATGCAACATTTTAGTGGGCTAAATATTTGGCCGCCGTGTGTTCGGTAGACTTCATGTTTGTCTGTCCGTGATCTGTGATTTTTGAACATTTTCTCTGCATTTGTCATTTTTCATAACAATGCCCTACCATTATTCCTATTTCTACAGTAAGGGAATCACCGACGAGGATGGCAATGTATGCAGTTACAACTTCCGCAAGGGGTGAGTTCCTTAGCATCATGGTCTACTTACTGGCAGCACTGGGGATAATTCCGTGTTTCTTGTAACAATTGTCCCTTGCCTACAAAAAAAAAAATCTGCTTCAAAGATCGCCGAGTTGAATGTTATAAAAACCTGAGCGTGAGTAGAATGGAAAAGTAAAGTTAAATGTACCGTTTACTTGGTTTATAAATAACTTTTCTATGCTTCTTACGAAGCGTGGGGGACGAATGCTTCCGTTGGTCAGCATGTTTTTATTCCAAAACCACTTGTCGGAATTTTATGAAGTTTGATGGGCTGTTTGCTCGAATAATACATATGTCAGTGCAATTGATTGTGGCCCGTATTTTTCAAACATACCGTACTGTAAGTACCTGGTAATTAACATTCTGTTACTTTGCCTGTACAGCGACCTGATTAAAGTAAGTCATGCAGACTGCATAATATGTAGGGCTTTATGCACCTATTGGACAGAGTGGACCTTTCAAAGAAATATCCTGTTGTCCTGTAGAAAACGCTTATTGTTATGTGCAGTGCATTTTGAGGGTTATTTTTCTGGGGTTAAGGTGGCCGGGGCCTGAGGCTGACCTCTCATCTTCATCTTCCGTCGAAGTTAGGAACGAGTGGAGCTATACATCTAATCCTCTTACATACTATCATGGCGTACACAGATAAACACAGCTCTATGACTTTGTATCCAGAACGGCTCCATAGAGCTGGTTGTCACGAGCGGTGTGAGCAATGCTGATCGCACAGTTGTAAAATAGTGAATATCATGTCTGAATTAACTTCTAGGACAGTTTACTGATCCACACAAAGACACAGTATCCTATGGAATGTTACGTAAATGCTACCAAGACTTTACACGTCAATAATTCCGAATAGTCCAAAATAATTGCTCTGGATTTTCGGAATTTGGGGTCGGCTAATGCGAGTGTCGGTTGACCGAAAGTCAGGTGTCAGAGGGTTCACTGTACGTTTATTACGTCTGTTCAGACACACGGTGGCCAGCGCGATTAGCATTTCATTAATATACATGTGGTTCGCTGCGTGGCTTTTACAGACACGAACAACGCGGACCAACTGTCCAGCGGTGGGAAACCTGAGTCTCTTCATTAGCCATGCGGCAGCAAGACACCAGATGAGTGGAAGATCACTTACTTAGTCCTGTTTCACAAATTTTACAATGTTATCGTAGAACTGGGTCTGTGTTTTGAATGTGAACAAGCGAAACAACGTAATCCATGAGCGTAGTGGTAATGTATCGTTTTTTGTAGAACAGATTGGTGATAGACTGCAATCGGTGAGAATGTAAGTGGGTACAGTAGTTAGTGTATCCGGAGAGCCTGTGACTAATCTCGAAGTTTTCCAATTGATTACTTGTTCAGCTTGTTGCATATGGCTGTAGGACCTCCTGATCCGAATCTGAAGGAACAGAGTTGAAGACAGTTCCAGGGAAATATACGTATTTGGATGTAGGGGATGAAGCATAGCCTGAAAAAACTACTTTACGAGAAATGGCTGGAAGATTTTACGGTCACAAAATTAGGCAAAAGCTTCTCTGGCTAACAGCAACGTCAGGTGGTTCAAATAAACCTACGTGACGTAGACCGAATCTGACTCCATCATCAGGTTTCTGATACAGGAACAAAATTATATCACTAGGGTAAGAAACAACAACAATCCGTCAAATAAAACCTATCTTTATTTGTGTCTGACAGACTGTAGTTGGCTTTGTTGTAGTATCTGAAACACAACGGGATAAATCATCTTCAGCTAAAACTAAATCTACAAAACCTCTCAGGCTGGCAGATGTGTCGGCAGCCTTCTGATACCGGGGGGGAATAAATAAATAAATAATAAAACTTCTCCGCCTGACGCTGCTGCCAACTCGAGAAGATTTTGTTGTACGTAAAGAGAAATTTGGAAATTTATATAACCAATTTTTGTTGTGTTGAAGGACCCCGCGCATGGGAGATGGAGGACAGCCCAATACTTTCTTCACGCGGGGCTCCTACAGGCTGCTGTCGCGGCTCCTTAAAGGAGCCTCTTTAGGCTCAGTCGATGTCTTTCACCCTGCACACGCCATTTTCAGAGTGAGTACACGACGATCGTGCTGGCTTGCTTTCTCGATTTGTTTGTTTGTTTGTTTGTTTGTTCGTTCGTTTGCATATTCAGTAAAGAACGTGTTTATAATTAAAAGTTTGAACCTAGCGAGGACTGAATTTATCAGATCAAATTAATTTCACAGTGGACACCGAAACTTTTGGAACATATATAAACTTACAGTTTCTTATAAAATGCTGTGGAAGACGAGTAAAGTTCCGTTGTTTCTTGACCATCACAGATGAACCAGCGTTTCTTGTCGCCCCTTTTTTTTTTCTTTTTTTTTTTTTCCTAGATCAGATTAAGTTCCCTATGTTTTAAATCTTTCTCCGTTACTGAGCAATTCAAACTGTTTTAGAGTCGTTACTTATTTGCCCACCGTCAGAAGATTCTGTTCTGAACTGTTCTGAACTCCACCGCTTACAGTGCAGAGGAAATACGAGGAGGTGCTGATAAGTCCTTAGCCCGACCTACTTCCCGATGTCGTAGGGCGGAATCGATAGTGTCGTTGAAAAGAGGAGTCTGTTCATGTGCCGAACTGCAAGTCTTTTCTTGTTACAGAGGGTGAAAGGAAAAATGTCGGGCGACGCGCGCGATTTCAACAACACGGAGACGCGAGCTGTCATCAAGTCCCCCCCCCCCTTCAAGGCAAGGCGCCGAAAGAAATTCACGCCATTCTGACAGAAACATTAGGGGAACATGCACCATCGTATGGCACCATCAAAAACTGAGTGGCCCAGTTTAAACGTGGTAATTTTCCACCTGTGATGCGCCTCGTCCTGGACGACCCAAAACATTGACCACCCCGGAGATTATTGATCAAATTCACGAGCTAAACTTGGAAGACCTCCGGATTTTGGCTAAATAAAAAGCTGCGTAACTAGGCATCTCACGCGAGCGGGTTGGGCCCATCACTCATGAAGATTTCAACATGCGGAAGTTCTCCGCGAATTGGGTCCCGAAATACCTGAACGCGGATCAAAAACGTCAAAGGTGCCAGTCGTCTGAGCAACTCCGGAATTTTTTCGGCGCGACCCAAATGATTTCCTGTCGCGATTTGGTGACCATGGACGAAACCTGGTTATATCAGTATGACCCGGAAACAAAGCAACAATCAATGGACTGGCGGCATAGCGGCTCACCCCGTCCCAAAATATTCCTGTGCAAAAATTCACTGGAAAAGTTCTCGCATCGATTTTTTGGGATCAAGACGGAATCCTCCTCATTGATTGTCTTCCGAAGGGCCAAACTGTCAACGCGGAGTATTACTGATCTCTGCTGGTGCAACTGAAGGACATTTTGAAGGGAAAACGCCGCGGGAAGGTCACCAATGAGGTCTTGTTCTTGCACGACAATGCCCCGGCCCACCGGGCACTTGCAACCCAGAAGAAACCGGCCTACCTGGGCTTCCAGTGTATTGACCACCCACCCTATTCTCCGGATCTGGCCCCGTCGGACTACCACCTATTCCCTGGACTGAAAAAACAATTGAAAGGTCACCATTTTTCGTCTGACGCGGAGTTCATTGCTGTCACTGCTGCCGCGGAGACCTGGTTGGACGGACAACCTTCTGACTTTTTTTGAATGTCTTGCAGAGGTTAGAGCAACTGGCTAAGAAGTGTATTGAACTTCGTGGGGAATATGTTGAATAAATCCCGAGTTTGGTCGCTGTAGCTTGTTTCCTTCCTGGTCGGGCTAAGGACTTATCAGCACTATGGGTGAACCTTTTTTTCAGACAATCTGCTGTGACTCGTCTACCTTTTAAACCGGGCTGGAACTTCCGCTTGTATCTGCCGTGTCCTGGGAATAACCTTAGCCGTAAGTTATGGGTAAGTTGACGCGGCTGCACGAGAGATGCCGTGGGCTGCACCCGGATCTCGGGCCGTAGGTGGATGACACATACATTTCAGCGGTTAGCTCTTTCCCGTTTCCCGTATCCAGATCCCTAAATAACTCGCGGCGCTACAGTTCTGCATTTAAACTTCAGTGAGTACAAAACGCCAATACTCCTGCGTGTCATTCACGTTGTCAGCTTAAATGTCACTAACGTAATTTGATGGCGAGTAAGTGACTGATTTTTAGGCTCTTTCGCACAGACGCGGAAAGCGTCTATTACCTTCGTCATGTATGTCAGTCTGTTCCTCCGTCACCATGTATCATTGCGGCTCTTATTGAACGGGTTTACGTGAAATTTCATATTGAGCACTTTTATTAACACAAACGTTAGGCGAACGCGCCACAATGTTACGTTATACGTAATTTTCTAATTTTGTTAGACTTAGAAAGTAAAACTCAAGACAAGAGATGAAAACTGCAGATACCTGGTTCCTTGGAGTTCTGTAATTGTAACCAAACTATTAAGGCTTACGGGATAGCGAATGTGTGGCAAACAGTGTACATTTAAGAGAAGTATATGTGGTGTGTACTTCAAAAAATCCTAGCAGGCACATCCCTGAAAATGTGTTCGTATAACTTAGTAAATAAACTAAACTCCGTGGCCTTAGTCCGCACGCGAACTATACCGACAGAGCGGCCGCCGCCGGTCGGCGAAGTTAGTGCCAACTTTTGCGGATAGAGGGGTGTCACGTGGTCAGCGCAACG
>Ga0131853_10014292_pt1 | contig 14548 bp, 9 predicted proteins | sample TergutLab28metaG_FD_92764 | JGI IMG/M metagenome (GOLD analysis project Ga0131853, IMG submission 92764) | Labiotermes labralis P1 segment gut microbial communities from Petit-Saut dam, French Guiana - Lab288 P1 (version 2) (version 2) | ecosystem: Host-associated > Arthropoda: Insects >... | reverse complement strand
TTTGCATTAGTAAAATAGTATGGACTGGGCAGTGTGTTGGCTTTTAATGGTGGCAACTAGTGAATAGGCGGTTCATTTCTTTATGGGTTTGGGGGGGGATGAGGTTATGATGTAATTTTGTAAGGGCGGGGGTCAGACTGTTGGGACAAAATGTGATAAGGGGAGGGGGGATGGCGGTAAATTGTATGCCAAAATTGTGTGACATCATTCATTGTGGACTCCTTAAATGGTAGAAAGTTTTTATGCTTGGTTAAACACTGAAATAAAGATGGGCTGTGGGTGTATAACTCCACATACAGTTGACCTGAGTTCTAGATGTAGGGAAGGAGTCTTCTTGATTTCCCAGGCACTCCACCCCCTGGAAAAGAGCCCAGAACCACTGAATAGGAACCTTGGTGGTCCCCAGGCTAGACCTGAACTTGGCAGAAACGAAATGAATCCTGTGTCTTTGGTTACCTAACTGTAGCTTTGTCACTATACTGACTGAGCTGTCCTGGCTGAGTGGCAGGTAGGGCTGGAATTGTGCATAGCTAGGAGTGTTTTTGTTTTAGTGTGCCATTATTGTAGCTGAAACACATTACATATGCCAGAAGGGGAATTTTTAAAATTATGGATCACTGTGTATCAAGAAGTTAGTGAGGTGTTACACACTTGTACAGTTCCTCAGTTCTCATATTGTTTGTAAAGTTTTTAGAAGTTTTCTACTGCACATATAGAGGTCAAGAGTAAAAAATCTATGTTAAAATTTTCAGTTATAAAATTGAATTTTCAGTCCATAGTTGATGATATTCAAGAAACACAGCATACAGCCTTCATAAGAAGTTGCTGAAATTCTATGTAATTAACCAAGTGATCTTGGTTGGTCTTTTGTAGCACTTTCTGTTTGAATACCCTGGCTTATGTGCATGTTAAGTGATGCATGTTGTTTGTCTTATTCTCCTCCACCTCTAGGCATGTATGTTCTCTGCCAACCTTCTCAGTCCTTGGATTTCAACATCCTCTTAGCATCCCTGTCCACTACATCTAACCATCTCCCTCTGGACCTTCCAACTGGTCTTCTCCCTTTTGTGTATCCTTTCGGTGCTTTCATGGCAGCCCTTTCATCATTCATCCACATCACATGACCCACCCACTGGAGCTGATATTCCTGGTTTGCCCCATTACTTTGTATAATTTATAAATTTCATGATTATACCTGTAACCAACACAAGTCCGTAGATTTTCCCTAAGACATTTCTCTTAAATGCAGTGATACATTTTAGCATGAGACAAGTTTTTCGTGTATTGCTTGACTCTGTTGATGTGTAGTTCATTGACTGAGCAGTGTCTTGTTTTAGTTGTAGTTGGTGAAAGTTACAGAATATTACTGATAATTTAAACAAAGCCACATGAAGTTAATTTCCCTCTCAGTATGTATTGTACAGTTGGGCCTAGAGGCTGTTGAGATCCACAGGTAGGCCAAGGGCAGGGTGAGAGAATGCAAGCTTATTGAGATAAAACTAAAACTAAATTGAACAAAATGGCTCAGTTAAAGGTCAGACATTTTCACCATACCTTGCCATTGTGGCCTTTCTGAAGTAAGCATAGCCCAATTACCATTCAACATGTCACTGTGGGGGAATGTGCTTTACATGATGTATTTCTTCATTGTCACAGAGATGTAATATTTGTTTTGTTATTTATGGTTTGATGGTAAATACCTGATAAAGTGTGGGAGTGAAGGAATTGTGGGTGGTGCATTTTTATTGGACTGGCCCCTGATTCATCACATCCTGAAACCTGAGTCATATTTATCAGTCACATTTCTATGGTATGAGCCAATGGAAAACTTAATGCAGTACAGAATGTATAGTTGTAAAGCAATTGGATATTAATGGTATGCCCATAACTTTTCTCGTTTCAGGGTACCGTACTAGGAAAATAAAAATACGGGTGTTAAAATTTTGTATTACCATTATCCCCCCCCCCCCCCTCACAGCCTTCGCCCCATCTACAAAACACTTATTCTTAAAATGAGTACAGCTGTTGGTTTCATACACTCATTCAGTAATGCTAGTTAAAAATATCTTACATCTTAGTGCAGCGTAGACAAGTTGGAATCATTTTAGAACATTGATTTATGACATATTTTATGTGGTTCCCATTTTTATCAGTAGATTCTGTATCTAATTTGAAACTCAGTACAGAGTTATATGTTATCTGTATTATCATCTTATTCCTTCTTCAGGTTAACATATTTTGTGTTGTGTAATATTACCATTTGAAGTACAAAATATGTCAGATTCTTGCATTATACTGGTTGAGTGTATACATTGTCCATTTCTCTGTGTGCAGGATCGCGGTGCTCGCGTATCTGTGTCAAATGAAAACAACGTTCTCCTGGATCCTGATGTACTCACTGATTTCTCAACTCAAGCATTAGTGCTTACTGTGTTGGCTACACTGGTAAAATACTCAACCGATGAAAGTGAAACACGTATCCTGTATCAGTATTTGGCAGAAGCTTCTGTTGTATTCCCCAAAGTATTCCCTGTCATGTAAGTTTCCTGGTAATATGACATTCATACTGGAGGCACTTCAGAGCCATAGGCTTGACCATAGCAATCAGATGCATAAACTCAGGGTAACAATTTCATTTCCTGCATCCATACTGCTGGCTTATCTACCATGTTAAACATTTTTAGCAGTATACTATCAGTTTGCAGTGTGTAATGGTAAAGAAATTAGTAGAAAGTGATCTACATATACCATCTAGTCAACAGAAAAATCAGCATCTTAAGAACATATGCTCCAAGGCATGTTTATTTTTGACCAAGGTTGTGAACATCTTAAATTGCTGGATGATCCAGTTTGGATATGTGGTGAATAAAGTGCTGATGGTGCCAATTTTTCTCCCAGGTTATTTTATCGTGCCAACTGTCTTGGCACTTGTGATCTGCACTCCTTTGTCACTTTTCGTAAGGTGTGGGACAGGTCTGATCATCTGGAATGTTATCACAGCCACAGTTTAGTTTTTTTCAGGTGTAAGCAACAAAATAAATAACCTACACTATCATTACATAACCAGAAGTTTCAGTACCACTAATAACAAAGTACTCCATCATTAGAGTACATCTCTTGAAGGCAACATGCCAACTTTACTGTCACATCATTCTCCATGTTTTCACACACAAGACTGGCAGAAAAATTGAGGCACCATAGCATTTACATTGGTTTGGGGAGGAGAGGGGTACTACTACAACAGTTTAGAAGAGAAGAGACCACCTGGGAGACATAGGTTTAGATGGGGTGATAATAAATGGGATGGAGAGGGGTGTGTGTGGAATGGATTCATCAGAATCAGGAACTGGGACAGTGACAGGCTGTTATGAATGTGACGGTAAACCTTCAGGTTTTATTAAATGTAGGGAACTTCTTGACCATCCAAGGAACTCCTCAATAAGGATTCTGCTCCTTGGATTTTGTTAGTTTGAATTTATTTTTTTTTAATTTATTTATTTTTTATTTATTTATTTTTTTATTTATTTATTTATTTATTTATTTTTTTTTTTGTGGCAGGTGGAAGTGTTTGGATCTATATTTCCCATAGACACATTATTATAAATGATTGTTAGATTCCCAGCCCAGCCCACAGTAGCCTATTTCAGTCATCATTAAGCTGAAATGCTGTTGTTTGGCATGAATAATAGATAAATGCAATACTGTTATAATACAAGTATTAAAAAACAGAAAAACAATGTGATCAACACTTCTTTTTTGCCCCATGTGTTGATACTTCCTGGCAGTGGAGGGAATGAACAGGTTTACCTTCTGTTGCAGGCATGTCTGTATTTGTGTAGTGAAATTTGCCATCTCTTTGTCATGATAAATTTCCTTGTAACAGTTGCAGGCTGATTCTTGTGTATACAAATTTGCATCTATATGATCAATTTATTTAAATATTAGGTAGGTAAGGTAATGCCTTCTTGATTTTAAGCTTTAAGCTTTCGCCTTGTTCTATATGTAATATGTTTTCTTTTGGGTAATTCCTTATTCATCAGTATGGATGTTTGTAATTCAACCTTTATGTTGGATGTTACACCATGTTTTAGATGTTGCTGTGAAAAATTAGCATGCCTCCATGAAGCTTATTGTCATCTGTGATGTGGTGCTACCAGATACATGGTGTCACATCACAGAAGTTGCTAATGTTATTTGAGACTGCTGTGACAACATCAAATCTCATCATGTCTCCATATGTGTGTTATGCAGTCACAGCCTCCTGGACGCAAAGATAAACAGTGTGCTGTCAGTGTGCAATGATCCAGTAATCTTGAACGCCGTACAGGCCATCATACAGAACATGATCTGCAGTGAAGACACAAGCCAGCAGCAACTTCATTATTTACAAAGCTGTGGCTTTGGGGGTCTCTGGAGGTTTGCTGGTCCTTTCACAAAGGTAATTGTAATTGTTCATGAAGACTGCTGCGTTGTACGATGTGACAATGTGCAGTCTAGCAGCTAGTTGTCAACATTTGTAGCTGCTATTTCTTGAAGGAATGCAGTTGTCCTGCACAGCGTGGGTAGAATCCTTTAACACTTGTGATGATTGCAGAAAACATACAGATTCTATCAAAAACATGTATCCCTGTCACTGCATGACCTTCTTTCCCTAGATCGCCACATTTTTTTTAAACGTTTCCTTTATAACAAGCCTAAAGTCAAATTTATGAACAACTCTTACCACATGGAACACTACAGAAAATAAGTGTATTATTTAACGTGCACAAAACACGACTGCACTTCAGCCTAATGTATTTTTAACTTGGGTATGTTGGTTACTGGTCACAAACAAGGGACAGTCAGCTTTGCCAGTGCCAACAGCAGCCAGTGTCAACTACAAATTCTTCATTCATTGTCAGTAGCTACCATTTAGCGTGGTGTTACTGCCCAGAAAAAGGCAGTCTTTATAGTCATGCTGTGAGAATCTCAAATTTCACATAATTGTTTATGTTGAAAATAAATAAATCCTAAATAATATTGAAAAAATTGTCCAGCAATTAGAAGGTGCAGCTGATTGTGTGTAGGCCTGGACACTGTCCATAAGATTTTAATATTGGGTATAATTTAGTAGTCATTAATATTTCTGTGCCTGGTTGTTATTCCAGGCTAAGGGGTTGGTGTTACTTTAAATAAATGGGACTTCAACATAAGGTAGCCATAATATATCACTCATGAAACAACAGTTCGTCGTAACACACCGATATACATTTTTACAGGAGACAGAAAAAATTTTACTGATCCTCTGTAGATCAGCATTTAAGCATGTTATATATTTACAAATATATAGGGACAAGCAATGTTCTTGTGGATGCAGCATTTTGACAGAGGGTGTGTTTGTGGCTCAGCTGTCTGGTGATGTGGGAGTGTGAAGTTTGACAGATTGTGTGGGTTTTGAGAAATTGCCATTGTGTGAGTGATATGATCTTGAGTTACTGGCAAAGGGAAAAGTTTGCATACAAATGAGATGTAAGAAACTGCTGTCATGCTAATTGATAATGTATGTATGCTTCAGTCTAACTGCACAGCAGAGAGTGCAGAGTTGTTTGTGAACTGCTTGGAAGCCATGGTGGAGACCTGCCTACCTTTTGAAGAAGGGGAACTTGAGCTGGCTCAGTACCATTCCATGTTGAGTGTGTCAAGCAATATGAACCTTAGCTCATCAATGTCCAGCCTTACTCTAGGATCTCCTACTGAGAAAGGTTAGTCATATTCAGCATTAGTGAGCCATTTGTGTAGCTGTCATTCAAGTCATGTCTTTGTGGCTGTACCAGTGAAAGTCATAAGCTGTGTGGGGAAATAAATGTGTTTGTCAGCTATCAGTGTTGTGTTGCAGAGCCAATACTTGATGTCGGTGGCTGCTCAGATGGCTCGGCTAGTTCTTTGGGGAGGTCTCCATTCACCAAACAACGAAGTTTGAAGTGTATGGGCACTGCTAACAGCAAATCTCCGAGTACTGGAGCAGAAGGAGCAAAGTGAGATGAGGTGAGGTGTTTGTAAATGAATAAGCATAGTTAAGTGGCTCTTGCTGGCTGTTCTCTGGTCGTGGAACTGGAAAATACAACACAGCTAATAACAAAGCTTGCTGTTGCACGTTGCCCTGAGCAAATTCCATCCATCTATTATCCTTGCAACATGGTTTCCTAAGATTTATCTTAAAATTACTTTCAGTGTTACATGTTTGCTGCTAGTTGTGTTAAGACTGGGCTTAGAACAGCTTGAAATAAAGATTTGGTTCAGTGAGCTATCTTATGTTTTGGTTAATTGGTTTGAGCTGTAAAATGTTGGGCAGCTGGTTCTTACTGGTTCGTAGAATGTAGTGAGAGGTAAACCAAGGTAGAAAGAAGTGTTGCTGTGCTGAATTCTGCATCATACCATGAAGATATATATCAGGGATTGGTGCTAATGAACCTGAGCACTAGATGGAGGGAGACTTGTCAGTTTTGTGCCCTGATCACTTACCCTGAGGGATGGAATCCCCAGTACCTGTTGACCAGGAAACTGAGTGCGCCTCAGAACTGATCCTGATGCTGCAAAGAAACAACCAAACCTGATTCTCCAGTTATCAAGCCTGTGGCCCAGTCAGTGTACTGGCTAAGCTGTTGTGACCATTAAATGGCAGAGTAATCTTAAATGTCATATGTACACTGGAATAGGGAATAAACTACAACATGGAATAAATAGGTTACTACAGTGTGCATATGAACACCATAACTGTGAACAGCTGTTGGTTTCACATTAGCAATTTTTCTCCTGTGACGTCTTATTTGGCTCTGTGAATGTTAAATGCCTACAACTATTAATCTTGTGTGTTAACAATTCCACAACTAATTTACAGCTGAATTGTTTAATTCACATTTGGGTAACTGCTGAGAAAATAATATGAAGTCCTAGCCACTCCAAGGTCTTTTTCACTTCACATGCCTTATGTATTACATGTCCAGAGATCAACAAATATGATATGGTGACCAAATTATGGCCAGTGACTAATACCATACTTTATGTTTGGGATTTGGCTTTTGATGTTCCTGGCTATGTCACTTGGCGTCTTGGCTGTGATACAGAATGAATGGCACAGCATACTTAAAAGAAGCAAAGATTAATGTAGGCATAATTAGTAGGCTATAACAATCACTTTTAAATTAAGTTTTTAATATTATCTTATGTCTGACCTATGCATGTTCAGGGCAGGAAGAAATTAATCTCGTGCACCAACTGAATCCACTTTCCACACCACAATACTGAAAAATATGTATTTGCTTTTGTGTGACCTAAGACTGTCTTGTCCTTGGAGAAAATGTTCTTCTGTTCCTTCAGGAGTGTCATCCTCTTAAGATGACACTCCCTTCATCCATGTTTCTCCTTCAGGGAGTGGCTGGACAAGATAGTGTTATCCCAGAGATGTGACACTTTTTTACCTGTACTTTCATAAATGGGGCTTTTTTTCTTCCCACTTGCCATCTGCTGCAGCCCTGAAAAGTATATGGACTTTTTTCTCTGTCACACTTCTATTCACTTCTGTGGCGATATTGGGGCTCCTAAAAACGGTCATTCTTCTTGATACTTGCTATCCCTAGGCTTTGGATAGGGGTGTCCTGTTCACCATTCCTATTGGCTGGAGTTGGGCTGTGTCCTCTCTTCCCCCTCCATTGGTTCTGACAGGCCACCTTCTTTGCAGCCTGCATGAATGACTGAACCACATCCTCACCCTAATCATTTCATTGTTGACTGGAACATACTGTCACAGCCCAGAACATTACAATCTGAACAAGATGAGCAGTTTTTTGTTTCAGTTGCACATAACCCCTACGTAGTGACAACTTCAGTTCAGTCTAAGAAAAGTCATTTACTCAGAGATGCATTGAATTGGGATTTCATTGTCTTGGAACTAATTCCGACCAATATAATAAATGGACAACAAAATTCTTCAAGACTTATAATAACAGAATGGTCTAATGGTACATTGTTTTTATGTTGTTGCATGTTGCTGTTTGCCATTTTTTAATATGACTGATACTGTGTTAAAATTACTTCATTGCTTATTTTATTTGTTGCCAGGAATGGGAGGCCAATTTCTATTCAGCCTTTTTTGGAAACACCACTGATCAGGTGATGCCTCTCATTTGTAAGATATGTCCAGACTTGCATAATTTGTTTCAGAACATGTATCAATCCTGTTGTGGGACAAATTTCTGTCTCTATGGGAACTGTACAGTGACTGTTTACAAATTGTTTCGAAAGAACCCAGAGTGGGGATTGCAAGAAGTGTCTGTATCCAATCCAGGTGGAAAATGAAATTCAAAGATTGTGGCATAGGAACATGCAGTTGGCGATTGCAAATAGGGTGCAACAAGTGCCATCATTTGTCTAAACCCATGATGTTTCTGTTACACAATCTGATTGGTCTACCACCTTTATGTAACTACCATGGTGTGGGTAGTGCATAATCAGTACATTTAATCTTAAACAGTTTAAAAATTATTTATAACCAATTTAATAATGAATCACATAGCTGTATCAATTAAATTGTCACTCAAATTTAAAGTTAATTTTTGACTGTCATATTCCCACTTACCACATCACCTACCAACAGTCCCATGTTCATCCCACTTTTATTGTAAACCCACACTTTGAATACAGCCATCTGTAGCATACCTCAGTCACATAATTACTTCCTTTTTAAGTTAAAGCACTGACATCATTATTTCCCTGTACTCTCTGTCCACATCATTCAGAAGCTATGTCCTGATTGTTTTGAAACATTAACTAAACAAATTCACTGGACTGTTTGGATATAATGTTGTAAACAAGGTATCCAAGTCTCTGCATACCTTTAGCAATTTATAGGTGTTTACTTGCTTTGATTATTGACATAAGTGTTGATTAATAACACTTTACACCAAATTGAAGAAACATTGACTGATCTGTAATTTATCCCAGATAATTTCTGTTCGTAATACTGTTTTTGTTAACACAGCACTGAAATAATTTATTACATGTATGATATTTAGTTGTCATCACTCTTATACCACATGTAGCTTTGTCATTACTATCTTCAGTATAACATTCGAAGGTATAACAAAAACCAGAAAAGGAATAACAAATGCTGAAGTTTCAAGAATGTTGTGCAGTATTTGACCACACATTTTCTTGACTTCCACCTGACTTGTAACCAGTTGGTGGGACTTCCTTTTAGTTTTCATGATATTATGTTACCATAATGCTATAAGCCAATCCCAGTAGCCACGCGGTTTGAGGCGTGGGGACTGCAGCCGCTCACTTGCTGGTACCATGGGTTCGAATCCCACCAGGGACATGGATATTTGTCTCTTGTGAGTGTTGTATTTTGCCGGTTAGAGGTCTCTGTAACAAGCTGATCACTCATCCATAGGAGTCCTGTTGACTGTGGTGTGTCACTGTGTGTGATCTAGAAACCTCAAGAATGAGGATACCATGGCCCGTGTTGGGCCGCAGCTCCATGGAGGGGGGGGGGGTTTATAAAATTGTTTTGTTTGATCAAAATTACGGTTAGATTTTATGATTTGTCTTGTCAAAAAGTATAATGCAGAAAAGGAGGACAGTAAAGTGAACACTGAAAGTTTGTATAAGATCAGGATGTTTCCTTTTTATTGAGGGTTCTGATTTACCATGTATTTCAGGATGCCTTGGATGAGGCAGTGTGGCATCAAAAATCATTTCCGCATCGGCGACGTAGCAGCAGTGACAGCAAGACTCGACGACGCAGGAGTGTGTCTGTCATGGGTATACCAGCTCGTCACTTCCACTGCCTGCACTATTGCTGTCTGGAACCACATTAGGTGAATGTGCATCCCATCCTGCCTCAATTTCACCCACACTTTCACTCACTCGTTAGCTCGCTCGCTCAGTCACTGCTGACATATCCCAGGTGTCTGCTACATGGGTGACCCTTGCAAGTTATTTGCATCCTATTTTGCATGTTACTGCACTCCTGAATAAGAATTTTTACTGTGGCAACTCATCAGGAGAGGTAAGTGATATGAAGGTTTCAAGAGAAGACCTAAGCATTATTCATTCCAGAGTGTGTAATGCAGTAGTTCATCACATAGTTCATGCATTCTATTCTTGTGTGTGAAAGACAACATTAATTCAGAAATTTTGAGAGAGTGTTAGAGTGAGGTGGTTCAAGTTATAATTCTTACTCTGCATTCAAGAAATCCCCAGTGCAAATCTCAACCAGGACACTGGCTGTCCCGACTGAGGCGTTTTGTGGTTTTCCTCGTTTCCTTGAGGAAAATACTGGGATAGTACCTTAACTAGAATATTCCCACTTCAGTTCTTATCCTCTCCATTTCCTTTTTCACTGTCATATAATCATTTAATGCTGTGACATCTTCATTAAACTAAATGAAAAGAACTTCAGAATCCAAAGGGGTAGAGCAGCATGCATAAAATGTGTTTTGAATGTTCGGTGGAGCTAGTGGAGAACCAATTTATGATGTGGTACAATCACTGCTGTTCCACCCAATACCTACTATTGTTTTTTCACCTTCTTCCAATGAGCAGGCACCAATAAGGTTTACCTTAAGAAGATTTATTAGGACTGTTGACAGAGTTGGTGACTTTAAAAGAGTTACAGTTAAGATGGTAGTCATCTAGCTGGATCAATCAGAGGATGGGTGTTATCTCAGGGAATATTACAGCAAGTGTTGAAGACTTTGCCAGTGAGTTAGCATCACCTTGCAAATTGATGTAGCCAACATGTGCTGTTAGTTTGTGGATTTATAATGTGGTTAGTAGTTACACAGTACACATAGTTGAACACTTGTATTGCATTGTTGGCTTTACATTTATGCTGTGAGTTATCACAGTTTATGCCTAACCTAATGTCACTTAACTAATGTATCATTTGTGATTGGCTAGCTTTACATTCCTGTGAATGGCTGATCGGTGTCCAACACGCATAGTGCCATGTTGTATTATCAGCGTATGTCCATATTTTAAAATTATGTGTATCCTATAAAAATTGGTATACCACTTACTGTTATTTTTCCATGTGTGGCCTGCAGAGCATCCCACAATAATGGGCATGGCCCTTAGCCATAGGAGGGTTGGACATCTGTATGTTAATCGATTGAGTTCTACTCTCATTGGTCCTGTCTGGTGGTGTAACTCATGGTGTCTGGCATGGGCTCTGCTTTGACAACAAACTTCTGGTGTACTGCCAATGGTAACTGCTTGCTGCCTTATTTACTATCATTTATGACTGTTAAAGTGGAGCCGGGATAGCATAGTCAGTATAGCAACTCGCTACGGGCTGAATGATCCAGTGATTGAATCCCGATGGGGGCGAGATTTTCTGCACTTGTCCAGACCAGCTCTGAGGCCCACCACAATGGGTACCGGGTCTTTTCTGAGGGTAAAGCAGCTGGGGCGTGGCATTGACCACCCATTCCCATCTAGTGCTGAGATAAAAGAAAGAGTAGAGATAAACCTCTGCTCCCCCTCTGGACCTTCGTGACCTGTTCTAGGTGAACTTTACCTTTACCTTTTATGACTGTTAAAGAGCAAAGTTCTTACTTTAACACCAAAAAATATTCTTCTGCCTGACAACTATTGACAAGCACCTTTCTTTATTTTGTGTGTCAGACCAGACAGCTAAAATTCTTATTCAACTGCAGCCTTGAAATGAACATCGTTTCCCTAAGTAATACATATATGGTTGTTGAATTTGATAATACAAATGTTGTGTAATTATGGTGTCATGTTGGTGACATGTCTGAGAATTTATCCTTGGACTGTTCTGCACTGCTACACCAACACTCACGTGATGTGAAGAGTATAAATCAAGAAATATAAAAAGAGGTAAAGTTGTTTCCGTCCACACCATGAAGGCATATGTGGCATGTACAGGTACAGCTCCAGTCACTCTCTACCTTATCACCATGTGAAGGTCAACAGCCAGCTTAATTCCCTTGCAGCTTTACCCCTGGGGAAAGAAATTGGAGGCTATGTGGGGTGGGTCCCAGACATCTCGGAGAAAGTGACCTCTGCCTGCTACTGGGATTCAAACCCCCCAAATCATTCAGCCAGTAGCTTACTCACTATATTGAACATGCTATTCCAACTCCTCAAATGAAGAAATGGGTGTAAGCAAGTTAACTCCTTACAGAACCTGCCGAGTATGCTGGAGACAATGGTTTGCTCTGTGCATTGGTCAGATAGCTGTCAAACCATTTTCATGAACCTTCTTACAAGTCATATACATATATGCCTGAGATTTCAATCAGAATTGGAAATGAATTATGGGATGAACTATATCAGTTTTTGCTGCATTATTTGTGATATTTGTATTCTGTGAACTCTGAGATATTTTGGATATAACATTTAACAAACTACAGCTTTAGTGATGAAAGATCAACACCAAATATTCTTTAATGTGGAAGTGGCAGGTTCACTTGTATTACCTCATGAAAAAGACTTGGTCATTTTTGTTCAGTTCTGGACAACATAAATAAAACAATGGAGTGGTTCTCTGACTTGCACAATTGAAAGCAGTAGTTGCTGTGATAAAATTATGCAATTTTGTGGCGGTATTATGGGTTACAAACACGTATGCTTAATGCAGAGAGAAATTTATAAGGATAATGTGTTCAGTGACTGACGTCACATTTCCATCCACTTGATGGAATTGGATGAAATTGCATTCGTGTATCCTACATTAACCCTCGTGTGGTTATTGGAACATTATTTTTCCAACTTAATTTTTTCAAAATTTGATCCCTGTAGAGTGTATTTAATGTTCAGTAGCTTTACCTCTTTTTATAAATGATTTGTAAGTCTGCAGTTCACATTTTTCAATGTAGGTATGACATTCGTGGAAGGCATATATCTCATTTTAGAGTATGCTGAAACCCATATAAAATAAAAATAATTGGCATTGAAGGGTTTAATCCAACCCTTCGGTGTTGCTGGGTTTTAAATTCCAACTGTTGCCCATACATACGTACGTACATACAAACACACACATACACACACACACACAGGACCCTTCAATGCATTAATGACTGTGGCCTATCACACTCTCAAGCATAATCAAGGTTACATACAGAAGTATATACATACGTGTGTGTATGGCATGTATTTGCAAGTTTTGAGGTTTTGACAGTAGTGTATCCAAGGATTCTGACACCTATTGACATGGTGTCATATCACGTAAGAATGAAAGATATTAAACTCGTAGGGAGGCAAGTATTGTGAACATATTTTTTAAACATATTTGAAATGCTGATCTGAGAGTTTTCTTATCTTATGCTTAAAGAGCTTTGTGTGCTTTCACATAAACCACAAAATGCAAAACCCTGTGACATGGAAATTTGGGCATTTGTAAGAGGTATGGTTGCATCACAAGTGTTCAACTGAAGTCTGAATAAATAAATAAATATATATATATATATATATAATGATAATCACTTCATTGCTATTCTATAGCTTCATATTTAGTATTCAAGTGTACTGATTGCTCATTGTACCATGTCTGAGTGTAAAACATTTTCTTGTTTTTAAGAACAGAATTTTGTGGTATTTGAACCTCTTCCCATAAGAGTAATGCTTGTATCTTCTGTATATATCACTGTTCTCCTATGGTCCCTTGAAGTAGGTGTAATTGAAAGCACTGTTTTGTTAAAAATTAGATATAATATATTTTGTAAAATATACATTAATATCATCTATATTGAAGAAGAATGCAGAGATAATGATTATGAGCTGCACAAGCAGATGGCAGTGATGTGCAACTTATAACTTTCTGTCATACTAACACATACCTGTAAAACATGATTACAAACTGAATCGTATACTAGTTCAATATTTTGAAGTACCTGCAACATTTATTGCACCGAATACTGAATGTTTTAGACTTCGAGATCTGGTTAGTTTAAAAAATAAGACTACTTTTCATTGTTATCTGTATCCCTCTACTCTGGTCTTCATCTCTTGCATATTGTGTAATGTAAGACAGTTTATGATGATCCCAGGTGGTGTAACATATATGAGTACTTGTGTTTCATTAAGTTAGGTCCTTAATGTTCCTCTGTCTGTGTGTGTCCATTGCATTGTAAATAGAAGAAAATAAACAGTATTGATTTTACTTAAAGGTTTGATGATGGTGTATTGACTGATACTTTGAACATTGTCAGATCAAAAAGCAGGATGTGTGTCCATCCTCTGGCAGAAAGGGAAGACAGACTGCTTACATTAGTGGGTCTGTTAGCAAGAGCTAGTTTCTGTCATGCCTAGAGATCACTGTTAGTTTTCTTCTCCACTCATGTTTACCACAGGCATCAAGCAGCTTGCATACTGTCTATGTAACACTGCTACTTGTTGCGAGTCAGCTGTTCTATCTAGTTCATTACTGTTGTTCAGGCATTCACTTTGTTTCACCTTCTCTCATATGCTGACTCTACTAATTTCAACTGTTTAAAACTGTTTCCCTCAACTGTCACGTTCCGCCATACAATTTGACTGTATG
>Ga0131853_10014291_pt1 | contig 14548 bp, 5 predicted proteins | sample TergutLab28metaG_FD_92764 | JGI IMG/M metagenome (GOLD analysis project Ga0131853, IMG submission 92764) | Labiotermes labralis P1 segment gut microbial communities from Petit-Saut dam, French Guiana - Lab288 P1 (version 2) (version 2) | ecosystem: Host-associated > Arthropoda: Insects >... | reverse complement strand
CGGTCATAACTCCGTAACCGTCCAAAATCGGACACATGTTTATATGAACGTTTTTGATCACAAAGACCTAGGAAATCACCTCCTGCAGTTATGCCCTAAAGTCGTGAAACACCCTGTATATTAACGCTTAACAAGCGCTAAATTTACTCCGCTCTACTTTGTATATCCAGTACGGCCCTGGGACCCCATCCGCCTCCTATGCAACGGGTACCGTGACTTTCCCGGAAGATAAAGCGGCCGGGACTTGGCGCCGACTACCCACCACCATCTAGCCCCGAGGATAAAGAAAAAGTAGAATTCTAATTCTACTCCCCTTCTGTGCGTTCGCGTAATTTTACAGGGCGAAATTTACCTTTACTTTTATACAAAAATAAGTATGTATAAATCTCTCTAATGTGATTGTACACTTACATATATTGCATTGTCTGTTATCTACCTGAGGATGGTTCGAAACGAAACGAAACATGTTGGAGATGGCACATTATAAACAGTACATTGTGTGACATAAAACAAGTGTGTTTCGTACGATTTTAATAATTTTATTGTCATGGTGAGACAGCCCCTAGTGGGCCAGAGCGTTCTCATTGTCGAGGCTTCACGATCACACTCAGACACACCACATTCGGTATCATTCCTCTGGACGAGTGATCAGCTCCTCAAGAGACCCCCTACTTGACAACACACAACACCCACAAGAGGCAGACATCCATGTTCCCGGCAGAATTCGAACCCGCATTCACAGCAAGCAAGCTGTCGCAAACCCACGCCTTAGACCATGCGGGACCGGGATCGTCGAATTTTATACATAATAAACCTAATACGCAAAAAATATATAATATTAATATTCTAAAAACTTGCCTCTCAAGAAAGACGTCCTCCGTGAAGGTGGTTTGTTGCTTCTATAATACTTTCCTGTCTTCAGGAAAGACGTAAATATTAAAGAAACCTCAGATATATTTTGACAATATTGATTAATGTTGACAACATTATTCTAGGTATATTACATGCACCGATATGAGTAACTTTCGGGAATTATCTCCAGGCCCACCTTTACTTGAATGGCTCTCATTAGCTGATATACACGTATTCATTTATTCATTTACTCGTATTTATTGCATTTTAATATCCGTTGAGGGAGGGCGGTCAGGTGCATCAACCTCTATTGTTATCTGCACCTTGACAAAACTCAAGTTAATAAGTCTGCCATGTAGATAGTGTTCAAAATACATAAAACTTGAAATATGTCGCCCTGTGAAGTGGCTTGACAGATGGCGGCAAACTGTTTCTAACAGAAAGGATTTCAAACCCATGGGATAAAATTCTAAGCAAGAATGTAAATACAGTTGGCATATTGCCTGCCCTGCACTGCATCATATATGCCCACTGCATTAAATGCAGGTTTGAATTCAATAAGCCTTGCATGCCAGTATGCAACAAGCCCAGCCATTTACATCAGTAACAGCTCGTTAAATCATAATTGTTTGTAATCATATACAATAATAAGTTCCTTGCAACAAACTGTATTATAATGGGGGTACTGAGTAACTTTAAAATACACTGCAATTTACATTGGTCTTTAAGGACGTCTTGTTTTATTGGTTTAATTTAAATGGCCTTGATGTTATAAAAACCAGCCAGAGAGAACTGTTTTAGTCTGGAGGTTCTTCAGCATAACAGAATGACACACGAGAGATAAGCTCTGTCTGTCCACACGTTTCATCTTTCTTCCTACACAAGGAATTTTAATGAAATTTATTACTGATATCTGCGCTCTTTTGGAATTTTACACAGCGTAGGATGGCAGTTTCTTAACAACGTTTCGGGACAACATATCGGTCCCATCTTCGACGGTCAAGCTGCGTAACATCCCAGAAGAGCATTGTTCGTGGACTGACTGACCCTTGAAAATGGTACCGATATGTTGTCCCGAAACGTCAGTAATAAACTACTATTCTACGCTGCTTAAAATCCCAAAAGACGGAAGATCTCGAATTTAGTAATCTCACTCTATACCACAGGCTATAGAACACTATCGGCCCAATACACCTTCTACTTCACGTGAAGGTAAGATGGAACGCTTCATCAAAATCCAAAACTCTATTTTCTGAGTAAACTCAAAAGCGTTATCGCTTCAGGCAACGTCCTGTATGTCAGGAAAATGATTGTGTGGACTTCGTTTGTTTCACACTAGCACAGTCCAGTATTTTATTAATATTCTGAGTTCTACCAATGCACGAAAACAGGTACATAGAATTGCCGCGAAACTGCCTACCTCTTCTTATACAGTATAAGGACAACGGGTATCAAACATGAAGATTTCAGCACCGTAAAACCATTCAGCATGAATTACATATTGTAATATGCTGCATGTCCTAAGTAAAAGAAAAAACAACACTGCGCACAGTCCAACAACAGCCACATGTCCAGCGGTGTAAAGGTAAATATCCAAGACGGTATTATACTTAATCTTATTGTATCGTATTTCGTATTTTATATGCCAAGTGCCTACGTATCTGGGAGCCAAACGAGTAGGACGGCCTCGAGGGTGTGCACCTTGCTGACAGGCACATACTAATAAAACTCGAGTAAAGCCGGATATTCCTACTAAGTCCTATACATGGATGTCCAAGTCATGGCTCCTGGGCAACGTTTACACGGCTAAGTCATGTAAAGGCGAAAAGCGAGTTCCCGGCGCTTTAAAATTGGGACTGATCACCTAAGGGAGACAACTCCGACAGAAAACATCGGTCCTCCAGGATAGCTGGGGGTTGGGCATGGGGATGACAACCCCATCCTACAAAATTTATTGTTCAGAAACCATTTAAAGAATGCCGGACAGATTTAGGAAGACGACCATGCAAATGAAATAAGGATACGATTTAAGGAAGCTCGGTGTGAAACAGCGGAGAACGAAAGCATTGAATAGAAATGAATGGGGATCAATTATAATGAAAGCCAAGGCCAAACTGAAAAGACCGTAGCGCTGTGGGAAGAAGACGCCTACATATCTAGCTATGCTGGCCCTTCCTTTCTTCCACCATTCCCTCATTGTTATTTACGTCTTTATGTATTTATTTACAATTTGTTTAAAGATACCGTCAGTAATTCAGGATACTTAATGTCAAATGGTGAGGTGAAAAATGAATAAATATTGTTGAGTGTGGTAGGAAGCATTTTCAGCCTAGTTTACTGCACTAACATTACCTGTAAAACCTGGAAGAAAACTAAAGGAACCCTATCCAGGATAGTCTTTTTCTTGGCCAAGAATGAAACCGGGTACCTTCCGAATATAAATAAAAATAATGCAACTTGCTGCTCCGGCGATTCATGCCTTCCCTAATCTTCTGCTTAGCTCAGAGACCACCTTAATGTAACACGGCCGTACAAACACTGCATTCATTTAGCCAAGTCAGTCGCCCTTCGAATTTTTGTATATTTACATTGTTTTCTTCTACAACTCCAGTCATAAAATAATGTATGTGTATTACTCCTTCTCCGGAAACAAGAACACTGTAATATTTCCCATTATCACATAAGGCAGAGAGGACATGTGACGCAGGTTTGCAGGGTTGCAGAGTGTGAACAAATTGAATTGACGGAGTGGATATTATAAGATTATAAGGTAGCCATGCCTGCACTCCACCCCACGTGATGTAATCACGACACCAAGTGAAGTAGGCTGTATGTAATTACAATAATAGCTAGACTTAAATCAAGAATGAACTATCTGTTATGCTAGCCGTCAGGGTAAACGAGTATCGAAGCGAACCACTTGGAGAAGCTTAGAAGAAATGTTTTATGTGAGTACGCGAAGCAATCGTGCGTACTAGACGAATTTTTTTGTGTTGATATTATTTAAGACGTTCTCACAAGAATATTTTTGGCTGGATGCAATCGGTCGTAGCTTATTTCACAGCAGTATCTCGGAATTCGCCAGCAGAGAGAGGAAAAAGGAGAGAAATTCTTAGGGAAACATGCAACCCAGGTCACATTCTAAACCCGTACCTCCAACATGATAAATACCGATATGGATGGTGATGCTGTAGTTGTTTGTTTGTCTTACAGGAATTTATCTTTTGTACCCTGTTCCAAACGTACAGTTGATAAGTATAGTTACAGTTGTTCTCTTTCCTTTGGTAAGGGAAAAACGGTTTATGCATGTGCCTGTGATCGTTCAATTGCCTGGATATGAGCCTATGAGCCAGAACAACTGTGTGCCTATAAGAACAAAACTGGAAAGATAAGATTTTAAAAGAGTATTCCTGCAATCACACCGACCACAACGGCCATGCGGTTTTCTACACGGAGAGCGTGGGTTCGTCTATCATGCTATGCATGTACGTACACTTACGTTTGTTCTTATTGTGTTTTGCTATCATATCTAGGTGCAGGCCATAAGATGAGCCAATCCTTCTTCCAAGGATTCCTACCAAATATCTATAAACAAAATTCAGAAACCAGTAAAACTGGAGGGCCTTTTTCGCTTTGAACCTCATTATCACCAATTCTTGAAATCACGTTCCATTCACTTGCGGTTCTAACATGAAACATGCGCATAATCGGAAGTATGTTTGTGCGTTTGTGCTTCTGTCCATACGCATTTTATGTTCTAAATGACGGAACAAATTTCGATTACATTTTATATCCGGATCGGGTGGTCTAAACTAAAATTTATGGACTAGTTTTAGGCTACTTGATTGAAGCCAAATTACATTTACTCATATTTTTCGTGAACGGTTCCTCATACATATGATAATTACGCAGCCTACTCCTGAGATTAAGATATAATTAATATCGGAAACTTTTAATCTGGAACTTTTCTCCATATTATAAACACAAAAATATCATTTGACTTTTAGCAGTAGGACTAGCTTTGAAATAACAAATCAGTATCTGCTTCAGATGAACATCAACCCAATGAAGTGCATTAGATACAAATAATGTTGTTTAAAATAAGTATCCTCCACTTATTCACTTTTTGTATCTTAAAAAGGGATGTGAAATTCATATCACCTTTTGCCAGTAAAGCTTCTAACTAAATGACCTTGGGCGATGCTTATTAGTATCCCGAATTTCATAGTCGCTAATGCCGAACACTTCTATTTTAACAGATTCTCAGAAGTTCTAACGGTGGACAGAGTTACTCCCTACGTGGTGGACGTAATGGTTGTGTCACAATAACTCAGAAGATGGAGTCTCGTTTGTACTATGTAAAGGCGATGTTAACATTAATACAGCAGGAGATTTGTATTGCTCATTTTACCTCAGTGTAATTCAACTGATATTTTTATAAGAATTGACTTAATTCACTCTTACATAAATCATACTAACGATATAATAATAGCTGCATCAAAATAATGTTAAGTGATGGCTGCACCATGCAAGATATAATTTAGGCTATTTTCCCACTCAACCTCTCGAAAAATACACGTGTGCCAGCCCTCGGGCGACAATAACAACAGCCTTGCCTTTACATTACTGAACATAACCGGCGTATCTGTCTTACATTCTGGTATTAAAACACATAACCATTCTGAAGAAGAGCGGTTTTTTTACTCAGTTTCACCAACGTATTATGGAAAAATACATAGGAATATTTTATTTTATATGGATCTGAAATCTGATATGTCGCCTTGAGGTAAGAAAATTGATTGGGGACTATTGTGGAAAAGGTGTTGAAGTTAATACCTAGACTTGGCACAGAGAAAATAATGGGAAGTTGGAGAAATCACATAATGAGAAACTTAGCAAACTACCTTTTTCATTGACTCTCATTTATCTTATCAAATCACGGAGGATGCACACATACAGAGCATGTAGCACGACTGGGAAAAATTACAAATGCGCCCAGCATTTTAATAGAAAAATTCCAAAGTAAGAGACCACGCGAGAAGCTCTACCATAGATGGAAAGTTATTGCTAAAGTGGACATTCAGTGAATATGAAATTAATACATAGTCTTGGTACATAGAAAGTAATGGGAAGTTGGAGAAGTGAGAAACTTAGCAGACTACCTTTTTAATTGTCACTTATTTTATCAAATCACAGAGGATGTCGACCGAGTCAAATCCGCTTAGGATGCACTATCCCTATAATTATTTGCAAATATGTTAATGAATGACAGTGTTCCGTAATTTTCAGAAAGATCTTGACAACGTGGGCCACTATCAACATTTAATAAAACGACCAGCGCCATGAGTTAATTAATTGCATTGTACGATAATACTTTTTTACTCACTTCAAAAAATTGAACTGCCGGCATCCGTGTTAGTAATTAATAGGTTCATATCAGGTAATTGGTAGAGAAATACAGCACACAGGATTTACCCCCAAACGATGAAATCCATATCAAATTTGTATCATTAAAATTATTCATAAGAACCAAGATAAAATCATACAGGGTCTTATAAGCCTCATATTCCTGTGGGTTAATGTTGTCTTCATCATTCTGTGCGATCTTTCATGTTACAACAACTTCTTAGTGATGTTAAGTGCCCCACACACGAAAGAACAAACACACTTTATATCAGAAACTCCTCAACATGATTGCATAAAAAAAACAAATTAATTAATGCATAAGAACGCGGAGAAAATTACGTACTAAGAAGTTTCACATTTTTTTTTACTCAAGGCCTAATACATTGGTAAGATAAAACGAAGGACGATAACATGTGCACAGGAGAGATGATAAAGACGCAACAAATTTTAGTAGAAAACTAAAAGGAAGAAACCACTTGGAACGCTCCGGCATAGATGCGAGGATAATACAGAAACCGATCTTAAAAAAACAGTGTGGGAAGATGTGGGATGGACAAATTTAATTCAGCATAGAACCCGGTGCTGGGTTGTCGTGAACACAAGAAGGAATCTTGGATTCCATAAACGATGGAGACTTTCAGCACTAGCTGCGCAAATGTTGAGAGTCTGAACCACACCTCTTCTCAACGGAGGTAGTTAAAAATTTGTAATTGTGAAATGTCCGGCAGTAAAGTAATAGCATGTAGCTCACAAGTTGATAATAATTCGTAATTCTCGCAAAAAAATGGGCTGTGGGTGATATATAGGTCCATATAAGTCATAGATGTGCATATGTTTGTCTCGGAAGTACACACCAGTCGCCTACTCTAAATTTGGTTCTACGTCTTAGTAACTGACCAACTTAATGCACAAATTCTTGTTTTATAATAAGCTTATTATATTCCTCTCCATGTTTCGATCACTTTTGTGCTCATCATCAAGAGGTCAAAATTGTATTATACAGCATCTAATATCATCACACTCTGTAGGTGGCCGTCCGGTGCGCAGGTTGCGCACCCACCGGCCACCTACACAGTGTGATGATACCAGATGCTGTATAATATAATTTTGACCTCCTGATGAAGAGCACAATAGTGCTCGAAACATGTAGGGGAATATAATAAACTTATTATAAAACAAGAATTTGTGCATCAAGTTGGTCAATTACTAAGATTATACTGAGATGCACGGTCAGCAAAACATTAAAAAAAAATAGGTTTTACGTGTGTTGAAACACCCAGAATAATCTCGTTTAAAGAAAATTATATAGGTCGGAGTTAAAATTTTGTGTAAGTTGTGGGTTTGACGTCACAGATTCACACAAAAATATATCTCCAATTAATACTAGCAATAATAATAATAATAATAATAATAAGGTAAAAATGTCCCACTACTGGCCTTGAGTGGCCCAGAGGGTTCCAGAAAGTTAATATTCCCAGATTACATGACAATGGCACAATAATAATAATAATAATAAACTAGTAATACAAAAATACACCTGCAATTAAAATCGCACTATCGATGACAATAGCGTGGTAAAATTGTAAAAAAACAATTGCAGTTACTTAAGGAGGTTTAGAGATATATCAGTAAGATTGCCTTCAAAACGAAACATATACCACATAAGCCACAGAAGTCGTTTTAGCACTACGAAGAGTGGCATCCTTCTAAACTGTGATAACAAAAGTTAATTCCCACCTCAAAGAGCATACAGATTCCATTATGAGGATCAAGCGGTCGTACTGTTTAGGGCAATAACCTGTATTTACTGCTACGGATCGTGCGACACAAGTAAATAAGCTGTGTGCCAAACGTGGCGTTTCTTATTGTTACTGCAGGTGGTGGTACAACGTTACCACATGCCTTAGAATGTTAGCAATGCCTAATACACAGATAATCTAATATAGGCTTTATATTTACTGTGGGTTCGTTCTGTTATTTTCCCTACAGAACGTAAGCACTCTTTTGTCTAAAACCGTAATACTTACAGATAAAATGTTCTTGACGCAAAAATTTCATTATTTTCTACAGCCTTCATCTCAAATAGTTTTCGTTTCTATACGTATTTAGCGAATATTTCCATCATCCTAGCTGTGGGTTAAGCTTAGAGGTCAACACTTTTAACACATTTGCTTCCAAATGCCAAAGAGAGCTTAATTCACTGTTGCTAAGCAAAGAGGAACAGTTCTGGTACACTGTTACAAGCATAACTCATTTCTGGAAGACGTATGTTTGGACTCCTTGCTACAGAACACCATTCTTCCGTGCCAATTTCAGCTGTTACAGACGTCATTTAAAAATTACAGAAGTATTTATGATAATATTTGTACCTTACCGAATGCCCATCATCCTTCTTAACCAGCTGCATTTATCTGTAAAATAATGAAAATAATAATGATACATATTTACAAAAGAGACTAAAAGCAATATCTTTAACTTACCGATCAACATCGTACCTTAAAAATAATATAAATACCATACCGTCAGGCATAACACATTTAATTCAGGAAAACGTCCATACAAACAGAACCTTTGTTGGAAGAAATGAAATGGCTGCAGATTAGAAGAAAATTTTCCAATGAACAGCTGTTGTTAGCCTCAGTAGTGACAAAACAGGAAATGTGGGAACAGAAATATATAAGACTACGCAAGCTCCACTGATGGCAAAAAGGCTTTTGATTCACTATCACACACATGGCTAATATAAGGTTTAAAATTATATACAATACATCATATGACTACAACCATTTTGAAAAATATTAAGCAAATATTTAATATTCAAAGCAACAAAATTACAACCTCTGCCACACCTGCATGAAAAGGAAGGAACATTTCATTACGATTCAAAGACCCCAGTAAGGTTCGCCTTTCACATAACCCAGTACCTATAGTGTTGAATGGAATGAAGTATGGACACGTTTCTTAACATCACAATAACTAGCTTCATAATAATCAACATCTTGCCTGTAGGCAAAAAGTGGATGTTATAGAATCATGCTCTGGAAATGGCCTACCTCATAAATACGGTACAATCATTTTCATGCAATATCAAGATGAGTTAAGTTATATATATATATATATGTAATCCTGAATATTGCACATTGAGGTAAGGAATTATTAAATATTACAACTTTTTATGGGGTACAATTTGAAGTTTTGGACGAAGAAGACACCCACCGTGCCTGGAGTTGTACAAGCAAGACACACAGAAGGAAATGAATCAAACAGAACTTACCTGAAGAATTTTACAGCAGACTAAATAGTATGCTAGAAACAAAACCGAACAGTCGAAACTCAGCATAAGTATTAAACATGTACATTATCTCAATTTTTACTTACTCATTCGGAGTAACATCCTGACCACAGACAGAAATACAAAGTCTCCAAAGATCTATGCAAAAGACAATGACAAGTTATCAGACGAATCGTCGTCGTTCCAGTGTAGATCGGGAAAGAGTTTCTAATGCCGGGGATGGAAGAAGTTAGATGCTTTCAATAGCATATTAAAACAAACCTATTCCCTACATGAATATTTGTTCTTCAAAAATATTTCACAATTTTATACAGCAGTTTATATTGCCGACTGTAGCTACAAAATATTAAATTTGCAAGGCAAGAATACTGACTTTTAAACTCTGATAAGATCAGAAGACGGTATAAAAAACTGAAACTCAAACGAGTCACTCCATGGCCAACTCGATATGATTCCGCAAATTTGAAGGCGACAAAGGCAAGTGGAACCTATGATTTAACATGCGAAGTTAAAACCAGAAAGAAGGACATCACGGTGTCTATCCAGAATCAGGTCGTTAATACAGTAAGTTACATAGAATTTTTTCTTAACGACCCACTGATTTTAACAAACGCGTGCAGTAATTTTGGTCTCATACGCAAAACATAAAACATATTACGACAATTGTAAGAATTTTGCTTCAACGGAATACCATACCGAGCAAGATAATACAGTTAAATATCTACCTCAGGAAATCTTGTTCAAAGCAACGTAATATGCATCTCAGTCCCTTGGTGTAACTGTACAAAAAAGAAAACAATGTGGAGAATGAGATGTCCAAAATTCAATGGGCCCGAAATAAGATTACTGTGGGAAGCAGAGTCCTTCTTTAGAAGCCAATAGTTCCACAGCTACCCAAGAAATTCCCAGCGTTTTATGCAATGATGATATACTGTATTATGCAATATGGTTGATAGGCTATACCGTATATAAAAAAAATATTCAAATATCATTACCATGTGTGTAAGAGCCCGCCACTTGTCCCTGTTTTAAGCCAGACGAATACAGGCCACGCCACCCCATCCTAACTCCTTAATATCCATGTTATTAATCTCCTCCAATTTATGCCTTTCCCTCCAAAGTCCTGTAAGCAATTCTCTTCCAACCTGTGCATACCACAGACCCCGTCGATTTCATCCTCATTGTTCTAATCACACTAACAATATGTGGCGAGATAAAGTCATCATGAATCTCTTCATCGTGAATTCTCTTCCAGACTTACTTCCTCCGTCTTAGGTCCAAATATTTGCAAAATGAGAGACAAAATATTCTCAGCCGAATAGTATCAGGCGTTCTCAAAATTTAACTGTCTCTTAGTTTTTTATTGTTTGTGTCGTTCTTACACGTTCTCATCTTGCCACATTTTCAAAGCATTCATTAGCTACTCTTAAGCTGTGATTTGTCCTACATACTGTTTACGAAACACTGACACATATACTGGCTAGCCTCAACACTTACTTCTAGACGAATCCCCTTACTACTGAAGGTTCTGTGTTTTTATTTAGGAACGTTGATAACTGCTAAAGGAATTCAGCGCAATAGACAATATATTTTATCAGTTCACAAACCAAAAAACGAAACTCTGTACATAACTGACATGGTCGTAGCTCTCCATATTGCCGCAAATACGAGTATTTAAATGGAATAAGCAAGTACAATAATTGCATCAAATTAGCATACGAAAGAAAACCCAGTGGCATAGGTAGCAGGTGACATTAGTAGTAATAGCCTTGACAGCTAATGATGTGATGCCGAAGACCCTGCACAAAATTTGAAAATCATAAACCTAAAAAAAAAACTTGTGCAAAATCGTCAGGACAAAAACGCTTCGAACAAAACTCTATCTCATATAATAACTGTCGACAAAATTTGGAATCAACATCACATATAATACGGAAAGTACTGCAGTGTGAAGTTTGAAGCCTGAGCGGTGGGGATCACCGCTGGTTCAAGAGAAGTACCGGGAAGAAAGGGCCTGTGACAAGAGAATATAATACAAATAATATTTACTCTAGTGTTCAAGGGAATGGAAACTGAAGGAACAGACAAGTGTTCCATAATTAAGCAACTTTTTTTTATCAACGAGCACTCATGGAGGAGCAGTAGAAATTAGTTCTCTGTTAGGTACGAAATGATCTACATCTCAGCGAGATAATTAAATGTTCTGACCAAGGGCTTGTGGAGATTTTGTCGGTCCTTCCAGGCGAATTCCAAAACGTCCCTTGAAACATTCCTCATTTCAGGCTTCCGGCGCCTTTTACGCTCTTCTGGAATTTTACGCAGTTCAGAATAGTAGTGTGTCACCGAAGTTTCGGGGCAAACTATCGGTCCCATCTTCAAAGGGTTTGGACTGCTTGACCATTGAATATGGGACCAATAGGCTTTTAAGAAACGTCGGTAACAAACTACCATTCAACACTGCGTAAAATCTTAAAAAAACCTAGAACTCATTCCCTGACATATTCGAGATCGCTACCTTCCTCGATATATTATCTACCACCTTTGACTTTTATTTTTTCTTATGTGGCCTACCGTCTACAGCTGACATACATTAACAGTTTCGAAATATATATATATATAATCAAAAAATTTAACGACTTCATTAAACATTTTTAACATGCGAGCATTAAACTTAAAACATATTACACCTTATTTCGTAGAATAAAGTTAAATAAACGATTTTGTATCTAATCAGCTGGAAGTAAAACAGTCAAATAAGACAAGAGAATTTTACAGAATAAGCACTTCACGAATATTATTTGCCTGTTTTTGGCGCGACAGCTCCGGTGGGCCAGGGCCTTCTCATTCACGAGGTTTCTAGATCACACACAACGACGCATCACAGTCGGTAGGACTCCTCTGGATGAGTAATGAGTTCGTTACAGAGACCTCTGCCTGACAACACCCAACACTCACAACAGACAAACGTTCATGCCCCCGGTGGGACTCGAACCCACAATCTTAGCAGAAGAGCGGCCGCAGACCTACGCCTTAGACCGCGCGGCCACTGGGACCGGCACTTCATAAATATTAATCTGAACTAATACCTAACGGGTGCTTAAACCAAGACTACGCATTGGTCGAGACATACTGAAGTGAAGGTAAATTCGAAAAGCACACAGAAATTGGATAGCAAAATCCTCAAGGACATAGTGTACTTGAGAAAACTATACGTACATAATACAGGGTACACAAGTATGCACAAGCTTGTTAATGGTACTGAACATACTTCTGTACACACACAGACAAATATGCACATTCGATTGCGGGACGTCAGGGGACTGTTTGATTGGCTGAAAATGTATCGACTGCTCATGGATCACCCATTGTCAGGTATATACAGTAGTTCGCTAGTAAATGATATATGATCCGTGGGTTTCAAGTTTGCAGTCATGATTTTGGAAATTCGTTAAAATACTAACTTCCCGTATATATGAAGTATTTGCACACGAATTGTTGTTGATGACTTCTCTTAGACATGTCAATAACATGTTGTAAGACTCCAGACGATTCCTGCACCGCCGCAGGTCTAAAGTTCACAGACCGCAGTAAAAATAGTGTCACTCCAACAGTAGTAGATATATCAGTCCACTTCTATTTTAAATTCAGTGTCACTGACTCATATAACCGTGTTACTCTGCTGTGTACTTTACGTTGACAGCAAGTTCAGATTTGGATATTTATATAGAGTGTGCAGATGTTAAATAGGAAGTGTGCTACCGTACAATTTACCTCTACGGGACACAAACTCATTTTAAAGCCCGAATTACCACACTTACGTCAAATAAAAAGCATGAGGTAAGAAAGATTGCAATGATAACAGAAAATGTGTTTAGAAGGATTTTATGATTGAATTAATTCTACAAATGGACTGTTCATTTGTTTCCCCTTTTGTGTTGTGGTGCTGGTTACAGAATTCAAACATGTACATCACATCGAGAGACAAGAACAACCCAACAAGGTAAGCAAAACAGTGCCTACAGAACGGTGATATTTGGTGGAATGCAATACTTATTTTGAATGTTTATTACTAACAGAGAAGGAAATTAGAATATAATAAATAAACGTGCTAAAAAATCAATCTATTAGAAAGAACTAAGTCGGAGATTGATCTTTAATTTATCCATCATGTAAAACATCACGTATTGTCAACACAAGCCAGACGTTAACAATGATTCTACCGAATCGTTTTCAGTAGCAATATTTATTGCCTTTACTTATTATTTTGTGTGAGTTTGAGACTTTCTTCCAGAATATCTCCCAGGTGGATTATTCAAAGTAGCTGATACGAATTTCTAACGCTGTCAAAAATGCACTCAGTTAACTTGCTATATTCCACTCAATTGACAGAATATTAACGTACGATAATATATTAAACACAAGTCGAAATTCGTGAAAAGGGGGAAGTTGTTCCAGTCTTCAGAAGCTACACTTATTTATTGTAATAGGTTTTTGTGTGATATATTACACATCATTGAAGTATGTTTGAATTTATTTGCACATGCGAATCTGATATAGACCACCACTACTAAAAAACTACTCACACTACAGATAGCTCTACAATGCTGAATGGTAACTGCACCTTTCTTTCAATATTACGCTTTTAAAAGAAGTCGTAAAACTGTATGAGATAGATATATCAATTTACGTATCATACACAATAAACTATGCATTATTTTCTTTATTCTTAACAAATTATAAAATTTTATGTGAGTTTGGTACAGGAACCGAGAACCCGTAGTTGGTATTGTGACTAGATACGGACTTGACGAAAGACGACATTTTCCACTCTTTATTTCACCAACATACGCACTTGTAAATCGATCAATATTAATTTTAACACATTAAAACATAAAACATTATGATATTAAAACTCCAACATGTCTCGGTTTCTTATATAAAACCATCATCAGGGAGCAAGTTTGTACCTAATAAAGTTGATTTTAGTCTATAGTTGTT